>Ga0114973_10000915_pt1 | contig 22123 bp, 19 predicted proteins | sample M_140807_MF_Meta_FD_87025 | JGI IMG/M metagenome (GOLD analysis project Ga0114973, IMG submission 87025) | Freshwater microbial communities from Lake Montjoie, Canada to study carbon cycling - M_140807_MF_MetaG | ecosystem: Environmental > Aquatic > Freshwater > Lake | place: Lake Montjoie...
CCTGCGCCACCCCCCTCCCCGCAGGGTAAGATGGCGGCTGACTTGGTGGCCATCGTTCAATGGTTAGGACCGTGGTTTGTGGAGCCGCAGATGAGGGTTCAATTCCCTCTGGCCACCCCACCCCACCCCACATGAGGAGCGCATGTTGCCCACCGCTGCACCTCGTCGCCGCCTGATCGATGACCCGGGCTTCGTCCGCCTCTGGGCCGCCGAGACGATCAGCCACTTCGGCTTGAACTTCACCTCGCTGGCGATACCGATCGTCGCCATCCAGCTCCTGAACGCGGGCCCGATGGAGATCGCCATCATCAATCTCGCCGATACCCTCCCGTTTTTGGTGATCGGACTACTCGTTGGCGCGCTCATTGACCGCCTGCCGCGCCGTGGCGTGCTTATCGTTGCCGACCTTGGCCGAGCCGTGCTGCTGCTCACCCTGCCCATCTCGTACGCACTCGGCGTCCTCTCGATTGCACAGTTGGTAATCGTCGGGATCTTGCTCGGCACACTCACCGTCTTCTTCGATGTCGCCTATCAGGCCTACCTCCCATCACTGATTCCGAAAGAGGATCTCGTCGAGGGAAACTCCAAACTCGAAATCAGCCGTTCTGCCGCGGGGCTCCTAGGGCCGAGCCTCGCTGGCGCACTGATCGCTATTGTTAAAGCGCCTGCGGCGGTGGTGATTGACGCCATCTCGTTAATATTCTCTGCGCTCTTCATCTTCTCGATCAAGCCGCATCACGAATCCGTTGCCGAACAGAACGACGCAGCGGCACCAGCGGCAAGCAAGCCGCGCGCCTCGTTGCGATCCGACATTGCCGCCGGCCTGCGCTACGTCTTCGGCCACCCTGCACTGCGCACGATTGGTGGCGCCACCGCAACGTCAAACCTGTTTGGCAGCATTGCCGGAACCGTCGAACTGCTCTTCGCCTACAACGTGCTCGGCCTCTCCGTGGCGCTCATCGGCTTGGCATCAACGCTGGGATCGGCTGGTGGGCTCATCAGCGCCGTGTTGGCCGACAGAGTCTCCAAGAAGATCGGTGTCGGCCGAACCATCGTCCTTACCATCCCGCTAGGCGGACCGATGTTGGTGGTGCTCGCCTTCTGCCAACCTGGGAACGACCTGCTCAACGCCCTCGTCATTGGCGGTGGCTTCTTCGCTGCCGCTGCGTCGGGCACCCTGTACAACATCAACCAGGTCAGCTTGCGCCAGGCGCTCACCCCGCCAGAGATGTCTGGGCGCATGAATGCCACGATGCGTTGGTTCGTGTGGGGCACCATTCCGATCGGCGCCTTGCTCGGCGGGATCATCGGCACCAACCTGGGGCTGCGCGAGGCGCTCATCATTGGCGGGATCGGTGGCTCCTTCGCCTTCGTCCCCCTCCTCTTTGGGCCGGTCTGGGGGATCAAGGAGATGCCGACGGGGGTCGCCGAGAAGTAGCGCCACCGACCGCCCTGGCCCCTACGCGCTGATAGACTCGCGGCGCGGCGGGATGCCCCCATAGAGGGGCCAGCCAGCGAGGAGGGTGCATATGTCTACGGTGACGTTCCAGGGTGTCTCAAAGAAGTACGGCGAGGTCCTCGCCGTCGACAACCTCACTCTTGAGATCAACGATGGCGAGTTCATGGTGCTCGTGGGCCCCTCGGGCTGCGGCAAGACCACCTCGCTGCGCATGATCGCTGGGCTCGAGGAGATCTCCGACGGCACCCTGCTGATCGGGAACAAGGTCGTCAACGATGTCGCCCCGAAGGACCGCGACATCGCCATGGTCTTCCAGAGCTACGCCCTCTACCCACATATGACCGTGCGCGAGAACCTCGCCTTCGGACTAAAACTCCGCAAGATTGAGAAGGGCGAGATCGAGCGCCGCGTCAACGAGGCGGCGGCCATCCTTGACCTCACCAAGCTCCTCTCCCGCAAGCCGAAGGAGCTCTCCGGCGGCCAGCGCCAGCGCGTTGCCCTCGGGCGCGCGATCGTCCGCGAGCCAGCCGTCTTCCTGATGGACGAGCCGCTCTCCAACCTTGACGCACAGCTGCGCGTGCAGACGCGCGCCGAGATCTTGCGCCTGCATGCGCGCCTGAAGACCACCGTCGTCTACGTGACGCACGACCAGGTTGAGGCGATGACGATGGGGACGCGGATCGCCGTGATGAGCGACGGGAAGTTGCAGCAGGTCGGCACGCCACAGGATCTGTACGACCTGCCGGTGAATCGCTTCGTCGCCGGCTTCATCGGTTCGCCAGCAATGAACCTGCTTGAGGCGACTGTTGACGGACGCCACGTGAAGGCGGGCGATATCTCCATTGAGATCAGTGACGCGCGCGCGAAGGAGCTTGAGGGACGCACCAGCGTCACGATCGGCTTCCGACCAGAGCACCTTGAGTTCGGCAAGGCCGAGAAGGGCTCAGCGCAGATTGAGCTAACCGCTGACGTTGTTGAGTACCTCGGCGCCCAAGAGTTGCTTCACTTCTCCACGAAGAGTGGCGAAGTGCTGGCCCTTATTGGCTCCGAGCACAAGACGCCGCGTGGCACCAGGGTGCAGCTCTCCCTTTCGCTTGAGAAGTTGCACCTCTTCGATTCGGCCACCGGCGCGGCAATCCGCTAGATCGGCGGCACCGCATGCGATTTGGTGATGACGCTCTTGGTGCGCGCCTCAACGCGCTGCTTGAGCCTGGCGAACTCAACGAGGTTGTCGTCGCTTCGGACCTCGTGGTGCAGGCGGCGTACATGGAGTGGCGACGAACGACGGTGCAGCGCACCGGCGGCGATCAGCACGTGCGGTACATCGTTGGTCATCCGGGTGCCATTGCTATCCTCGCCATTGATGCCGCCAGTGATGCGGCCGTTACCCCAGCGAGCGAGATGCTCTTTGTGCGCCAGTTCCGCGCTCCAGTGGGGCAGCTCCTCCTTGAGGTGCCGGCTGGAACGCTTGACCTGCATGACGGCGTCACGGAGGAGCCGCAGCTCGCCGCAGAGCGCGAACTGGAAGAGGAGACCGGCCTTCGGGCAGCGACCTGGCGTCACCTTCGGAGCTTCTTTACCGCCCCAGGATTCACGAGCGAGCGCATGGAGCTCTACCTCGCCCTAGGGCTCTCAGCGGCAGGGCCTGGCGCCCGCACCCCCGACGAGGATGAGGCGATCGAGGCGGTCCGGCTGACCATTGCGGAGGCGGCCGAGGCGGTCCGTCGAGGGGCCATCGTTGACGCCAAGAGCCTGATCGCCATCGCCGCAGCGGAGCGTCTGGCCACCCGCTAACCCCCGCACGGTTCGTGCGTAAGCCCCTCGTGAGCTGCGATATCCGCACCCCCACCCCCCCTACGGTGCTAGAATCGTACCCACAGCGGTCCGCACTGCGGAATCCGCAGAGAAGGATGATGAGTATGGCAATCGAACCACTTCGGCACCTCGCACCAACCTCATCGCCGGCTCCCCATCGCCCAGAGCCACCCGTCGGGCCCACCGTTCAGATTGACCCTGCCCGCATTCGCGAGCTGACCGCCCGCGAGTCCGAGCGACTCGACGCCCGCACCCAGGGCTCAGCGGCCGCCTACGAACGCGCCAAGCGCTCCCTCGTTGGTGGCGTCTCGTCGAGCTACCAGAAGCGCGCGCCGTGGCCGATCTACCTCGACCGCGGACAGGGGCAGTACGTCTGGGACGTCGATGGCCGCCAGTACCTCGACGTGCACAACGGCATCGGCAGCATGGTCCAGGGTCATGCGCATCCGATCATCACCGAGGCTGTCGATCGACGCATTCGGCTCGGCTCTCACTTCGCCGCACCAACCGAAGACACCTACATCGTTGCGGAGTACCTCGCGGCGCGCTGGGGCCTCCCCCGCTGGCGTTTCGTGAACTCTGGCTCTGAGGCCACCATGGATGCAATTCGTCTTGCCCGCGGTGTTACTGGCCGCGACGGTGTGATGAAGATCTTTGGCAGCTATCACGGCCACCACGACTATGTGATGGTCGACATCGGCCTCTCGGTGTACGACGGCAAGGACCGCGAGAACTATCCGTCAATCGCCTACGGCAAGGGGATCCCGGACTCCGTCACGCAGATGACCACCGCCGTGCCATTCAATGATGCTGGCGTGCTTGAGCGACGACTCACCTCACTGCAAAGCGAGGGAAAACTTCCGGCCTGCTTGATCATGGAGGCCGCAATGATGAACTGCGGCGTGATCTTGCCAGAGCCTGGCTACCTTGAGGAGGTTCGACGCATCACCAAGAAGTTTGGCGTTGTGTGGATCGTTGATGAGGTGAAGACTGGTCTCACCGTTGCCGCCGGTGGCGCAACCGAACTCTTCGGCATCAAGCCCGACCTAGTCTGCCTCGCGAAGGCGCTCGGCGCCGGCATTCCAACGGGTGCGATTGGCGGCAGCGACGAGATGTGGGCGATGGTTGACACTGGCGATGTGTATATGGTGGGCACCTTCAACGGCAACCCGCTCGCCATGGCGGCGGCGCGCGCCAACTTGGAGCGCGTAATGACGCCAGACACGTACAAGCATCTCGGTCGCCTCAACGACCAAATGCTTGACGGTGCTCAAGGGATCATCAATCGCTACAAACTCGCCGCCTATGCGGTGGGGATTCAGTCTAAGGGCGTCATCACCTTCGCCCAGTCAAAGGTTGTGGACTATGACTCGTACAAGTCCGCCCAGCAGAAAGAGATCATTGATCTTGTCTGGCTCTGGAACATGAATCGCGGCATCTTCGGAACGCCAGGTCGTGACGAGGAGTGGACCCTCTCAATCGGAATGACCGCCGCTGACGCCGACCACTACCTAGGCGTTTTTGAGGAGCTGGCCGCCGAACTGACGCGCTAACTCTCCTCGCGGAGTTGTCGCAGGCGCTCATCGAGCACGGCGGTTGCCGCACGAACGCTCCCCATGAGTGGCAGCACCGCCACGAGGGTGAAGGCTCCCCCTGCGATCATGATCACACCCCTCACGCGCTGGGCGGTAACGATCTGGAGGATTTGCGTCTGCACGTTGGCACCGAGTGCTTCAGTGATGCCGAGGGGTGGCTGCGCGTACACCCAGGGGGCCGCCGCTCCGCCCAGTAGCCAAGCGCCAAGGAGCAGCGCAGCCAGGGCACCGCCGGCGACGAACGGGCCGTCGGTGATCAGTTTCGCCACGCGCGCGCGGCGCACCAGCAGGGCCACCAGCCCAACCCACACCACATGTCCAGTGAAGACGAGCAGGGCTACTGGTGGCGTGGCAATTGACTGAGCGAGAAGGAGTGGGGTCCACGGGAGGCCTCCAGCGAGGATGGCGAGACGTCGCTCGCGGCTCGAGAGCAGCCCCTCATGCTGCAGACGAGCCGTCCAGCCGAAGACGGCAAGGCCAGCAGCGACATCAAGGACCACAGCAACAAGGCGAAGGACGGAGAGGGCGAGCTGCTCACCAAGAATGCCGGGGGCTGAAGCAACTGGATCTGCCGCGTAGGCGAGGATGTTGTCGCCACTGCGAAAGAGAAGCCAGCCGCGCAGGGCAAGCACCAGTGAGCTGGCAACAATGGCACCGGTAAAGATGGTCTCGTTCTTGGGGAGGAGGCGGCGAGTAGCCATGCTCGGTCTTATCGCGCCGTACGCGCGCGGGCGACCTGTTCTGCCGTCAGGAGTGCGCTCTGTAGCTCTTCGCTGAGCTGCACCTTGGCGATCGCCTGGCGCAGCAGCACGGCGACCGCACAGAGGGTTACCCAGCCAGCCGCTACCCAGATCATCGCAGCGGGATCCGTATGCGAGCTGACCAGCCCGCCGATCCAAAGTGGGGCAACCAGGAGTGAGAGGCGACCAGCCCAGCGGGCCGAACCGTTATCAGCGCTCGGCCGCGATGCACCAGTGCCGCCATGTGCCTCGGCAAGGCTTCTGGTGTGCCGAACCAGGAGTCGGCCGGGCTGTCCGATGAGCGGCCCTGGGAGTGCAGAGAGTGCAACGGCGCGGTCGATGCCAGCCAGTGCCACAGCTGGATGCTCGGCGCCCAGCGCATGCGCATTCCGCAGGCTGGCGCGCAGCCAACGCAGCAGAAAGAACCAGATGATTGGAGAAGCGATGAGTAGGAGCGTGTTCGCGGTGCGTACGGTGCCAAATGCGCGTGTCGCATCCTCCTCGGTGGCCCGGTTGATGGCGATGAGATCAAGCACCGAGAAGTAGCCCATGACCGTGCCCGCGCTGATGAGCGCAAGGAGTGCCAAGAGGAGGAGTGCGCGCCGCGCTGTCGCCGCCTTCGTGGCGGCGGAGAGGTAGGGGGTCACTTGCCGCTGGTGCCCTGCTGTCGCAATACGCGAATCAGACCATCGCGCTCAAGCAGCGCGAAGCGTCGCAGGCGTGCCGCATCCACCGGTGGAATGCCATGCGCTGGATCGGCAATGTTCGCAAGGAGCGCGTCGACTGCGGCGAGCATTGATGTTGGTGACCCCCAGAGCCCCAGGGAGGCGCTGCGTGTGACCAGGTCACGCGCAAAGGTTGCATCTGCTGATCCGAGCGCAAGGAGTGCCGTTGGGATCTGGGCAACATACGGCGCGAGCAGCTCGTGCTGCCATGGCCAGGCGAATCCACTCGCCGCGGCAAGCGTCTTGCGCACGCTGCCGTACCCGTCGGAGCGAAGGATGCGCGCCCATGCTGCCCGCTTCGCTGCAACGTTTGGTGCTGCTACCTCGGCGGCAAGGAGCGAACGTTCGCCGCGGTCACTCGGATCGCGCTGCGCCTCTGCCGCAAGGCGCTCTGCACTGTTCGGTGCGCCGAATGAGGCCGCGCGTACGAGCAGCGACCAGCGATGATCCTGATCGATCTCAACGCCGTCAAGCGGCGTCTCGCCGACTGCAACCTGCCAGGTCTCCTCAACATCACGGGGCGTAACTGAGGCCATCACCATGACGCGCGACCAGACAATGCGCATCCCCTCGCTGCCACCGCGGGCGAGCCGGGTGCGTGCAGCATCGACGATGAGGCTCCCCCAGCGCTCGCGCTCCCCGTCTGGGAGATAGCGGAGAAGGAGGCCACCGAGCGTTGACTCCACAACGCCCTGCACAATCGAGGAGTCAACCTCGTGTGGGAGGCGGTCGATCAGCAGCTGCGCGTAGCGTGCCGCCGGGTAGCGGCCGTCGCGCACAAGTTCGTAGATCGCCATCCAGGTGAGCTGGCGCAGGAGCCCGTCAGGGATTGCCTCCATCCGCGTCTCAGCGAAGCGGAGTGTCGCCTCGTCGAGGCCAAGCTTGCCGACGGCGAGGTCGTCGTGATTTGGGATCACCGCCAGTGGGAGCGGACGCCCTGCGGCGCTCGGCACATCGGTGCGCGCCCCGGTCACCAGCGCCTCGTGCGGCTCAATGGTGAGGGTGTGTGCATCACCTGGGTAGAGAAGTGCGACGCGCAGGAGGTGCTCACGCAACACGTTGTCGCCCGAGACGACCTCTTGGGTAACCGTCAGTTTGCCGATGGTGCCGCTGGCACTTGGGGTGACCACGGCGCCAAGCCGATTCGGTCCGCTGGTGCGCAACCACTGTGCCGACCAGTCGGCAAGCGAGACGCCACTCCCCTCTTCGAGTGAGGTGAGGAAGTCGGCGAGGGTGGCGTTGCCAAACGCGTGTCGCTGGAAGTGGAGGCGTAGCCCTGCAGAGAAGCCGGCGCGTCCGAGGCGTGCACCAAGCTGCTTCAGTACCGCACCACCCTTGCCGTACGTGATTCCGTCAAAGTTCAGGAAGGTCTGGTCGGTGTCAGCGACGGTGCCAGCGATCGGGTGCGTTGTTGGTGAGTCGTCTTCGACCAGCGACCAGCGCTTCAACTGCACGTTGAACTCCTGCCAGGCGGTCGTGTGCTCTGACCCTTCGGTCAGGCAGAGGGCGGCCGCATAGGTGGCGAAAGATTCGTTGAGCCAGAGGTCGTCCCACCAGCGCATCGTGACCAGGTTGCCGAACCACATGTGGGCGATCTCGTGGAAGACCACCTCGGCGAGATCGGTCACGTCGCTTGGCGTTGGCGTGCTCAGGAAGATATAGCGCTCGGTGTAGGTGATCAGCCCGACGTTCTCCATTGCACCAACGTTGAACTCGGGGCAGTAGACGTGGTCGAGCTTCTCGAACGGGTATTCGCGTCCGAAGAGTTCGCCAAAGTAGGTGAACGCCTGGCTCGTCATCTTCTGGAAAAGGTCGTACGAGAGGTACTTCTCTAACGAACCGCGCGACCAGAGGCCAACCTGCACCGGGGTCGCGCGACCTGGAATGGCAACCTCGAAGCGTCGCCCAACAAATGGCCCCGCAGCGAAGGCAAAGAGGTAGCTCGCGAGTGGTGGGGTCTCAGCGAAGGTGTGTAGCGTGCCGCCAGGGCCCTCGGGGCTCTCCGACGTCTCCGCGCCGTTCCCAAAGACGCGCCAGGCGGCGGGGGCGGCGACCGTCAGCGAGAGCTTCGCCTTGATGTCCGGCTGATCGAAGAGCGGCGCCATGCGATGCGCCTCGTACGGCTCAAAGTTGGTATAGACGTATTCGCCCTGATCTTCGGGGTCAATGAAGCGGAAGACGCCGTCGCCACCGGTGTCATAGGCGTTCTCATACGACACCTCAAGGAGGTTCTCGGCGCCGGGCTTCAGACGGGCAGCTGGCAAGGTGAGGCGATACCCGTTCCAGTCAGGTGACTCAATGGCCACGCCATTCAGCGTGAGGCTGTGGATGGTGCGTCCGCGGAAGCAGAGGAAGGCCGGACCAGCGTGCCCAGCGGCGAGAGCGAAGCGCGTAACGATGTGCCCACGGAAGGTTGCCGCGTTCGCGGCGAGATTGAGTCGGAGCGCGTAGCGGACATCGGAGACGGCGGCGGCGCGGGCGGCAGCCTCAACCTGCGTCAAGAGATCGCGGGCCTCGGCTCCTGGGGTCTCAATGGTCAGGCTCACCGCCAGATCCTAGCGGGTCGCTGGGGCGAGCGCCGCACGCCAAGCGGCGAGATCAACCTCGCGGAGCCGCGGCGATGTGGTGGTCCCCGACGGTCGCCCGCGCTTCCCAATCGGCTGGCCATCGATCTCATGGATGTCGGCGGTGAAGTCGATGGGCCGGACACCCGAGATCGCGCTCCCAACGGCATAGGTGTCGACGCGCGACCCTGCCGCCTTGAATTCGGCGATGCGCTCCAGCGAGAGGCCGCCCGAGATAACAATCTGCGCCGCCGTTGCACCCGCGGCGTCGAGAGCGGCGCGGACCTCTGTAACGAGGGCTGGGGTGACGCCACCTAGCTCACTCGCGCGATCAAGCCGCACGCCACCAAGTTTGCTCCCCAGCGCTGCGGCGACACGCGCCGACTCCTCGGACTCATCGCGGAAGGTATCAACGAGCACAATGCGCGGCACCTCGCTCTCGATGTTGCGATCGAAGGCGAGTGCAGCCTCCACCGTGTCGCCGTAGATCAGCACGAGCGCATGTGGCATGGTGCCCACTGGCAAACGTCCGGCGCGCGTACTACCCGCAGTCGTCGAAGCGCTCGTTGCGCCGCCGATGATCGCGGCGTAGTCGAGGCGATCTGCAACGTTTGGATGCACGTGCCGTGCGCCGAAGGCGATCACAGGCGTTGGTGCAGCTGCGTCAACGATGGCGCGCGCTGCGGTCGCCCATCCGGTGCCGTGCGCCATCATCCCTAGATATGCGGTCTCAAAGCGGGCGATCGACTGGTACGGCGCCTGAATGCGCAAGACGACCTCTTTCGCTTCGATGAGATCGCCATCCTTCAACGCCCAAACTGCTGCGTTGCCGGCGGCGGCATCGGCTTCAAGTGCAATTGCTAGGAGCCCCTTCGCCTCATCAATGCCGCAGAGGGTGGCGCCAGCGCGGCGACAGAAGACCTCCATCGTTACAACGGGATTACGCCCATCCCCAGCCAACACGCGTTCGGAGCGCAGGAAGTAGACATCGGCGTTCTCGCCGGTCAGAAGGGCAGGAAGCGGCCGTGGGACGGGTCGCGTGGGGCGATCAAGTTCAGCCATAGGCGAAGCATAGCCCTGCGGCGAGAGGTCGGAGGCTACCCCTCCAGACGATCGGCGAGATCGGACACCGCGTGCAAGAGGGGCTGGTTCCGGCGCGGAGAACCGTCGTCGGCGGGGATGCGGCCGCCGATCCAGATCCAGGCGGCGGTCTCGTCGAGGAGGCGATCGGCGATCAGTACGGTGCGGGCAAGCGCCTCAACCAGATCGCTCTCGGTTGCCTGTTCCGCGCGCAACTCGATGCTGAGGACCGGTCGACCATCTTCGGCAATGCCGAATTTTGCAAAGAGGTACTTGTCGTTCCACTCCAAGAGGCGGCGATACGCCTTGCGCAACCCGTCACCGAGTGGCGGCGCCAGATGCGCCCACACCACAATGACGCCACCCGGGCGTGCGTCGTGAATGAGCGAGAGACGCAAGGAGCGGCGGCGCTCTCCGTCGAGCTCCAGGTCCCACACCGTTGCGTCATCACGCTTGTGCGGTGAGGGGACCACGACACCATGACGTTCAAGCAGCGCGGGGATCGATGCGACCTGCAGAAGTTTCACGCGGCTACCGCGCCGTGCGGCGCTGGTTCCAGGGGCGCCCAGCCTTAATCGTTGCACCGGCCTTCACGCTGCCAGAGTCGGACCAATCGCTCAGGCTCGCCTCAGGATCTACTAATACGTTGCGGCCAACCGATGCACCTTCAGGCACCTCAGCCTGCTTACCGATCACAACGAGGCCAGTTGCCAGCATCTCTGGGTTGGCACGGTTCGGCACTCCTGGAAGCTCACCAACGCCAATCTTTGCCTCTCGACCAATGCGCACCTCTTTATCGATGATGGCGTGGTCGATAACGGCGCCAGGTCCAATCACGGCATCAAACATTACGATGCTGTCGCGCACGACCGCGCCACGACCAACGCGCACGCCAGGCGAAAGCACGCTGCGCTCCACGATCCCCTCAATCACACAGCCGTGCGAGATCATCGACTGCTCGACGCGGGCGTTGGCGCCGATTCGTGCGGGGGCTCGCTCCTCGGAGCGGGTGAGGATCAGCCAATCGCGCTCGTACAGGTCAAGCTCAGGCTTCGCCGCAAGGAGTGCCATGTTCGCGTCGAAGTATGCGGGGAGCGTCCCCACGTCCTGCCAGTAGCCGCGGAAGCGGTGGGCCATCACCTTCGCGCCGCCCGCGACCATGGCGGGGAGCACGTCGGCACCGAAGTCGGGGCGTGCCTCATTTAGCCACGCGGCCAGCGCATCAGCGGTAAAGGCGTAGATCCCCATGCTGGCGAGGCGACTGGTTGGCCGCTTCGGCTTCTCTTGGAAGCCTGTGATACGGCTCCGCTCATCCATGTCGACGACGCCCATGCGGCGCGCGTCATCAAGGCTCACCTCCCGCACTGCGACAGTCACGTCTGCACCACTACGGCGGTGAGCGGTAAGGAAGCGCTCGTAATCCATCTTGTAGATGTGGTCGCCGGCAAGCACGAGCACCGTCTCGGCACCGCTCGCCATCACTTCGCGCAGGTTCTGCAGCACCGCGTCCGCCGTGCCGCTGTACCAGTTGGCGGTATTGCCACGACCGACCTGCGGCTGCAGGAGTCGCACGCCGCCGATCGTGCGGTCAAGATCCCACGCCCGTCCGCGGCCGATATGGTCATTCAGCGACCGAGGGTTGTACTGCGTGAGCACGAGGACGTCATCAATGCCGCTATTCACACAGTTTGAGAGGGTGAAGTCGATGATTCGATACTTGCCGCCGAATGGTACGGCGGGCTTTGCCCGCACCCCAGAGAGAACGCCCAGCCGGTTCCCCTCACCGCCGGCAAGGATCACCGCAACGGTGCGATCAGTACGCAGAGCAGGCTCCCCCGGGCAGGTACTTCTGAATACAGACGTATTTACCGTTCTGCAAGAGCGAGAGATGCAGGTGTGGACCTGTGACGTTCCCCGTTGAGCCAACAAAGCCAATCAACTGCCCTGCCGCCACAAACTCACCCGCCTTCACGCGCCACTTCGGCTGACTCGAAACCTTCCCGTCTCCGATATGTCCGTAGATCGAAACCATGCTCTTCGAATGGGCGATCCAGATCCAGGCGAGTGGGCGCATCCCCTTCCACACGACGCAGTAGCTGCAGATGCCCGCGATCATCACCTTCCCGCTCGCCGCGGCATAGAGTGGCGTTCCTGCCGCCGCCGCAATGTCGACACCGTTGTGCAGGTATGGGTACCCCTTCGGGCACGTTGAGCTCTTCGGATAGATCTTCCAACTGACGCAGCCGAACTTTTGAGAGATGTACGGGCGCGTTCCACCGACGGGCTTAATGAAGCCTGAACCGTTGTGCACGATCGGCCACGTCCAGCCACCCTGGTAGACCGTAGGGAGGCCCGAGCCGAATTGCCCCTTGAGGAGTGCGTTCACCGTTGCGGTGACGCGCGCCTCTTCTGCCTTCAAAGCGGCGACCGCGGCGGCGAGCTTCTTCTTGTCGGCAATCACCTTGTCCATTGCTGACTTCTGCGCAGCGATCGCCTTCTTCTGTGCAGCAATCGCCGCGGCGAGTCGCGCCTTAGCGGCGTTTAGGAGCGACACCTGCTTGTCGAGCGCCGCCTTCTGCTTTGCCGCAGCAGCGCGCAGCTTCTCTGTTTCGGCGCGGTTCGCACGGACCTGATCTTCAATCTCCGCGAGGCGCGCCGCATCACGACTAATGCCGTCCGCGAGTTTCACATCCTCTGCGCCGAGCGCATTAAACCCTGCAATGTCGAGCAGGATGTCGGTGAAACTCTGCCCAGAGAGCAAAATCCATAGTGGCGGTGTTTGGTCGGCGATATACGCCTCGCGAATGCGCGAGGCCAAGATCGCCTGGCGTGCTGCAAGGTCACGGGCTTTCGCCTGTTGGGCCTTCACCAGCCGACTGATCTCTGTGTCAAGCGCATTCACCGCGGCATTGAGCTTGTTGAGGCCAACCTGCGCCTGCTGCACCGCGGTGGTGAGCTGTGCCACTTGTGTCGTGATGCTTGTCAGCGTTGCGGTGTTCTTGGCCAGGGCGGCACTGGTGGAGGCGAGCTGCGCGGTCAGGGCCCCTTGCTGGGCGATCAGTGCGTCAAGGGCCTTCTGCTGGGCGGCAAGTTGCGCGGCGAGCGCCTTCTGCTGGGCGAGGGCGTCATCGAGAGGGTCACCGCGCACCGGTCCAGCCTGTGCCAGGCCGAGGCCAACAATAAGGAGAGGGATGGTGAGCAGGACGCCGAGTCGGGCGCGCCAGGTGCGTTGCTGCTGCGCAGGCGGGTACTCCATCTGTGACCTCCTCTCCTCCGCTACGGCAAGAGTATCAGCCTCAGCGACGGACGCCACCCCCCATGGCTAGCTCAACGAGTGAGGTGTGCGCCGCCCCCGTAGAGCCGCGACCGGCGAACGAGGCAACGCTGCGGCGATAGGCGGTCCCGGCAATATCGAGATGCACCCACGGCACGGTCACGAACTCGCGCAGGAAGAGGCCGCTGCGGATCAGCGACGCCTCACGCGTACCCGAATTCTGGAAGTCGGCGGACCAGGTCGACATGTTCTTCACATAGGCCTCTGCCAGCGGGTACGGCCAGTAGACCTCCCCTGCCCGGCGCGCCGCAAGGTGGAACTCATCGAGGAAGCCTGCATCGGTGCCGCAGGTGGCGGCAACCTCGCCGCCATACGCGGAATAGGCGATCCCGGTGAGCGTTGCCACGTCAACAAGATGCGTCGCGCCGAGTTCTCGCTCGGCGAAATGCAGCGCATCGCCAAGGATGAGACGCCCCTCAGCGTCGGTGTTGGTGATCTCGACGCGCTTTCCGTTAAGGGCGGTGACGACGTCGCCTGGTCGCGTGGCGTTTCCGCCCGGCATGTTCTCAACACACGCAGCGACGGCGTGAATTGGGCGACCTGGGTCGAGCTGCGCAATCGTTGCTGCGGCCTCTAGCACGGCGATCGCGCCATTCTTGTCGTGCTTCATCTCTTCCATTTCGGCCGGTGGCTTCAGCGAGATGCCGCCCGTATCGAAGCAGACGCCCTTGCCAACCATGGCGAGGCGTCGACCGAGTGGATCCTTCGCACCAGGCTTTCCGCCTGACAGGACAACGAGGCAGGGAGGATTCTTCGAGCCTTTGCCGACGGCGAGCAGCATACCGGCGCCCATGCGCTGCAACTGTGCGGCGGTGATGATGGTGGCGCGCAGACCAACGGCGCGTGCGCGATCGCGCGCCTCTTCTGCAATGCCGAGCGGCGGCATCTCATTCGCCGGATAGTTGGACCAGCGTCGTGTGCGCACCGCACCGCTCGCGATGATGTCAGCGCGACGGGCGCCCTCGTTTGCGGCGGCGAGATCGGTTCCAACTGGAACGATGATCTCGAGAACGGTGAGTGCGGCTGGTTGCGCCTCAATCACGCTCTTCCCGCCGATCCCTTCGTGGAATGAGCCGTCAATGACGCCGCGCACAATGAAGTCGACGGCGATCACCGCAGCGTCGCTCTGCTTTGCGGCTTTCGCAGAGAGGCCTGGGCCAAATGATGCGCCGCCCTCGGCACGGAGTGCCGGTGATGTGCTGGTCAGCGCGGCGATGATGCCGGTGGCATCGATGGCGAGTCGCGTGACCTTTCGTCCAGCGAGGCGACGCGTTGCCGCGGACGCCCAGCGCTGCAGCTCTTGTCGTCCAAAGTCGGCGCGAGGGCCGGCGCCGACGAGAAGCAGGTGATCAGCGGGAAGGCGGCCAGCGCTCGTCAACGTGCAGCTGTAGCGGCTTCCTGTCCCCTCGCCGATTGCGCGGAGGGCAGCGATGCGTCCGCCACTCTTGCTGTCAGCTTCACGAAGATGCGGTGCGTCGAGCTGGTCACTAAAGACCGGGGTGACCAAGACGCCCGCCTTGGCCACAGCGCTCTTGGCTGTGATGATGATCCGCATCTGATCCTCCTCGCGCCGGTGACGCCTACTGCTTGCTGATCTTGCGCCTGAGATAGCCGAGACGGCCACCCATGTCGACCGGGGTAAAGCCGAGCTCGCGCTCAACTGCATCCGTTGCACCGATGTTATCTAGTGCCAACTGGCGCAACTGGTCTGTTGCGACCGGGAATGGGAGGCGAATCGCCTCTGAGATGCGCGCGACGAGGGTGATCAACGGCACCGGCATTGGAATGATGATGCGGCGCTTCCCAAGGGCACGCGCCACCTCGCGCGTGATCTCGGCGTACGTCCAGTAGCGGGGACCGCCAAGTTCAAACGACGCCTTGATGCTCCCCTTCGGCGTGTCGAGCACCTGCACGATGGCTCGGGCCACGTCGCCAACCCAGACTGGCTGGAAGCGGCTCTTCCCGTTGCCAGGAACTGGCACGGCGGGAGCTGGAAGCTTGACGAGCGCCGCGACGATATTGAAGAAGCCGTCGCGCTCACCCCAGATCAGGCTCGGCTTGAGGATCGTCCAGTCCAGCGACGAGGCGCGAACAAAGCCTTCACCGCGCGCCTTGGAGCTGGCGTAGTGCAACTCCGGTCGCTCCTGCACGCCGAGTGCACCGAGATGAATGAAGCGCGTGATGCCGGCAGCCTCAGCCGCCGCCACGATGGTGGCGGTACCAACGGCATTGACGCGCTCAAGGTCAGCGCCGTCGTTCCAGTCGCGTGGCAGCGCAACAAGGTGCACCACCGCGTCGCAGCCAGCCATCGCTGCGTCGAGCGACGCGCGATCGTTCACCGTTCCAATCCGAGTTTCCAGTTTTCCGGGGGAGGCGGCGACGCGCGCCAGAAGCGCCGTCGCTCGTGCATCGCTGCGTACGAGGGCCGTAACGGAGTGTCCGGCACCGAGGAGTGCTGGCAGCACGTGACTCCCCACGAATCCCGTTGCACCGGTGAGAAAGACTCGCGCCATAGAACCCCCCTATTCGCTTTCGGGACCTCTTCGGGCCACCGCTCCACTCTATGATGCACCGATGATTGGCGCACTGCTCGCGGGGATGTTCGCAGGCTACGCAATCGCTGTCCCCGTCGGCGTCATCGCCGTCCTCATCATTGAGACAGGGATGATGGGCGGCCTCCGCCGCGGGCTTGCCGCCGGCGCAGGTGCGGCGACGGTCGACCTCCTCTTCTGCTCGCTGGCGCTCGTGGTTGGCGGTCTCCTGAACCAGCTCCTTGCCGTTGCCCTCGTCCCCCTTCAGGTCCTCTCTGGCGGAATTCTGATCTCCATCGGGGTGCGCGGGCTCCTCTCGCTGCGCACCTCAAGCACCAGCGCCGATGCGGCCACCGACCCGCGGGTGCGTGGGAGCGCCCGACAGCTCTACCTGCGCTTCATCGCCCTCACCGCCATGAACCCCGCAACGATCCTCTACTTCTTGGCGCTCGCCATCGGGCTCCCCGGTCTCGGGAGTGATCCGATCAACGCCGTTGCCTTCACCGTTGGTGCCGCGGGGGCAAGCCTCTCGTGGCAACTCTTACTGGGGGCGATCGGTGCCGCTGCGGGTCGCATCCTGCCAGAGCGCGCGGTCACCGCAACGCGCATCGTTGGTCAGGTACTGATCATTGGGTTCGGTACGAGCATCGCCGTGACGGCGCTGCGCAGCGTCGCTTAGCCGATCACCACGTTGCGCTCCGCAGCAAGATCACTTCGTAGCGGGCGATCAATCAATACGCGGATGCGATAGCGCAGCGTCAACTGCGCTCCCTTAACTCCGTCAAACACGGGTGGGGCGTCACTCGGAATCTCAAAGGTGACAAGACTCCCCTTCGCTAGGTCACTCGTCTGCAACTCTGCTGCGGCGATGCGCACGGGCGGCGCCATCTTCACGTCAACATACAGTTCGACACGTGCGCCGCGGCCACCAGAGGCGCTCGGCCAACGAACGTTGACCTGCAAGGCACTGCCTGGTGCGATCGGTGGTGCCGGTTCAACATCCATGGAGACCTCGCCCTCGGACCAGGCGGCCATCATTGCCGACGGCCCAAGCGACATCACTCCGGAGCGCAGCAGGTCTGGGTTCTGCGCAACGTTGACCACGGCGGCTACGCGCTCGTCACCGCCTGCGGCGATATCCCACTCCACCTGGAGCGTCCACACCACCATGTAGGCACCGAGATGCACGGAGGGTGGTCCAAGCTTTGGAGCAGGCGCAAGGATCTTAAGGTCGATCTCGTCGCCTAGGGCCAGCGTTGCCGGCACGGCGATCTCCATCAGCGGCACGTTGGCGATCTCGCTGGCAAGCACTTCGATCCAAGTTGTGGTGAGTTCCTCATCGCCGTTCTTCTGTGTCTGCATTTGCGTGACCTCGCGCACCAGGTGTCCCTTTACAGAGACGCGTGTCCCTCGCGCCTTGATCTCTTTGGTCGCACGAACGCGAAGACGGGCATGGATCTCACCACCGACCAGGCTCCCGGGTGTGACTTCTATCGAACCCGAGAGCGCGTCGGTGCACGGCGTCAGGAGCTCAGCCCCAGTCAGGAATGCGAGTGGGTGTGCGCCGTCGCGTGCCGCCAACGCCTCACCGTTCAGTCGGTCGAGTGGGGCGGGGAGCGAACCCGTCTTCCCTGCGTGGCGCTCCCGGCCCGCTGCGCGCCAGAGGTCGAGGAAGCTGTTAGCCACGTGGGACACCGCTCGCAGTAACTGCAGCAAGGATGCCCGCCATCTCTGCCGCATCGCGCGCGACCCAGGTTGGACGCTGCGTAGTCGGTAGGTCGTCGATCTGTACGGCGCCAACGCCCGCGCCAACGCCCGTCATCAAGAGAATGGAGCGACACCCCGCCGCGTTCGCCGCAGCGATGTCGGTCGCGGGAGAGTCGCCGATCATGATCGCGTCGCGAATGTCGCTTCCGTCAAGCGCCGCCGCCTGTAGCAGTAGATCGGGCGCCGGCTTGCCGATTGCCGTCGCGCGCACCCCCGTCGCCGCCTCCAGCGCCGCCACCGCAGCACCAGTCCCCGGCACGAGTCGACCTGGGTCGGGGTAGTTGGCGTCGCGGTTCGGCACGATGAGTGGGGCACCGGCGCGCACCGCGTCAGTAGCAACAGCGAGGTCGTGCCAATCGGACTCGCGATCGAGGCCTACTGTCACCGCATCCACTCCCCAAACGGCGAGTGACTCTGGTCCATCAAACTCTGCGGTGCGGCAGGCGTCGAGCCCAGCGTCGCGTAGCTCGGCGGCGAGACCCTCTGCCCCGTAGACCAGGATGTGGCGATAGCCCGCATCAACGAAGCGCTGCGCCACGGCTGAAGCGGCGGTGATGATGCCGTGCGTTGAGAGGGGCGCGCCACAGGCCTCGATGCGTGAGCGATACTCAACGCGGCGAAGGAAGCTGTTGTTGGTGACATAGATCACGTGGTCGCCGCCGGCCACGCGCTCGGTAAGGAGCGGGCCAACGCCAGGGACCGGCTCACTGCCGCGGTAGACAACCCCGTCAAGGTCAACACAAAGGAGCATGAGGCGATGGTAGATCAGGAGCGCGTCACCCTACGCAACGCGAAGCGCCTGCTGGTGGACGGCAACAACCTCGTCGGCGGCCGGGATGAGGGGCGCCTCAACAACCTCGAGGCAACCCTGCGTCGGACCATCACCCCAGGGGTCGCGATTGAGGTCTTCCGTGATGGGGGTGCCCGCTCTGCCGATGACAAGATCGTCGAAGCGATCGGCACGCCAGATCCTGGCTCCGCGGACCGCATCGTTGTCATTACTGACGACCGCGGGTTGGCCGCACGGTGCACCGCCCTCGGGGCCTCCGTCGTTAGCGCCCGCTACTTCCGCGACGCCATCGGCGGCCCGCCGCGTGCTCCCCTTGCTGGCACGGGCGCACGCCCCCCGAGCATCGGCGGATCCGGCCCGCGGCGCGCGGCGCCGAGTAAAGATGAGGGCGATGCCGAACGGCGCTGGCGCCCTGGGCGCGGGGCGACCCAGAAGCGCGGCCCCTCAACGCGTCCGCCGCGCCCCCGCTAGGATCAAACCATGAGTGAAATTGCCGCAGCGATTGCCGGGTTCTTCGCCTGGCTGAGCACGATCGTCCCCGCCTTTGTCACCCCAGACTGGGCCGCCCTGATCGGTCTCCTCCCCCTCTTTATCGCCCCTCTCGTTCTGCTATGGCTCCTCTCAACGGGTGGCATCTGGGCGCTGGTCGGCATCACCAAGCGTGGAGCACAGCTGAAGATCGGCGCACCCCTCCCCACCCCCGCCCCGCTCGGTGCCGATGGGCGACCGCACTTCCCCGCCGGGCGCCCGTACGCCGCCAGTGAGGCGGCCATCTATCCAAATGGAAGCACCCGTTCGCTCCGCGGCGAGCCGCTCCTGATCGCTTGCCCCAGCTGCCTCGCGGTTCGAGTGGCGGAGCGCAGCATCTGCGACGGCTGCGGCCTTGAGCTTCGCGCCCGAACGCTGATCGCCGTGGAGCGCCCCGCTGGACCGCCCCCTGGCGGCGCGGCTCGCGCCTAAGTGGCGACGCTCTCCTTCTATCTCGTTGTCGTTGGAGCGATTGCCCTCGTCGGCGCATTCGCCCTCTATGTCGTACATCTTGTTCTCGTAGCTCAAGGTGACCGCGCCGTTACTCCACGACTCGCGAGTGCCACCGCCTCCATGCGCGGCAATCTCGCCGAACAACTTGACGGCGGCGCGCCGACCTCCGCCGAGTCGACGAGCCCGATCAGTGCGATCGCAGCGGCACTCGCCGTTATTGCAACCGGATCACTCGGCGTTGCGCTCATCACACGCGCCATCGTTGTAGGCCGCGGGCCGTGGGGAAATCTCTATGAGTTCACGATCTCGTTCGCCTTCGGCATTTGCGCGGCAGCGATCATCTTTGATCGCAAGCAACGCCTGCCAGCGCTCAGCACCATCGCCTATGGCGTCGCACTCGCACTCCTCGCCTACGCAACGACGCTGCCGAATGCAGTGGTTGATCTGGTGCCAGCGCTCCAGCATCCGTTTCTGCTCACCATTCATGTTGGTATGGCGATGCTCAGCTACGGCATCTTCGCCTTCGCATTTGCGGCAGGCGTTGCCTATCTGTTGCAAGGCGACACCGATCGCTTCAGCTGGTTGCCGCCCGCAAAGCGTCTAGATCTCGTTGCATTCCGCGCTGTGACTGTCGCCTTCCCCCTCTTCGCCGGAATGCTGATCCTCGGATCGATCTGGGCCTCAATCGCCTGGAGTCGCTTCTGGGGGTGGGATCCGAAGGAGACCTCGGCCCTCGCCACCTGGTTGATCTACGCCGTCTACCTGCACGCCCGCAGCCAGCGCGGCTGGCAGGGCCGACCCGCCGCTCTCCTCCTGGTTATCGGCTTTGTGGCGGTGCTGCTGACCTACTCGGGGAACCTCTGGTTCACCGGCCTGCACACCTACTCGGGGCTGTAACAAAGCCCCTCCCCCGCCGGATCGCCCCGCCTGAGCGTGGGCCACGCGTGAGCCGTGCGGTGAATCATGTAACAAAGGCAATTTGCAGCCGAACCACAACATGTGCGGTAACACTCGCCTGTAACACCACCATATGTTGTGTTTTGGGGGTTGACGCCACACCACAGGGGACATAGGATTCGTCTCCCGCTGCTACACGGCAGGGGCTCTGTGCGCCCAATCGTTGATTGGAAACAGAGGTGGTGGAGCCTCACATTTTCGAGGCAGAAGAGGGAGAGCAACATGGCCGGCTTGGTGGACGCTGCAAGGGCAGCAACAAAGGCAACGATCGAGAAGTCAACGGCGCAGCCGTTGCCACCGTTGAGCTTTGATGGCAAAGGCACAAAGGGCCTCGCCTGGGATCGACGCTGGACCACCGCCGGCACGCATCCATATGACGAAATTCAGTGGGAGACGCGCACCGCATCCATCGGTAACGAGAGCGGTAAGAGCGTCTTCGAGCAGAAGGACGTTGAGGTGCCCGCCTCATGGTCACAGCTCGCCACCAACGTTGTTGTCTCAAAGTATTTCCGTGGACATGTTGGTAGCCCAGAGCGCGAGACGAGCGTTCGCCAGCTGATCGGCCGTGTAGCCGGTCAGATTGATGCGTGGGCTGAGCAGCAGCACTACTTCAAGTCCGATGAGGACCGTGGCGCCTTCATTGCCGAGCTAACCCACCTGCTCGTCAACCAGAAGATGGCCTTCAACTCACCAGTCTGGTTCAACGTTGGTGTTGAGAAGCGCCCACAGTGCTCGGCCTGCTTCATCAATGGTGTGCAGGACTCGATGTCTTCGATCATGGACCTCGCGAAGACTGAGGCGATGCTCTTCAAGTTCGGTTCGGGTGCAGGTTCCAACCTCTCCCCGATCCGCAGCGCCAAAGAGAAGATGAGCGGTGGTGGCACCGCCTCTGGCCCTGTCTCGTTCATGAAGGGCTTTGACGCCTTCGCCGGTGTTGTGAAGTCCGGTGGCAAGACGCGCCGCGCCGCGAAGATGGTGATCCTCGATGTGCAACACCCTGACATCGAGCAGTTCATTGACTCCAAGGTCAGCGAAGAGAAGAAGGCCTGGGCACTCATCGAGGCTGGCTACGATGCCAGCTTCACCGGTGAGGCCTACGGCTCGATCTTCTTCCAGAACGGAAACCACTCAGTGCGCGTCAATGACGAGTTCATGCAGGCTGTTGAGAACGATGGCACGTGGCAGACACGCGCCGTTGTTGGCGGCGAGCCGGTAGAGACGCTCAAGGCACGCGAAGTATTCCGCAAGATGGCGGAGGCTGCGTGGGTCTGCGGCGACCCTGGTATTCAGTACGACACGGCGATCAATGACTGGCACACGTCGTCGAACACGGACCGCATCTATGCGTCGAACCCGTGCTCGGAGTACATGTTCCTCAACGACACCGCCTGCAACCTGGCCTCACTGAACCTCATGAAGTTCGTGCGCCCAGATGGCGAGTTCGACGTGGAGTCCTTCAAGTACGCCTCGCGGCTGACCCTGCTCGCACAGGAGATCCTCGTGGACAACTCCTCGTACCCAACGCCGATGATCGATGAGAACAGCCACCGCTTCCGCCCACTCGGGCTCGGTTACGCCAACCTCGGCGCGCTCTTGATGAGCCGTGGCTTGGCGTACGACTCCGATGAGGGCCGCGCCTACGCAGGCGCGATCACCTCGATCATGACCGGCGAGGCCTACGTGCAGTCAGCCGAGACGGCGGCGGCACACGGCGGACCGTTCCTTGAGTACAAGAAGAACGAGAAGCCGTTCCTTCGCGTGATCGGCAAGCACCGTGACGCCTCG
>Ga0114973_10000922_pt1 | contig 22011 bp, 17 predicted proteins | sample M_140807_MF_Meta_FD_87025 | JGI IMG/M metagenome (GOLD analysis project Ga0114973, IMG submission 87025) | Freshwater microbial communities from Lake Montjoie, Canada to study carbon cycling - M_140807_MF_MetaG | ecosystem: Environmental > Aquatic > Freshwater > Lake | place: Lake Montjoie...
AAAAGAAATATACATTCCATAATTAATATAATAATCATTTTCTAATGGATGAATTACATCTGGGATGTTATTAAATATTGTAAATATTCCTAAATTTTGTGTTTCTACTATATATTCGTTAAATAAATTAAGAAAACCAATATTCTGTTTAGAATAATTTTCATTAATATATTTTTTGTCATTATGTTTATCAATAATTACTAATTTATAATAATATATTAACATATTCATAAAAATTTTTTGATTATTATGAATATTTTGTAATGTTTTTTCATATAATAACCATTTATTCTCCATATTATTATTCAGAAATTAATATTCTTTATTTATTATTTCTTTTTTTATATTAATTAATTCTATATCATCATTATCAATACGATGATATAATTCATAATTCATAAATTTATTTAATTTATTATAATAACCGCTTGAATATATAAAATGATAAATTCCATATTTTTTTAAAAAATGTTTATATGAAAATGAAACAAAATTAGATGATTTTAACATAATTTCATATAATAATCGTTTTCCCATATTATTATTCCAAATCATATCCTTATTTTTATAATAATATGTATAATTCATATTTCCATTATAAATATAGTTTGAATATTTTTTAATATCAAAATTATTAGATTTATTTATATTTAATAGTGTTTCAATTGGTTCTATTTCTTTTGTTTCATTTAATTTATTATTAGATAGTATATCACATGTTAAATTTACTGTAGTAAAATCTTTTTTTACTTTTACTGTGTATAAATATAATTCATCACCAATTTTATAAAATATTCTATATGGATCATTTAAATAATCATATTTATTAAATGAAAAAAATTCGATCCATTCTAGTTTTATTTCTTTTGATTGCCATGCATACAATAATGTATCTTTTTTAACTATTTTATTTTCATTAAATACATTTAAAATATCTTCTTTGTTTATTTTTCGTAATACACATGCATATACTAATTTACTATTTTGTATTTCTTTTTTATCTATAATTGTCCATTGTTTATTATTTTTCTTTTTAACAATACCATTATCAAATAAATAAATTTCTTTATTACTATTAACAGTAATAATTAAATAATTTTTATATTTTTCATTATCAAAATATTTAATATTTAAATAAATATATTTTTTATATTTATTATATGGTGCAACATCTTGATAATACATTGGACGTTTATATTCTGAATATTTCCAGATATTCGTATCTAATATAAGAATATCATCTTTTTCTGATTTTTTAAAATATTCAGGATCTATAAAAGAAATATACATTCCATAATTAATATAATAATCATTTTCTAATGGATGAATTACATCTGGTATATTATTAAATATTGTAAATATACCTAAATTTTTGGTATATACTATATATTCATTAAATAATTCTAAATCTCCTATATTTTGTTTAGGGTAATTTTCTTTAATATACTCTTTGTTATTATGCTTATCAATAATTAATAATTTATAATAATAGATTAACATATTCATAAAAATTTTTTGATTATTATACATATTTTGTAATGTTTTTTCATATAATAACCATTTATTCTCCATATTATTATTCAGAATATAAAAAATTATATGTTAATTTAGATTTTCATCGTTCTCGTTGTTAATATATATTTAAGTAAATATTAATATATGAAATCAATAAATTCTTAAATATATTATAAAAAAATATTTATAAGGAAGAAATAATGAATACAAATAATTCACATTTTAGTAAATTATTAAATTTTTTAAATGAACATCGTGTTCAATCTGGTAATAAATCAACACATACATCTTTACACAATCCATTAGGAGTTTTTTTTATTGATGATAAAGAAAATACAAAATTTTACAGATTATACCGTAATGCACTGGATTCAAATGTTAATCTACATTTAACAGAAAAACACAAACCATATGGACCAATTGTAATTGATATTGATATGAAATATACTAATTTAATGAATGATAGAATTTATAGTGGAGTATTAATAGAATTAGTGAGAATATTTATAAGTGTGATTGATAAATATTTGGTGGTAAGAGATGAGGATTTTATGGCATTTGTTTTTGAAAAAAATCAACCAACAGAAAAAGAGACTGAATACAAAGATGGGATTCATATTATGTTTCCTCATATTTGTACTATTAATCAATTACAACACATTATGAGAAAAGATTTTATTAATCAAATAAATGCACTTAATTTATTTGACAAACTACCATTAACTAATGAAGTAGATGATATCGTCGATAAAGCAGTTATTGAAGCGAATAATTGGTTAATGTATGGGAGTATGAAACCTAATTCTCCAAAATATGTTTTAACACGAATTTACAATAGAGAATTAGATAGTCAAGATATTGAAGAGTACCGACAAGATGATTTAATTGAAGTTTGTTCTATACGGAAATTCGATGAACATAAATTAACACAATACAAAGAAGGTTACTCAACTGACGAAATTATAAGAAGATATGAAGAATCTCAAAAACCAAAACCAGTTGAAGGTACAGGTAGTGTTGGAAGAACAATGAGTGTAACATTAGATGATTTACGTCGAGTAAAAAATCTTGTATCTTTGTTGAATCCTTCACGTGCAGATGATTATCAAGAATGGTTACATATTGGTTTTTGTTTATACAATATAGATACATCATTATTAAATATATGGATTGATTTTAGTAGACAATCTAGTAAATTCAAAGAAGGTATATGTGAAAAATTATGGAACGTTAATTTTAGAAATAATGATTTTACAATTGCCTCTTTGTATAGGTGGGTTCGTGAAGATAATCCAATTGAATTTATTAAATTTTTAGAATCTGAGGTTGCAGATATTATTAAACAAAGTATTAAATCACCATCATTTGGTACATCATATGATGTTGCAAAAGTTATTCATCAATTACATAGATTTGATTATGTATGTGGATCTTTAAAACACAATGAATGGTATGTATTTAAAGGACATCGATGGGTACCTGAAGAAAATGGTTATTCAATCAATAATATTATTAATGAAAAAATCTATGATGAGTATTTAAAAGTATCTAATTTATTTCACCAAATGGCGCTAAGTGCATCTGGAAAAGAAAAAGAGACATTAATTGAATTACAAACAAAGACACTAACATTTGCTAAAACGTTACATACAACTAAATTTAAGAAAGATGTCATCACAGAATGTGCTATTTTATTTTATGATCGTGATTTTTTTAATAAATTAGATGAAAAAAGAAATTTACTTGGTTTTGAAAATGGTATATTAGATTTAGATACATTAAAATTTAGAGATGGTTATCCTGAAGATTATTTAACATTTACAACTAAAATTAATTATTTTCCATACAATGCGGAAGATGAAAAAATAAAACAAGTTGAACAGTTTTTTAGAGATATTATTCCAGATAATCATACGATGACATATGTTCTAAAATTTTTAGGTACATGTTTACAAGGTCATGTTCCTGATGAAAAATTTTATATATGGACAGGTAGTGGTGGTAATGGTAAATCATTAACAATTAAATTATTATTAGATTCATTAGGTGATTATGGTACAATTATTCCTGTATCTTTATTAACACGTAAAAGAGCGGCATCTAATGTTGCATCGCCAGAATTAGCAAAATTAAAAGGTAAACGATTTTGTGTTTTTCAAGAACCTGAAAATGATGATGTAATTCAAGTTGGTTTAATGAAAGAATTAACTGGTAACGATAAAATTCAAGCGCGTGCATTATATGGTGCTCCTGTTGAATTCTACCCTCAATTCAAAACTTTATTAGCATGTAACAAATTACCTGAAATTCCATCTACGGATGGTGGTACCTGGCGTCGTATTCGTGTAGTACCATTTGAAATGAGTTTCGTAGATACACCAGTAGAACCTCATGAAAGAAAGAAGGACCCTGATCTTAGAAAAAATATGGAAACATGGCATCAAGCATTTATGAGTATGCTTGTTGAATACAATAAAAGATATCAAACTGAAGGTAATTCAGAACCATCTAAAGTTACTGAACAAACTAATCAATATCAACAAAAGAGTGATTTTGTTCTTGAATATCTCAATGATAGATTGGAATACGATGTTACATATAAAATATTATCAACTGATCTATATGATGATTTTAAATGGTGGTGTAATGATAGTAAAAATATTAAAGTACCTTTTGATCGTAAAGGATTTGAAGTTGAAGTCGGACTTAAAAAAGAACCAGCGATTGGTGGTCGATTTAGTGGATTTAGATTAAAAGATAGAAATACTAGTGCAGATACTGGAAGTGCATTTGATCCAAATTAAATTAATTATATTAAATTAATTTAATAATAGTATTATATGCAAGATTATTCTTACATTTATTGGCTTCATATTTTATTTGTAGGTCCCTTATTTATTTATCTCGGTGTTGCAAAACAAAATGTACCAGATATTATATTTAATATTGTATTAGGACTTGGTGTTATCGTAATTTTATATCATGGATATAAATTATATAATTATAAACAAATGAAAAATAAAGATTAATTATAAACAAATGAAAAATAAAGATTAATTATAAACAAATGAAAAATAAAGATTAATTTAAAACAAATGCTTCATTTATACGACCTTTACGTAAAAATGAACTATCGATTGCATCAATATTTTCTTTAGATTCATTAGACGTCAGAATTAATATTACATTATCATAAAACATCATATCATCCATAAATCGATTAAATGTTATTTTATCATGAATCATGATAGGAATATTTTTATGTTGAGTAATTGTATGTTCAGTTATTTTTCTAATCATTGTATCAACTTCATCTAACATAAGAACTAATGGTGATTCATCATCTGGATTAACATCTCTAATTAATCGAATCATATTATCACCTGGTTCAGTTGGATTAAATGTTCTAACAAGTTTTGCATTTAATTCATTTGCAAGTAAAAATCCAATCATACTTTTACCTGTACCGGGTAAACCTGAAATAAATATACTTGCTGATTTTTTTTGTTTAAAAAATTCTTTAATTTTTACTATAATATTATCTTGACTTGGTGTTGGTAAATATTTACTCATATCATATTTTCGCTTTTCATAATATAAACTATAAAATGCACCTGTTCGTTCATATATTGTTATTATACAGTTTTTAGATTTAATATTTATAATATGATCTGAATTCTCATTTTTATTTGTTGATGGATATTTTTCTTTAATTAATTCTTTAAATATAGATTCATATGTAAATATATGTAATTCACTTTTTGCTTCTCTATCAGATGCAACTTCATAATACATTCCTATGTATTTCCATCCTATAAAAATTCCAGTTGGTTTTACTTTACCAAATTCATATAATGTAATAGTACTGGATGTTGTTTTTTCTAATAGTTTAATTATTTCTACTACTTTATTTTCATCATTTTTAATAATATAATATCCAATATTGAACAATAATTTTAGTAACAATAATGGTAGTGGTGCAAAAAATGATGATATAGAATTAAAAAATGATAATAGTACTCCTCCTAGAAAAAAACTATTAAATACACTATTCATCCTAAGACTATTAAAGAATAATTCTATATCATAATTATTTATTTTCAAATTTTATAATATGAAGTATGTCTACCTCTTATTATTAATTTTAGTATTATATTATTTATTTTTAAATATATATCAAAAATACTCTAATCAAGAAGATTTTGATCCCTCATTAGTTCCAGTATCATCGATCGTAACATTAGCAAAAGTTGCGCAAAAGTTAGTTGATGGTGGTGGAACATTAACTAACCCTGGTAATTTACAAATTGGTTTACCTTCCGCAGGAGCAGTTGGTAATTTATATGTTACTGGTACTAATAAAGTAGATGGTAATACTACTATAGGTGGTACATTAGGTGTTACAGGTTTTACAACATTAAATGGTGGTATAAGTACCACCACGATAGGTGCTACTGATAACATAGCAGCTAATAGTTTTTCAACTACAAATGGAAACGTTTCAATTAATAATGGATCAATTAACTTGACATCAGATGGTACAGGTGGATTATATTTTTTAAGAAGTGGTACTCCAGGAGTACCTGTTTATAATAGATTATATATGGGTAATACTAATGTTACTGGTGACTTTAGTGCATCTGGTAATGCGACTGTAAGTAAGGATTTGGATGTAAAAGGTAATACTACTCTAGGAAATCTAAAAGTGAAAAAAGGAACTGTTTCACCTGATAATAGTAAAATTGAATTTGGTGATGGATCAGGTTGGAGAGTTCGTTACCAACAATCTGATACTAAACCTATAATGGATATTTATGATAATCAAAATGTTAAGGTTACTGGAGGATTATCGATATGTGATCCTACTGATCCAGAAAAATGTGCAACCTTAACGTATGACTCTGCAAAAGGTATGCTTACATTTGATAAAGGGTTAAAAATAAATAATCCAGTTAATAAACCTGGTGTAGTAACTGATACTGTAGTAATAACAGGACCTAATCGTACAGCAACTGGTAATGTAAGGGATAATATAGGTATAGAAGCCTTAGCCGCAAACGTATTAAATTATCCATGGATTCCTAATGGATCTATGAGTTTTGTTGGTAGAAGAAACGATGATTATGATTATCAAGTATGGAGAGGAGAAAAACGTGCACATTCTCAAGCCAAGGGAAGAATTGGAGCTATATATGGGAAAGAAATACAAGATGGGGGCATTGGATGGGATAAATGGTATGAACTTACTAGAAATGAATATGGTGGTTATTTGCCCTTACCTTAAATTAATTCTTATAATATAATATAATCTTACTAATCTTATTCATACTAAGATTAATATTTTCTTTCGATAATTTTTCTTTTATCATTTTTTGTGATAATTTTTTCTTACTTAATTCAATTACTTTCTTCTCTATTTCAGATATACTCTCTTTTTCTATTTGTTCTACCTTATCCTCTATAATTAATTCAACACCAATACTAGTCTCTACTTTTCCAACAATATTTATATTACCTCGATCGACTTCATCATGGCATTTTTGACATATTACTACCAAATTATTACTATTATTTTTATGTTGATACTCATTTATCATCCCATTAATATCTGCATCTTTTTGAAATATAATATGATGTGTTTCTAACGACACTTCACCATCTTTTACTTGTTTTTTACAAATACAACATTCATCTTTAATTAAATTCTTATTATATTTACTCACATCTTTTTTTGTTGATATTATACTCTCATGTTATTCGCCCATAATAATAAAATGTTACGTTCTTCTTCTGTCATAATAATTCCTCTATTTTTTATCATTTTTAATTTATATATTATTCTTAATATATAAATTAATTTATTTTTACGCGTTGAACTCGTCCTCCTTCACCTTCAATCTCGGTAGAATTTGAATACTCATTAATTCTTGTATCAATAATTTAAATGCATATGGTAATACAATTTTACTAATTCTTGTTGAATTTTTACAATTTAAACATTGATGTACTTCCTTCTTTGGAATCTTGGTTGCAAACAACCCACAAATATTACAAATATATGTTGTGTATTTATCTGATGCTTCTAATAATTTTTCACGCAATAAGAATGCAGATCCATGTGCAATTCCAACATCACGTTCCATTTCACCCCAACGTAATCCTCCATCACGTGCACGACCATCAGGTGGTTGACGAGTAAGAATTTGTTTGGGACCTGATGCACGAGCATGCATTTTGTCCATCGCTAAATGTTTCAATCTTAAGTAATATGTAGGACACAAGAAAATACGCGCTTCCATTTTCTCACCAGTAATTCCTGAATACATTGTCTCTAATCCATAATCTTCAAATCCATATTGTTTTAAAATTTCATTCGCATCCTCTATATTGGCATTGTCTTGAAATGGTGTGCCATCCATATAATTACATTCTAATGCACCCACTTTGCTAAAAATTGCTTCTAATAATTGCGCAATTGTCATACGGGATGGAATTGCATTCGGGTTAAGAATTACATCGGGTTGAATACCTGATGATGTAAATGGCATATCACATGATGTTAATAATGCACCCACAGTACCTTTTTGACCATGGCGCGTTGAATTACCAGTCCATGCAATACATCCATTGCGACGAACTAAAAATACTTCAGATGGTACACTAACACAATAGACTTTACCAACATATTTTACAATTTGATCTTTTCCAGAATTTGCATTAATTATTTGATGACTTGCATCTTTACAAATTGTTATATCATATATACCATCATTTAATGTATAATATGATGTAATACCCATATGTTGACAGTGAATTTGAATTTTATCACATTCTTCTTTAGATGTAGTTGTATAATCAAATATTGTTACACCCCATGGTTCAGTATTAATATCTTCTACATTAAAATAGGATATATTATCACTTAAATATTTACCAATTGAATTGTATTTTACATCTTTACCAATAATATTTTGAGCATGTACTAATTTATATTCTTTACTATCTTCTACTTGTACCCACATTCTGTGATTTAATGTTGTTTTCATACTTAGACCTGTAGAATTTACTTCATATACATCATCATCGTGATCATATTCAAATAAACTTTTTGGTCTTACATATTCCATATTTCCTGTTGTTCTATTTAATTGTGCAATTTCATCACTCATTTTTACTTTATCAATTGATATCCATCCACGATTTAATGTTAATATATCATGATCTGGTGTCAAGCATAATTTGTCTCCAATTTGAATAACGCGTTCACTACGCAATCTCATGTTGTACATTTCATATCCATCACCATTATAAACTGTATATACTTTGTCTACAGTAGATGGAATTGTTGATCTATATACATTACTCTCATCACGATAAATTTTATTTGCATCATCTTTTTGAATTGGTGATACTTTACCAATTAATACATCATTGTTTGTTAATACTGTTTCTTCTGGTACATGACCTTTTTCATTTAGTTTATCATAATTTGCATCTTTAATACCAACTGTCTTTGTCTTGTCTGGTCTCATAAAAATATCATCCTGAGATGTTGTAGGATTCTTTTCTATACTCTCATCTTCTTTTTTCAATGCAGTTGCACGTAATAATCCACGATCTACTGCACTCTTGTTTACTAATTTAGAATCTTCTTGATTAAATCCAGTATAACACATAATCGCTACTACACAATTTTCACCTGCTGGAATATCTTGCGTATGTAACCATTTTGCCGCTTTAGTTACTACCAACGGTACTTGTGGGTGATATAATAAATAAGAAATATCAGTTCTATACCTATAATTGGTTGCATAAATTCCCATAGCATGTCTTGATTGAGAAAAGAATAAAATATTACGGTTACCATAATTGTGATTGGCATATGGAATATTTGCTGAAATACTACCTAACATCATTGAAGGATGCAATTCACAATGCGTGTATTTTACATATAATCTGTCATCATATCTGTTTACAGGATCTCCACATACATTCAAATCTTTTCTCTTAGTAATAATTTGAGACTTGTTCTTTTCATCATTTAATTGATCAAATGTCATTGATATCATTGCACTTTCTGTAGTTTCAATATCTACCCAATCAATAACATCTGGATATTTAATTAAAAAATCACTAAATTTACTTAATTTTTTACCACTAATATCATTATAATCTATTTCATTTAACATTTCTGGTTTTAATACCAATTCATTATTTCTTACTTTTAATAATGGTCTAATTAAACGACCACCATCACAATAAATTTTTAATTCTTTGGTACTGTAATTTAACATAATACTTACTGAATAATCTAATTCTTGCGCTTGACGCTTTTCTAATAAATATGTATATAATTCATTTGGTTTATTAGTCATACCTAACCAATCACCATTCAAAATAACTTTAATATATTGTTTTAACTCATATGGTGTTACACTATTTAAATCCAATAATTTGCCATTTAATAACTTTTTTATAATTGGAATTTGAGAATATAATGTTAGTGTTGGTGTTGCTGTTAATGCCATGCCTTTTACTAATCCAATCTTTTGTCCCTCTGGAGTCTCTACTACACAAATAAATCCTAATTGAATATTGTTAACTTGACGCATACTTGTAATTTTATTATTAGATGCATCAGGTGATGGTGTAATAATTCTTCTGTAATATGCTATTGTCTGCAAATAGGATAATCTTTGTAATAATTGCGCTACACCCTTTCTTCTCTCTGTCCATGTACCAGTTAATAATGCAGATTTTAATCCATCTTCGATAATACTTGGTTTAATTTGATTAATAATTTTAATTGGATTATTATTATCATTATTCTTCTTCTTGAAAAATTTGGTAATATTGTTAATCATCTTTTGATAAAATTGTTTAAATAATTGTCCTAGTAAAATACCAGGTAACCACAAACGTTTATTTACATATGAATCACGATCATCTTCATCAATTCGTCCAAGATAACATGATAATAGTTTATTTATCATCATTCCTAAATAACATGCTTTATTAAATAATCCACCTGTTACGTGAGGTAGTAATTCATTTTCTAATATTTTCATAACATGAATTTTCTTTTGTGCGTCTCTTAATACTGCATCTGTTTCACTATATTTTTTAGAATTTTTAAGTCTTGCCATTAAAAAGTTAATTGCATCTTCTTGAGTTCTGATTTCTTTGGGTTTCGCTTCATCTGATACTTTTGCATATAATCCATCATCTAATGAATATCTTAATATATTTATCATATCAACATCGGTTTCATCATACACACAATATTTAATAATATCACTATCAGATACAAATCCACATGCACGAAATAATACAAAGATTGGAATCTCTGCAAATTGACGTGTTAAACAATTGATTGAATCGTTTTTATTCATTTTAATTGTAAATATATTTACAATCCCTAATACATCTGGTGTCTTAGAATTAATTTGTACCATATACATTTTTCCTTTCTTAAATGATGGATCTCTTTTTGTTGATACTAATGGTTTATTTTCACAAATTCTTTCATGAGTTAAAATTACACGTTCACCTATATTACCACTTGATCCTACAATGAAATAACAACCAGGATCAAAATAACATTCAGTATTTGCAACATCAGGTCGTAAGATAGTATTACAATATCTTGATTTTACCATGATTGGAAGTTTTGCAACTGGTACTTCTTTATCTTCTGCAATAACACGAGTAGTTATATTACCTGTTTGACTTTCTATAATTTCTAATATTTGTTTTACATTGCATATTAATTTACCAGAATATGATAAATGTTTGATACGTGCATCTTCAGGAAAAATTAATTCATCATCAATTTCATTTACAGGTGGTTTAAGTGCAACATCTGTAAATATTAATCTATGTCTATATATTTTATCTTGATGAGTTTCTTCACTAATAATATTTGCATTTTCAGTTAATGTTGGACACACAATATCATTAATAAATTGGTCATAAGAATCATATTGAAATTTATATAATGGATCTTCAGCAAAATAAAAATCTAATAACTTGAAAATTGTGTCTTTATTTATTGTTGTTATTGAATCATATTTTTCTGTATATTCCATTTGTGAAGAAGACATATTATTAATATATAAGAAATAATGTTTATATGAATAATAATTATAATTTTCAATTTATACAAATATGATTTTTGTATATATACCTGTTTTTTCTATATTTGTATTCTATCGAGTTGCATTAGATTATAATATATATTTATCTATATTTTTATCTCCTCTTATTTATCTAATATTATCAGGAATATTAATATGGTATCAACAATTTAGTAATTTTCATAATATGTTAAATTTTATAACTCCTCTTGCAATTTTAGAACAGATAGTTAATAATAGTTTATCATATACGGTAAAAAAAGTACTAGAAATTGATAGAATAAATAAAATATATGTATTTATTAAAGTAAAAATAATACTTGTTATAATAAGTTGGATATTATATTTTATACCAATGAAAGAAGAACCAATTCAAGATTCAAATTTACAACAAGATTATTTAAAAATTTTGAAAAAAAATAGAAATAGAAAATCTATCACTGAAGATTAAATGAAATAAATTAAATTTGAAAAATTTAATTTATTAACATAATGGCATAAAGATATAATTATAATATAAACAAATGGATATAGAAAGTGTTTATAATTTTATAAATAATCTTACCTCAGAAGATAGATCTGAGAATAAATCGGTAAATAATACTGAAATTTGTAAAAAAATTAATAAATCATGTCCTGATTGTGGTGATCGTAATATTATCGATGACCAAATGCGAGGTAGATGTGTATGTGGAAACTGTGGAAGAGAAATTTTAGAATATTTTGATAATTCAATAGAGATGTCGAACTGGGATGAAAAAAATGATAGTGATAGATGCGCCCAACAAACTAATTATTTTCTCCCTCAAGCTAGTTTAGGTACTAGTATTGGGGGAGGAAATAGTAAATTAAAACGATTACATATATGGTCTCAAATGCCATATGAAGAAAGAAGTTTGTATGATGTACTCCAAGAAATAGAAACTAAATGTAGAAGAGAAAATATTCCCAAAGCAGTTATAGACAATGCACGTAATTTGTATAAAAAATTTACTGAACAAAAGACAAAAGAAGGTAAAAAAATTATTATTCGAGGTGATAATCGTAAAAGTTTAATTGCCGCTTGTGTACTAGAGGGTGCCAAGATGCAAAAATTACCTAGATCTAACAAAGAGATTGCAAAAATATTTGATTTGAAAGTAAAGCATATTACTTCTGGTTGTAGAAAATTATTTGAAGTCATGGATTATAATATTTATGATTGTATAAGAAGTAGTAAACCGGAAGATTTTATTGATAGATTTAAAGGTAAATTAAAATTAGGAGGATATGCTGATCTTGCTAAAAAAATTGTTCGTAATATTGTTAAATTAGATATTGCAACTGATCACCAACCACCTTCAATTGCTGCATCATCTGTTATGTTAATATATCAAATATATGAGATAGATTATTCTATGCAAAATTTGTCTAAAATATTTGATATTTCAGATGTAACAATATTAAAAACATTCAAAAAAATTGTACCATATCGTAAATATATTATGAATGATGATATTTCTGATAAATTATTTATAAATATTAAGGAAAAAAATCATAATGAATATGTAGATGATATTATAACTAATTTAGAAAAAAACATGTTTGAATTTAATCTTATATTAAATAATTTTAAATATAATGTAGTACAAATTATATAATTTATTTATATATGGAAAAAATAATTATATTTTTTCATATATATTACGTTGATTTATTGGATGAATATTTATGGTATTTAAATAATGTTAAAACAATAAAATATTCATTTGATTTATATGTTAGCATTTGTGATAAATCCATAGATAATATAATTATAAATAAATTAAAAGATTTTGATCAAGATGTAAAAATAACTATATGTGAAAATAGAGGTGCAGATATTGGTGGATTTTTTGCTAGTTTACGAAATAATTCAATTAATTTTGATTCATATAATAGTGTATTATATTTACATACTAAAAAAAGTTCACAATATGGAGAAGAAATATCATATACTTGGCGTGGTGAACTATTAAATGATATATTAATTAATAAAGATCTAATTGAATTTTGTATACAAAAAATTAAAGAAAACAATGGTATAATTGGTAGTAGTCGTTGTATTTATGATATTAATCAATCATTAACTACTTATAATACTGAAAGATTAAATTATAATACATTATGTGATATATTAAATATTAAACATATAGAAAATTCTTTATTTGTTGCTGGTACTATATTTTGGTCACATCCTTCTATATTTAAATTTATACAAAATTCTAATATAACTACAGATAATTTTAAATTGACATTTAATCATTCTAATTTACTTGAACATTCATTTGAAAGAATATTTGGTAATATTTCATATTATTTAAAATTAAATGTATATGGAATAAAATTAGATATTAATAATAATATTTATGATCAATCATTTTATTTATATAAAAATCCATCAAATATAAATATCTTTATTTTTAAAATTAATAATATAATTATTTTACCTAATCAAATAACAATACAAAATATAATTAAAAAAAAGAAATTAGTTATAAATAGAATCTTTAATAAATATTTATATTTATCTCTTTAAATAGTATGTCTGAACACGAAGATACTATTATTCAAGTTGATAATCTAGAAAATAATAATTCAAATAATCCAGATAAAGATAAACTTGTTATAAAACCAAATAATGGTTGGTCATACGAACATGATGACTTATTAGCAACTTGGTGTGATAAAGCAGGATGTTATACTTGGATGCATGATGCAACACAACGTAAATTTAAATCAATTAATATGAGACTAGGTATACCAATTATTGTTTTATCTACTATTAGTGGCACTGCAAATTTTGGTATATCTACTATATTTCCCCCTGGATTTAATTATGGTAATGCAGTTATTGGTACATTATCTTTAATAACTGGTGTATTATCTACTATTGCTAATTTTTTAGGTTATGCACAAAGTGAAGAAGCACATCGTATTGCTAGTATTCAATGGGCAAAATTTAGAAGAAGTATCGAAACTGAACTTGCACTTAGTCCAATGGAAAGAACAGATGCAACTGAATTTATTAAAAATTCTAGAAATGAATTAGATAGATTAATGGAACAAAATCCAATAATACCTCAAGAAATTATTGATAAATTTAAAAGAACATTTAGAAAAAATCTTGATGTTAAAATGCCAGAAATTTGTAATAAATTAAATCATACAATTGTATACACTAAAAAAAATTCACCTACTGATCCAAAATCTAATGTAGATAAACAAATATCTGAATTATTAACTGAAAGTACAACTGAAAAAAGTATTATTAATAATGTTGGTGTAAAATTAAATTCTATAATTGATGAAAAAAGAAAAGTAAAACCATTTAATCCTTTAATAAATTCTGATACAGTTAATCTTCATTTACCTAATCAATCATCCGAATCAGATGATATTTCTGAAAACAATACAATTAATGGTGATAATAACAATAATAAAAATACAAATATTATAAATTATACAAATACTTCAAACTCACCTAAAAGTAAGAATGTAATAAAATTAAAAATAGATCCAAAAAAAAATCTTCACAATTTGAATTAATAAATAAAACTTTCGTCATAAAATAAAAATTTTATTATGATAGTATATGAATAATTTATATATTATTAAATTTATATTAATCATATTAATCTTATTAATATGTTATAAAAATTATAAAATAAATTCTGAATTCTATGAAAATAATTCAGAATTAAATACAACATATATAAATAGTATACCTACAAATGTATTCTTAATTTTTCTACAAACAGTAGATTTACCAAATACTATGAATGAAACATTGATAGATAACATTAGTAATAATCCTGAATTTAATTTTTATGTATATGATGATAAAATGTGTCAAAAATTTATTAAAAATAATTTTGATAATAATATATTAGAAGTATATAATGGATTAAAACCAGGAGCATATAAATCTGATTTATTTAGATATTGTATATTATATATTCATGGTGGTGTTTATATGGATGTAAAATTTAAACTCCATGTCAAGTTAAAATATTTAATTGAAAAATATGGTGAAGTATTTGTTAAAGATCCCGATTGGTATCCAGATTCTTGCAAAAGAGGTTGTACGAATGGTTTTATTATTGCTAAAAAAAATAATAGAATATTTTTAGATTGTATATATCAAATTGAAACAAATTATAAGTTTCAATATTATGGAAATAATTTTTTATATCCAACTGGACCATGTTTATTAGGATATATTATTAGATCAAAATATAATTATATTAAATATAATTTAAAACTTAGCAAAGAAAATAAATATAGTCAATTGGATATAGTAGATAATGATAATAATATTATTTTATCTACCTATAAAAATTATAGAAGTGAATTATCTCAATTTCCAAATTCAACACATTATAGTATATTATGGCAGAATAAAGATATTTATATAGTAAATGATAATTTTGATAATCCAGCAAATATTGAATATATCAAGTTAAATAATTTTAATAATATATTTAATACAAATATTATAAAGTTACCAAAAGTAACAGCAGCATTTGGATATATTAATAACAAATATTACATATCAGTTAATGATGATGGTTATATTGAAAAATTAAAATATGTTATAACATATTGGATTAATAATATTAGTTCATCTATTAATAAAAATAGTTATTATTTTTTAATATGTTATAATGATGGTTATAGGACTAATATTAACAATTTTAATAATGACATATATATAGAATATATTACTACTATAAATGATAGTAATATTGAAGACAATTTAAAAAATAAAAAGATTGTTACATTTTCAAAATACATAAATGATAATACAATATGTATTCCTGATTTTCATTATATAACATCAAATGGTTATGAAGATACTATTAAATTAATAGATAACAATATTATAAATTGGAATGATAAAATAAATATGTGTGTATGGAGAGGAGGTCATTCATCTGACTTGTATTATAATTTTATTGACTATGAAAGTAGGGAAGGTATAAAAAATATATTGCATTTAGAAGATCTTAATATATATATAACGAATGGTCCACGTAATTTTTTTATAGATTCACATAATAAATCTAAATTTACAAATATAGATTATAAACCGGACCATTTATCTATTGAAAATCAAATAAAATATAAATATATTTTAGATATTGATGGTTGGGCATGTACATGGTCTGCAACATTTTGGAAATTATATTCAGGATCCGTATTATTAAAACAAAAAAGTGTATGGAAACAATGGTATTACGATGATTTAGTAGAATATGTACATTATATACCTATTGCAAATGATTTTTCAGATCTAAATGATCAAATTAAATGGTGTATGAATAATAACGATAAGTGCAAACAAATAGCGGATAATGCAAGACAATTTGTAAAAAAAAAATTAAATTGGGAATACGTTAAAAATAAAATGATAAATGTTTTTAATTATATAATATAATAATATATGAACAAAGATATAGTTTATATTATAATTTGGGATAGTATTGTTAATTGTATTCATAAAAATACAGCAAATGGAAAACTTAACCAATTTTGAAGGTATAACATATAGATTATCTGATAATTGGAATTCAATAATTCCACTAGATTTAAAAAATAGACCAATAAAATATTTAGAGATAGGAGCATTTCATGGTGCAAATGTAATTTCAGTTGCAAATTCATATGGATCGCATCCTGATAGTAAATTATATTGTATTGATCCATGGATTAATTATGATGAATATCCAGAGTATAAAGAAGATGGTAAACAAGAAAACAATTTTAATATATTTACACGAAATATTAGTAATAATAATTTAAATAATAAAGTGATAACCTATCGTGGGTTTTCTGCAATTGAAATACCAAAATTAGAGGATAATAGTTTTGATATTATTTTTATAGATGGAAATCATGAACCAGAATATGTATTAGAAGATGCTGTATTATCATTTCCTAAATTAAAAGTTGGTGGTTATATGGTATTTGATGATTATGAATGGGATGGAGGTTTATCTGGTACAGATAAAGGTATAGATTCATTTTTTAATGGTTATTATAAAAGAATTAAGGAAATTAACCGTAATCACAATGGTCAAAGTTTTTTACAAAAATTAAAATAAATAAAATTTATTTTTTTATTTATTTTTGTTAAATAAATCTATCCAATATTGAAGATATATTTTTTTAATATTACTATAATTTGGTTTGAAATCATCTAATAATTTTTGAGTAATATCTGCCCATTCATTTACTATTAATACTGGAAGACCCTCATACATAGGATCTAATCCTGATTTTTTTACTATTGGTATACAACCTAAAATTATTGCTTCCCATGTTCTATGACAATCTAATCCATTACCTAATGGTGATATTACATATTTAAATTGGATCATATTTTTCCAAGATTCTATTCTTGGAATTTTCTTTGGTTCATAATATACTAATTCATCAGGTATATTATTTTTAGCATCTATTCTATCATATCCATATTTAGTATCCATTAAAAAATGAAAATTAGAATAACATTTATTCTTTTTTTCTATATTTAAATTTTGTAAATAGTTTATATCTTTTATTTGATCTTCTACTGATTGGGATGGTCCCCACCACATTGTATTATATCGTAATGTATGTAAATCTAATCCAATTGGTAATTGTTTTAACTTATCTGTAATTAATGTGCAATTTTGTGCATACCATTTTAATAATAGAGGATTATCTAATATTGTTTTTGTTTCATTTTCATAATCATGTGGTATTCCCATATCAGTATCACCCGATACTAATATAAATTTATATTTTATATTTGGTAAATAATTATTAACAAAATTTGGTATTGCAGTCGTATGGATATATACAGTTTCACCATTTGATTGTGGATATGTCAATGGTATCTCTGTACTTTCTGATTTAGGATCTTCTATATGGTGATCACATATATATATAAAATTATATGATGATACATATGTAGATGGTTCAAATTTTATATATTTTTCTTTTGTTACCTTTAGATAACTGAAAATTAATATAATAATAATAATAAATATTATTATTTTTTTATTCATAATATATACTCTAAATTAATCTCATAAAAAATAAATTTTTTTTTTAATTTTTTTAAATAAATATAAATAGAAATAATCCATAAATAAAAATAAATAAAAGCATACATATATTTAGTATATATTTACTATCAGAAGGTAACAAACATTTACTCATTACTATATAAAAATATTTTTAATATCCTCTTTTTGAAATAAATAAAGAATATATTACAACAATTATAAATATTATACATATTAATATAAATATTATTGACGGTGGTTCAGATTGTACTGTTAATGGTAGTGTTGTTGATATATCAGTTGTTGTCCATATTTCATTTACATATTTAAAATCTTCGTATGGTAATAAATCATATCCTCCACTATCTTTAATACCTTGCTCAATCCAATATTCTTTATTCCAATCAATACCCCAACTATTTCTTATTAAAAATCCTTTCTCATTATATCCAACAAATGCCATACAATGTGCACCTTTTAATCCATATGTAAGATTACTTAAATCCCATGGTACCCACATTGCATGTTTCCATCCATAAACATTAACGCCAAAAATACACGGTCCGTTAATATATAACGCCGTTTTTAATTGATCAATTGTTTTTACCAAAACTGCATTAGATGTTCTATATTTATTTGCTTCATTCTTAGCATTATCTGGAATATTATTTGGTGTTAATGTATATATTGTTTTTGGATCTATTGTCGAATATCCAAAAATTTCATCCGTACATGTTCCAATATTTGATAATATATCACATGCATCTGATATATATATACCTTGATTTAACATTCCATTTGCTCTATTAATATAAATATATGCAGGTGATAAATATTTTGAATAATCTCCAATATTTGCTTTTTGCCATTCTATTATTACACATGTTGCATATCCTGTACCAGAACCATATGATCCTTGATCTCTAATTGGATATAAATTATTTCTTAAATCTAATGTAGACGGAATAGGTGGTATATTTATTAATTGTTCTAAATAATTACCATATACATATGTATGTTGATTTGTATCTTCTAATATTGTATCTAATTTATATGTATTATTATTTGGTAGGGTTATCGTGGGTGATATTATTGCAAAATCTGACATATTTGGAATAGTTACGGATGGTATCGGTCTTGATGCAGGTGTATTAAGATTTAATAAGATATTTGCATTTGGTTTTAATGATATTTTACTCATATTATAATAAATTAATTTTTTATTATAATATTTAATATTTTTTAGAATTCATAAAAGTATATAATATAATAGCAACAACTGCAACACCTATTACTATTCCCATTGAACTGGATGATTCTGGTTGTGGAGTAGGTGTAGGAGAGGGAGGGAGGGGTGAAGGATCCGGTATAGGTTTTAAATCAGTGGTAGAATAACATGAAAATACTGTATCTTGATTAAAATCGGTAAAAGGCAAATAATCATATCCTTTCATATCAGTTGTACTATTTAATGGATTCCAATCTTCACCCCATGAATTACGAACTATAAATCCATTTGAGTTATATCCAACAAAACACATACAATGCCCACCTAATATAGTTGAATATTCATTATCTTTTAACCACATTCTCTGATATTTTGGATAACCATTTTTATTACCATATACATAAACACCAAATGGACAAGGACCATTTAAAAATAATGCAGTTTTCAACTCATCTACAGTTGTAATTAATACACTATTTGATATACGAAATTGATTTGCTTCTTCAATTGCATTTTGTGGAATAATTGAAGGACCTAATTTATTTGCAGATTCATCATCAAGACCTAATACGCTATATGGTAATGTTGTAGTTTTACATACACCTTTTGTTGCTAATATATCACACGCATTTGACACATACATACCAGATGAACCTTGATTAGAACGATTTAAATAAATAAATGCTGGAGAAAAATAACCATCGTATTCACCTGAATTTTTTTCTTGCCATTCTTTAACACATGCTGTACCATGTGCTACACATGATCCAATCTCTCCTTGATTAACTACTGGACCTAAATTATTTCGTAAATCAACAGATGCAGGTAATTGAGGTACTGATGTCAATCCTTTTAAATATGTTTTATATTGTAATGTGGTATCTTTTACTTTTTCAATAATAGCATCTAATTTAAATTTATTATTTGGTAAAGTAATAGTTGGAGGATTAAAAATGAACTTTGATGGATATGAAGTATCTGGAATAGCAGGTAATGTACTACTATTTATAGTTGGTATAATTGGGGCATTTGGAAGTAATTTTGCAATATAATCCATTTAATAATATAATATTAGAATATAAATTATATTATTAATAATATCTTTTTGCAATAAAATCAATTGTAAGTGTAAATGTACTACCATTTGTTCCCATAAAATATGTTGATCCAGCACATACATATATATCTATAACCGCATCTTGTAATGATGTTTGACGTAAATTATTAGATGGAATAATTTCTTTTATTACTAATCTATCTCCATACACGTTTTTAAATATATCTTGTGTATCTTTATTATCTGTTGCAATATATATTTTTAATTTTGAATCATATTGATCAATGAAATCCATATATACTTTATCTTGTAAATGATCGTATATTGATAATGAATCTGTTTTTCTAATATGACATGATATATATCCTACATCTGAATTTAATAAATTCTTATAATTATCTATTACATCTTGAATTTCTGGTAATGGTTTTAGATATTGATAATAACCGGCAAAAATATATTCTTGATTTTCTTTTTGATATGTATTATAATCATATATATCTTCATCTGCATTAACATATACAAATTCTACATTATCGATAGGTTGAAATAGATTAGAAAATATATCAGGACATTCATCATCTATAATCCAATATATTTTTAATTTTTTATTTTCTAGATTTGCTTTGTATAAATAACTTAGAACAACTTGCAATTTATTACATAATCCAAATTTAGCAAATACTGTAATATATGGTTCATTCTTATAATATTCTTGATATTTATTAATATATTTTTTTAAAAAAATTAATATTAATAAAAATATATTAATAAAAATTAAATATTCAGTCTTCATAATATATTATATTATTTTTATAATATAATATTATGTCAGGTGTAACATTATATACGGGTTTTAATTATACAGGTAATAGTTATACAATTTCTGATCCAGGACGCTATAAATCAAGAAATGTTCCTGGTCCAGTAGATAATACAGTTACTTTAATTCCTTGGTCAAATGATTCATTAAATTCTTTTAAAGTTTCAGATGATTTAGTT
>Ga0114973_10000925_pt1 | contig 21960 bp, 19 predicted proteins | sample M_140807_MF_Meta_FD_87025 | JGI IMG/M metagenome (GOLD analysis project Ga0114973, IMG submission 87025) | Freshwater microbial communities from Lake Montjoie, Canada to study carbon cycling - M_140807_MF_MetaG | ecosystem: Environmental > Aquatic > Freshwater > Lake | place: Lake Montjoie...
AACCGCCATGGTTCACGGACAAGGTGCTGTCGTCCACGGGCGCGCCGTCGGAAATCACCATCAATATGCGGCGGTCTTCTGCGCGCGCGATCAGGCGGTTATGCGCCCAAAGCAGCGCCTCGCCATCGATATTTTCCTTCAGCAACCCCTCGCGCATCATCAGGCCAAGATTACGCTTGGCATGACGCCATGGCTCGTCGGCCTTTTTGTAAATGATATGGCGCAGGTCATTCAGGCGGCCGGGCATGGGTTGGCGTCCAGCGGCAAGCCAATCTTCACGTGCCTGCCCACCCTTCCACGCTCGGGTGGTGAAGCCCAATATTTCCGTTTTTACCCCGCAACGTTCCAAGGTGCGCGCCATGATATCGGCGCTGATCGCGGCAATGCTGATCGGGCGTCCGCGCATGGACCCGCTGTTGTCGATCAACAACGTCACAACCGTATCGCGGAACTGGGTCTCGCGTTCGATTTTGTAGGACAGTGAGCTGCCCGGGGACACAATCACGCGGGCAAGGCGCGCGGCGTCAAGCATGCCTTCTTCTTGGTCGAAATCCCAACTGCGGTTTTGCTGCGCCATTAGGCGGCGTTGCAGGCGGTTGGCGAGTTTTGTTACCACCGATTGCAGGTTCGACAATTGCTGGTCGAGATAGGCGCGAAGGCGGTTGAGTTCTTCTTCGTCGGCCAGTTCGAGTGCGGTGATTGTCTCGTCATATTTGGTCGACCAGATTTTGTAATCGCTTTGCGGCAGATGGTCCCAATTGCGGCGCTGCGGCGTGACGGGCTGCATGCCGTCATCGCCCATTTCGCCATCGGCGCCATCTTGGTCGTCCATGTCTTCGCCGTCATAATCGGCTTCGGTCTCTTCGCCTTCGCCCTGCTGCGGCTCGGCGCGGGCTTCGGCTTGGCCAGATTCGCCCTCGCCCTCGTCTTCGCTGTCGCCGTCTTGGTCTTGGCTGTCCTCGGCATCGTCCCCACCTTCGTCGGAGTCTGACGGGTCAATATCGCCTTCGGTGAGGTTCAGATGCTCCAGCATCGATTGCGTCAACGCGGCAAAGGCCCGTTGATCATCCAATGCAAGCGCAAGTGCATCAAGGTCACTACCGGCATTTTCCTCAATCCAACCACGCAGCATGTCGACCCCAGCGGCTGCACCAGCGGGGACGGGCAAGCCTGTGAGGCGCTCGCGCACGATCAACGACAATGCTGTCGAGATAGGCACTTCGTCGGCGGCCTGGGCGCGGCTGATAGGGTCAGTGCGCAGTTTTAGCTCAAGCGCATGGCCAAGGTTTGCCGCGATGCCTGCCATGTTGCGCGAGCCCAGCGCCTCGACCCGCGCGTTTTCCGCGGCGTCAAAGGCCGCGCCAGCGATGACTTCGGACGGTCGCAAGGCGGCATGGCGCGCAGCATCATGATGTTTCAGCTTCAGTGCAAAGCTGTCGGCAAATCCCCGTGCTTCGGCCACCTGATCGGGTGGAAGCAAGCGACCCGGCATTGGAACCTTGAAATTTTTGCCAGCCTGGCTTGGCGCATCGGCGGTGAAGGCCAATTCGACCTCAGGCTCATGCGCAAGTGCGCGGGCCGTGCCCGTCAGAACCTGCTTAAACTGCTCAAGGGGGGATTCATGCGACATTAGTCAGGCAGTCTTTTGCATGGGGCGGCTGAAATTAGGCAGGTAGTCCCTACCTGCAACCGCTGCGCTATCGCTCTGCGCAGATTTATAGCGCGGGTTTTGCTCGAGCGTGCTGTGCGGGATGTCGCCATATTCGACAGCCGTGGTGCAGCCCGCGCGCAGCAGGGACAAATGCAAGAGAGGCGTTTTACGCATCATTACCCTTTGGGATTGGCCGCCCGCCAAGCTTTTACCGCGTTCAAGGCGCCAGATACATGGCCCTTTACGCCAAGGTCGGAATAGGCAAACAGCACTTTGCCATCAGGCGCAATGACATAGGTCGTGCGGTTACTGATGCCGGCCATAGGCAAGCTGACCTTGTAATCTTTGATCATTGGCTTGGTCGCGATGCCAACGGCGAATTTGTTGCGGCAGGCTTCAACCGAAAAACGCTTCAGCGTATCGATATTGTCTGCTGACATGCCCACAAGCGATGCGCCATACGCGGCAAAGTCGTCCGCAGCTTCGGAAAATTCATGCGCCTCAACGGTGCAGCCCGACGTGAATGCCTTGGGATAGAAATATAGCACAACCGGGCCGCGCTTCAGCGCCTTGTTGAGGTTGAAGGTGTCAGCCTTGCCAGCCAGAACGGCTTGCGTGGTGAAGTCGGTTGCGCGGGTTCCCGCTTTCAGCGCGGCAAATGCCGGCGAGGTGGAGAGCAGAAGCGCGAGTGCCAGTGCGATGCGTTGCATAAAGCGTCCTTTCAACTTGGAACGGCGAGATAGCCGTTAGTTACTTTGTTTTGCCAACAACGCTTTCAGGCAGGTCTTGCCCGAAAACGCGCTGATAATATTCGGCGACCAAGGCGCGTTCTGCATCGTCACATTTGTTCAGGAACGACAAGCGGAATGCAAAGCCTACATTTTTAAAGATCGCGGTGTTTTGAGCCCATGTTATAACTGTACGCGGGCTCATAACCGTTGAAATGTCCCCATTGATGAAGCCCTGACGGGTCATTCCTGCGACCTTCACCATATTGGCGACCGTCACGGTGTCTGTACCCGATGCCTTGGCCAAAACGATTTCGCTTTCGACCTGCGCCGGCAAATAGTTCAGGCCAACAACGATGTTCCAACGGTCCATCTGGCCCTGATTGATCGCTTGCGTGCCGTGATACAGACCGCTGGTGTCACCCAGACCAACGGTGTTGGCCGTGGCAAAGAGGCGGAAAAACGGATTAGGCCGAATGACGCGGTTTTGGTCGAGCAGCGTCAGCTTGCCTTCGGTCTCAAGTACGCGCTGGATCACGAACATCACGTCAGGGCGGCCAGCATCATATTCGTCGAACACCAATGCGGTTGGCGTCTGCAGCGCCCAAGGCAATAGACCTTCGCGGAACTCGGTCACTTGCTGGCCATCGCGTAAGACAATGGCGTCACGCCCGATGAGGTCGATACGGCTGATATGCGCATCAAGGTTGATGCGTATGCAAGGCCATTTCAGGCGCGCGGCAACCTGTTCGATATGCGTCGATTTTCCTGTGCCGTGATAGCCCTGAACCATCACGCGGCGGTTAAAAGCAAAGCCAGCGAGGATCGCCAATGTGGTGTCGGGGTCAAAGACATAGCTGTCGTCTGTGTCTGGCACCCGTTCGTCGGCGATTGAGAAAGCAGGGCATTCCATATCGACATCAATACCGAACACCTCACGCACGCTGATCATTTTATCAGGTGCAGCGAGGATCGTCGTATCGCGGCTGTCGGCTTGGATATTTGGAATGTCGGTCATGTCGTCTCTTCTCGGTTAATTTATGATGTCCCGGTACCGTTCGTGGGGAATATGCCGGACGCGAACGGGAAGGGGAGGTTGTTCGTTACGCGAACGCGCTCTGCTTTTTTAAATGCGTATAAGCAGCAATCACGTCTTGCAAAGCCTTTTCATAAGACCGGTTGCCGCCATTTTTATCCGGATGATAGGCACGCACCTTTGCGGAATAGGCGCTGCGCAACGCCCGCCGGTCCGCATCCTCGCCAAGCCCTAGCGTCTTTAACGCCTTACGGTCCTCAGGCGACAGAAAATGGCCGTCGGCACGTTCCTGTGGCAAGCGCGAACGGAACCGCGTGGAAATGGCATCCAGCGGGTCTTTGAAGTCCGCCCATTTGGGCGGCGAATCAACATTGCCGTTCGCGCGAAAGGCATGTGTCTCGCTTGGCCATGCATAAATGGGGCTTTGCGCCATGGAAATCTCGTCTGCCGTCATGCCAGTAAACCAGTTGTAACCGGCGTTAAACGCGCGGACATGGTCGAGGCAGAGATATTGATAGTCACCCGGACCATTGGCCGACGCTGCTTGACCGTGCGCGTCGGGCGCGCGAAACTCGCCGGCTTCGCGGCAACGCGGATAGGCGCATTGCCGCCCGCCCCCTTGAATGCGGCCGTGAAATCGGTCAGTGGAACGGTCGGCGGCCATGATTTTCCTTGGCGAAAAACCTGCCATATGTGAAGAGCGGCGGATGAAAAAAGGTCCTGCACATATAGAAATCCAAATGCTGCTTGAAACAGCATTCGCACCAAGCCGCCTTGCGGTTATAAACGACAGCGCAAAACATCATGGCCATAGCGGCGATGATGGGTCTGGCGAATCCCACTTTACGATTGAGATTGAAAGTGCGTTATTTACAGGCGTATCTCGCCTGACGCGGCAGCGCATGGTGAACAAGGCGCTGGGTGATATTCCCGGAACGCGGGTGCATGCGGTTGTAATCAAAGCTAGTGCGCCGGGTGAAGTTTAGATATTCCAGCACACATAACAGGCCATAGCGGAGAAGAATACATGCCTAATTTGACTAAAGCTGTTCTTTTGGCTGCTTTGTGCGCTTCCCCTGCTTGTACCGCTGATGCAGAGACGAACCGACCGAAGGTGTACACAGACATCGTCGCCTGTCGCGCCTTGGCCGATGCCGGCGCGCGTCTTACGTGCTTCGATGCGGCAACCAAGGCGTTGGAAGACGCCACCGACAACCGTCAGATTGTGATGTTGAACCAAGATGTTGTGCGCAAAACCAAAAAGTCTTTGTTTGGTTTTTCCTTACCCAAAATTCCGTTTTTTGGCGAAAGCGACGCAGAACAAGAAGCAGAATTCAAACAAGTGGAAGGCGATCTGGCGGGCGTTCAATCAATAGGTGCCGGTAAATACCAGTTCATCGTCAAAGATGCAGGGGTCTGGCAGACAATGGAAGCGACACCCTTGCTCTTGAAGGATGGTAAACCATTCACCATCAAACGCGGCGCGCTTGGCAGCTTCTTGCTGGTGATGAACGGCCGGGGCATCCGCGTGAAGCGGGTCAGCTAAGCAAAAAGGCAAACTGATATGATTGAGCTTTCCTTGCACCGCCTGTCGCTGTCGACGGGCATATACATGGATGCGTTTACGGCTGGTGATCCCAAGAATCTGGCGATTATTTTCCTGCACGGCTTTCCCGAGTCACACCGGACTTGGCGGCATCAGATCGCACATTTCTCTGACCGTTTTTATTGCATTGCCCCTGACCAGCGGGGCTATCGCGGTACATCAAAGCCTAAAGAGGTGGAGGCGTATACAGCCGACAAATTGACCGCCGATATCTTCGCATTGGCCGATGCGCTTAATGTGCAGCAATTTGTGATCGCCGGGCACGACTGGGGTGGCGCAATTGCATGGAGCGTTGCGTTAAATGGTCAACCCGATGCCCCCAACCCTGCATGGGCAGGCCGCGTACCGTGCGCTGTTATTGCCAACGCGCCGCATCCATATCTTTTTCAACGCCTGTTGATTACAGATATGAATCAGCGGGCATCCAGCCAATATATGATTGATTTTCGCGATACATCAAATGATGCGCTTGTGCAGGATCAGGGGCTGACCGGTTTAATGCTCGAGACCGTTAAATGGGATAAGCCGAGCGCTATGGAGCCTGAGGAACGTTCTGCGTTGCTTGCGGATTGGGCGGACCGCGATGCCTGTTTCGGCATGCTCAACTGGTACCGCGCCTCTGCGCTATATGTGCCTACGATGGATGAAGATGCCGAAATCCCGGCCTTTGCCACTGTTGCGTTTCCGCGGCTGATGATCCCGACCTTAGTCGTCTGGGCTATGGACGATCTCGCTTTGCCGCCAAGTAATATCGATGGCATCGAAGAATTGGTTCCCGACGTGACAATCGCCCCGGTCGAGAATTGCGGACATTTTGTCATTTGGGAGCGACCCGATGCGGTGATCGCGGCGATGGAGCAATTCTTACGCTAATCATGGTGCGTATAAGATACGAGTGTGCTGATGCTAAAATCACATCGCACCATAGGCACTGCGATATTGCCCTTTCTGCCCGCGCGCCCTAAAGCGCGGCCATTGTGACTGAACCAATCATCTTTGCCATCCCCAAGGGACGGATCCTCGACGAAGCTTTGCCGTTGATGCAAGCGGCAGGCATACAGCCTGAGCCGGCGTTTTTTGACGAGGCTAGCCGCGCGCTTCTGTTTGCGACCAATGACCCTGCTGTTAGCATCATTCGCGTGCGCGCATTCGACGTGGCGACCTTTGTGGCCCATGGCGCGGCTCATATTGGCATCGTCGGGTCCGACGTTATTGACGAATTTGATTATTCGGAGCTTTACGCGCCTGTTGATTTAGGCATTGGCCGCTGCCGTATATCGGTTGCGATGCCGCAGGGCGCAACGGACGATGTCAATGGCGGGCATATCCGCGTTGCCACCAAATATCCCACCACAACGAGCCGTTATTATCATGCCCGCGGAATTCAGGCCGAATGTGTGAAGTTGAACGGCGCGATGGAACTTGCGCCTTCGCTTGGGCTTTCGGGGCGCATTGTTGACCTGGTGTCTTCGGGCAAGACACTGGCCGAAAACGGGCTCGTCGAAACGGCAATCATTTCCCAAGTGTCGGCGCGGCTTATTGTCAACCGTGCGGCCTATAAGATGATGAGCGGGACTGTTCCGGCCATGGTGCAACGTTTTAGAGAGCTGACGGGATCACGTGCAGCGGCTTAATGCATCCGATTCTGGCTTTGCCGACGCATTTGACGCGTTGGTAAATGGGCGGCGAGAGGCGGATGCCGACGTATCGAGAGATGTCGTGCAGACTATCCGCGATGTGCGGGCCCACGGGGACGCAACGCTGGTGGAAATGACACAGCGCTTTGACGGGTTTGACCTTAATGATACCGGTTGGCAAATTGATGCGGCGCAGTGCAAGGCGGCTTATGAAGGGCTGGATGCAGACTTGCGGGATGCGTTGACGCTCGCAGCGAAACGTATTGAGGCCTATCATCAAGCGCAGCTGCCCGAAAATCGCGATTATCGCGACAGTGACAATGTCCGGCTTGGCGCGCGCTGGTCCGCGGTTGATGCCGCAGGGGTCTATGTGCCCGGAGGCCGGGCTGCCTATCCTTCCTCGGTGTTGATGAACATTATTCCGGCCAAGGTGGCAGGTGTCGCGCGTATTGTCATGGTTACCCCTACCCCGGGCGGTGAGACCAACCAGACCGTGATGGCTGCCGCGCATGTGGCGGGTGTCGACGAAATCTGGCGCGTGGGCGGCGCGCAAGCGATTGCGGCGCTGGCGTATGGAACCGATCGTATCCGGCCCGTCGACGTCATCACTGGCCCGGGAAATGCTTGGGTCGCAGAGGCCAAGCGTCAGCTTTATGGTGTTGTTGGCATCGACATGGTTGCCGGACCTTCGGAAATTGTCGTGGTTGCTGATGCCCAAAATGACCCCGATTGGATTGCCGCCGATTTGCTTAGTCAGGCCGAGCATGACCCCACAAGCCAGTCGATCCTGTTCATCGACAACGCCGATTTCGCAGACCAAGTTTCAGCCGCAGTTGATGTGCAGCTTGCGGCGCTTTCAACGGGCGCGGTTGCGCGGGCCAGCTGGACTGATTTCGGAGCTATTGTCGTTGTCGATGATTTGGAAGGCGCGATGCCCCTGGTCAACCGGTTGGCGGCGGAGCATTTGGAGCTTGCGGTCGATGATGACCGCGCAGAACGCTTGTTCGACCTTGTCCGCCACGCAGGGTCGGTTTTCTTGGGCCGCATGACGCCCGAGGCGATTGGCGATTATGTCGCTGGGCCAAACCATGTATTACCCACCGGTCGGCGCGCGCGCTTTGCGTCTGGTTTGTCCGTGCTCGACTTCATGAAGCGGACCAGTTTCATTGCGCTCGACAGAAACGCCATCAATGTTATCGGCCCAGCAGCAGCAACGCTTGCCGACGCCGAAGGTTTACCCGCCCATGCGGCGAGTGTCAGGAAAAGATTATGAGTGCGCATAACGCCAGTGCGAAATCCAAATCCCGTTCGGCTGCGCGTCTTGCGTCTGTGCAGGCGTTGTATCAAATGGATATGGAAGACATCGGTATTGCCCGTCTGTTGAATGAATTCCACTCGCACCGTCTGGGGCAGGAAATCGAAGATGCGCAATATGCGGATGCCGACCCCGATTTCTTCGATGACGTTGTGTCGGGCGTTGATGCCCGTCGCGCGGAAATCGACGCGCTGGTTGATGGCAAACTTGGCGAAAAATGGAAGATGGATCGTCTGGACAAGACGATGCTGCAGCTTCTGCGCTGTGGCACCTATGAATTGATCGCGCGGCCCGATGTGCCAACGGCGACGGTCATCGACGAATATCTGGATGTCGCCCATGCGTTTTTCGACAAGAAGGACGCCAAGTTCGTGAATGGCTTGTTGGACGCCGTTGCGAAGGACGTGCGCCCCCGCTGAGCGCCTTTTTTCCGATAAAGGTTCTGATTGCACATGCGATACGTTAACGTGGCGCTATGACCACCGAATCCACGTTCATCAATCTGTTGCGTAGTTTTGCCACTGATCCCGCTGCGCGCGGTTTGTTGGATGATGTGGCGGTGATCGACATGGGTGACGCATCGTTAATCATCACGCACGATATGATGGCGGAGGGGGTGCATTTCCGGTCAAATGCAAATCCTGCGGATGTCGCTTGGAAGCTGGTTGCGTCCAATCTGTCTGATCTTGTCGCAAAGGGCGCAGCGCCCATCGGCGTGCTGCTTGGCTTCATGCTTGGCGATGATGCCTGGGACAGGGCATTTGTCGCTGGGTTGGAAAAGGCGCTGGCGCATTACGAGGTAGCTTTGCTTGGGGGGGATACGGTGGCCAATCGCGGCGAAAAGCGCGCGCTTGGGTTAACTGCCCTTGGCATGGCGACGCATCGCCCAGTGCCCTCGCGCGCGGGCGCGCAGTTGGGTGATATCTTATATGTGACGGGCACGCTTGGCGATGCGCTTGCCGGTTTTGAGCTTATGGAGGCCGGTTTTGATGAGGTTGGGCCGCTGGCCGATGCGTTTAACCGGCCAGTGGCGCTAGTGTCCGATGGTCAGGCGCTGGCGCCATTTGTAACCGCCATGATGGATGTGTCGGACGGCTTGCTGCTGGATAGCGAACGCATGGCCGCCGCTAGCCAAGTTGGTATCGAAATCGACCTTGCCTGCGTGCCTTTGTCGCCTTTATATATAAGTTGCCGCACCGACAGCCTCGAAAGCCGGTTGCAGGCCGCAAGCTGGGGTGATGATTACCAATTGTTGTTCACAGCGCGGCCAGACGTGACGGTACCCGTGCAGGCAACCGCCATTGGCTGTGTTTTATCCGGCGGCGGTCTTACCTTGAAAGAGGGCGCGAACCCGGTAAAATTGCCCCCGATGCTCGGTTATCAACATTAATAAGCCAAACCGGCCCACAAGGCCGTTTTTATGGGTTGCGTCATACTATAAAGCCACCCTATACCGCAGCCGCTTTTGTGCCTTTCTGGGTACACTGGAAGAGAGTTTCTAACAAAGAAAAACGGGGAAGGGACAGTTTATGTCTTTGTCAATTATGGCTATATTGTGCGGGCTTGTTGCCGTGCTTTATGGAATTATAACAAGCCGCTCGGTGCTTGCTGCATCAGCCGGTACACCGCGGATGCAGGAAATTGCAGCCGCTATCCAGGAAGGCGCCGGCGCCTATCTGGCCCGCCAATATCGCACTATCGCCATTGTTGGCGTGATCGTTGCGGTTTTGGTCGGTGTGTTCCTCGGGCCGCTGTCTGCGGTCGGTTTCGTCCTTGGCGCTGTGTTGTCTGGTGCGACCGGCTTTATCGGGATGAATATCTCGGTTCGCGCCAACGTCCGCACTGCGCAGGCTGCTAGCGAAAGCCTTCAAAAAGGCCTGACGATGGCATTTAATGCCGGTGCGATCACTGGTATGCTCGTTGCCGGCCTTGCGTTGCTCGCGATTGCCGGTTTCTTCTATTACCTGACCGAAGTCGCGATGAACCTGCCGAACAGCCGTCCGGTTATCGACGGTTTGCTGGCATTGGCGTTCGGTGCATCGCTGATTTCGATCTTTGCGCGTCTGGGCGGTGGTATCTTTACCAAGGCCGCGGATGTCGGTGCTGACCTGGTTGGTAAGGTCGAAGCAAATATTCCTGAGGACGACCCCCGCAACCCTGCGACGATCGCCGATAATGTCGGCGATAACGTTGGCGATTGTGCTGGTATGGCGGCCGACTTGTTTGAAACCTATGTTGTGACCATTGGCGCAACGATGGTTTTGCTTGCCTTGTTGATGCCAGCTACGATGCCAGCGGCTGAACTGTTGAACCTGATGTCGTTGCCACTGGTTGTTGGCGGTATCTGCATTCTGACCTCGATTTTGGGAACCTTTTTCGTCCGTTTGGGCGGCGGTACCAACATCATGGGAGCGATGTACAAGGGCTTTCTGGTCACTGCAGTCGCTTCGATTCCGGCGATTGGTTATGTCACATATCAGACGCTCGGCGGCGATATGAATGCCGTAGTGACCTATAGCACCGGCGGTTTCACTGGTTGGACATTGTTCTATGCCATGATGGTCGGCTTGGCCGTCACCGGGCTTCTGGTCTGGATCACGGAATATTATACCAGCACCAATTACCGTCCGGTCCGCTCGATTGCCAAGGCATCGGAAACCGGTCACGGTACCAACGTCATCCAGGGCCTAGCGATCAGCCTTGAATCAACAGCATTGCCGACTTTGGTTATTTGTGTTGGCATTGTCGTCTCGTTCCAGTTGGCGGGCATTATCGGTATTGCGTTCGCTGCAACCTCGATGTTGGCTTTGGCCGGTATGGTCGTCGCGCTGGACGCTTATGGGCCGGTCACTGATAACGCAGGCGGTATCGCTGAAATGTCGGAAATGGATAAATCAGTCCGTGAAAAGACCGACGCGCTCGACGCAGTGGGTAACACTACCAAGGCCGTGACTAAGGGCTATGCCATCGGTTCAGCGGCTCTGGCGGCACTCGTTCTGTTTGGTGCCTACACCGCTGACTTGGCGTTCTACTCGGAGAAGCTCGGCCTTGCAGAAGGCGGCGTCGATTTCACCCTCATGAACCCCTACGTCATCGTCGGTCTGCTACTGGGTGCGTTGTTGCCATATCTCTTCGGAGCAATGGGCATGACTGCAGTAGGCAAGGCAGCCGGTGAAGTGGTAAAGGACGTGCGTGACCAATTCGCCAGCAACCCCGGGATCATGGATGGCACGTCGAAGCCTGATTATGCCCGCACCGTTGATTTGGTGACCAAGGCAGCGATCCGCGAAATGATCATTCCTTCGTTGCTGCCGGTACTGGCACCAATCGTCGTGTATTTCGTGATCAGCTGGGTCGCTGGCTCGGCACAGGGCTTTGCGGCTCTTGGCGCGCTTCTGCTTGGTGTGATCGTCGGCGGCCTGTTCGTTGCTATCTCGATGACCTCGGGCGGCGGCGCATGGGACAATGCCAAGAAATATATCGAAGATGGCCACCATGGCGGCAAAGGTTCGGAGGCCCATAAAGCAGCCGTAACCGGCGATACCGTAGGTGACCCTTATAAGGACACCGCTGGACCTGCTGTAAACCCAATGATCAAGATCACGAACATCGTGGCCTTGCTTCTATTGGCAGCATTGGCCCATGGCGGCATGTAAATCTTAACATTAGTTAAGCTTTAAAAACCCCGCTGGAAAGGATTCCGGCGGGGTTTTTTTTCAGGATACGTCTTTCATTTGTTGGCCGATATTCGGTCGCGATTGGCTGGCTAAACGGCCAACTTAGAACCGCTTTCTAAGGCTCAATTCAAAGACGCGGCCGCGTGGGTCGATATAGCCTTGTTGATAACCAAGTGGCACATTGCCGTTTTGGGCACGCACATCGACGATATCGTTCAGGATGTTTTCGACACGCAATGTTACGCGGCTTCCTTTGAGAAAGGGCGCAGCCTTAACCACGCGGGCTTGTTGGTCGAGATTAACAAACAGAAATGTGTTAATAGCGGCAACGCCACTAAACCGCAGATCGTTACTGCCGAGAAGGCCGGTGCCCTTGGCAGTTGTCCCGCTCTTGTAGGTTCCTTGCAGACGCAAACCGAAGCCCTTGTGAAACATACCGCCCGAAAGCTCGACTTCATGCCGTGCCGCGCCACCATTGCTGCTCGTGGCTGAACCATTGAGCAAGTCCAAAATCGGCACGCCTGGGCGAATGAGAATTTCTTCTTTAATACGGTATGTGTGGTACAACGCGATATTCCAGCGGCTTGGTTGCCCGCCACCGGCGCCAAATCCACCGCCGCCACCGAATCCTCGGCCGCCGCTGGTACGTGGGGCGCCAGCAGGAGCGCCTGTGGCAGCGCCTTGGCCTCGGGTTGCTCCGGCACCGGGAGGGCCGCCAAAAGGCCCTCTGGCGGCTGGCGCAGCGCCAATGCTACCCGACACATTAAAGCCCCAGCGGATGCGTTGCGATGTTTCGCGGTCGAAATTGACGGGGCGCTGGTCAATACTCACCAAGCGGCCATCTAAATCGCGGACAACACGACTGGCGAAGGCGGCTTCAATTTCGGGTGTGAGTAACGGGAATGCGGCGGTCGTATTGCGGCTGCTGTTTCTGAAATAGCTGAACTGAAGTGCGAAATCTTTGATGAAGTTCGGTGTCCAATTGGCGTTTAGGATAAGATCGCGGCGCTTTTCGCCGACAAGGGCTGGGTTACCGCCGGTGATCACGTTAATGAACAGGCTTTCCCCGCGGGTAAAATCATAGGTGGCAACATTGGGTGTAACCAAAGTCGGGTTGCCGAGCTGGCCAATTCCTGGCGCGTTTTCGTCGCCAGTAATGGATGCCTGAAAGGTCAAATTGCTGGCAGGGGCCCACCGCAGGCCAGCGCCATAATCCAACAATTGGCCAAAATCGGACAAATCGCTGGACCCAATATTGCCGTTGATTGCCCATTCGCCAATCACCGAGCCAAGGCCGAAGTCCCGGTTAGTGAGCGGCAGTTCAGCGTTGACTGAATGGTTCATGATATTCCGGCGCAGCGCCACATCATTAGTAACCGATGAGCGCCATGTTTCACTGTCCAGCATTTGCCGCGTGAAGCCCGAGGCAAAAGTCATTTGTACGTCGCCGGCTGGCAATTTCAGCACTGTTCCTGCAAGCGTGCTGCGCACATCCATATTCTGGTTCAGGCTGTTGGCGAGATCGGGGGCGAGGAACAGCAAGTTCGCGCCAAAATCGGCTGCAAACGGGTTGATGGTTCCGGCAAGGACGCCAGCTCGCAACGCGGTGAAATCGGCATTGCGTGTGGTGCGTGTTTGATTTGCCGTGCGCGCATAATTGCCCGTCACTGTCCAACGCCAACTGCCAAGCACATGGTTGAATGTGCTACCAGTCTGGAACACATTGGTTTCGCTTTCGCGCTCCAGTGGGCGTGGTGCGTCGAAATAGCGGCTGATTGTCACATCCTGCCCAAATGGGGAGAACGGACTGTTACCCGGCAAGACAAAGCTGGTACCAGGCAAGCCAAGCAAAGATTCGCTGCCGTTCAGCGCATAGTTGGCGTTAAGCGACAGAATAGTTTGCGGTCCAAGCGACTTGCTCCATGTGCCGTTGACTTCAAGCCGTTCGGTGCGGGGAAGCAACGTGCGGACATCTCCGATATTGCTATCGTTTAAGCGGTTTGCAGTGGTGGCAAATTGTGACAGCGATGGGTTGGTAATGCCTAAAGGTATTCCGGCTTGCGTCACACGACTTCTGGCCAGAGCGCTGAGTGCTGGCGCAATTTCGCCATTGGGGCCAAGGCCGCTTACATTGCCGCCGCGGGCCAAAAGCGAACCACCCGACCCAATCAAGTCGCGCTCCGATTCCGTCAGTGCAGTTGATCTTTCCAGTTCAATATCGAGGTTGAACCGTGTTTTGCTCCCGATCCGTGTCAAAGTGGCTTCAAATTCATTGCTACCAAAGCCGCCGTCTTCGGGCTGCGCATGCTTAATTTCCGTGGCAAAGGACGCAAAGTTATTTTTAAGGATGAAATTAATGACCCGCTGATCAGGACGAAAGCCGTATTTCAGCGCTACTTCTTCGGGGAAAATTTGAACTTGCCGTATCGCTTCGGGCGGCAAGTCCCGAAGTTCCCGAAATCCCGAAACGCGTTGTCCATTGAGCAATATGATGGGCATGCCGCCGCCGCGGCCACGTCCGGAATTGGCCTGTGGTGCCACTGCGGCGACCAAGTCGGTCAATGAAGATGCGCCAACGGCCGCAATGTCTACTTCGTTCAACTCCTCAACCGGTGGCACGTCGGTGTCCACTGACCCCCGAATGCGCTCGGCGGTTACAACAATCTCGCCAGATGAATTTGCTTCAACGGGTTCAGCGACATCGTCACTGGAAATAGCGACTGTGCTTCCGGCGGATTGAACATCGTTTGTTGCCATGGCGGGCACAGCAGTCGACGCAAGCAAAAGCACACTGAATAAGGAACGTTTCATGGGGGGGGGACTCAAGCTATATCGTTGTTACGGGCATACATAACGTATTCTTGGACATTAGAAAGGTGAACCTTGTGGCATTTTGTTGCAAGGGCGTGATTGCACTGTAGCGCTTCCCTTTTTCGAACATTAGGTTTACAGGCGCACCAAGTTTGAATTTTTGAAGATTTAAGGGGCCGAATGGCAAAAGAAGAATTACTCGAAATGCGTGGGACAGTCCGTGAATTGCTGCCCAACGCCATGTTCCGCGTCGAACTCGAAAATGGCCATGAAGTCTTGGGCCATACCGCAGGAAAAATGCGCAAGAACCGTATTCGCGTTCTCGTGGGTGACGAAGTTCTGTGCGAATTAACACCATATGATCTGACCAAGGGCCGGATCACGTACCGCTTCAAATAAGGGCCACAGACCTTGGGTCTGATCCCTACACTCATATTGGCATCTTCAAGCCCGCGTCGCCGTGATCTTTTGGCGCGTCTGGGCGTGGAGCCTGCACGTATTGCCTCACCAGACATCGACGAAACCCCGCGCAAGGGGGAGGTGCCGCGCGTCTATGCTTTGCGCATGGCAGAGGAAAAGGCAGTGGCCGTTCCACGCGCCTCCGGGGAAATTGTCGTCGCAGGGGACACAACCGTTGCCGTGGGCCGCCGGATATTGCAGCAAGCAACCGATGCCGACATGCAACGCGGCTTTCTGACATTGTTAAGCGGCCGCCGCCATCATGTCCTCAGCGCGGTTGCAGTTATCGACGGCGACGGCCGGTTGCGGAGCAGAATTTGCGACAGCATTGTCCGCTTCAAGCGGTTGTCGCCCGAAGAAATCAAAAGCTATATCGAAAGCGGCGAGGGGCTGGGCAAGGCGGGCGGTTATGCTATTCAGGGCAGGGCAGAGGCCTTGATCGACTGGATGGCGGGTAGCCATTCGGGCGTTATCGGGCTGCCCTTATATGAAACGCGCAGTCTGTTGCGGGCATCGGGTTATCCGCTTGCCTGAAATCTGGCGCGATGATGCGCCGGGCGAGCGGCGGGCTGCGCTGGTCGAAAACGGCAATATCGTTGAAATCCATATCCAGCGGGATGCTGTATGGGCCTTAGGCGAAACGGGCACTGGCCGCATTGATCGCAAAACACCGTCGGGCGCGTATGTCGTTACCGATAGCGGGCACGAGCTTTTGCTGCGCAGCAAAATTGGTGATCCAGAGGGCGCGCGGGTGACTTTTGAAGTGACGCGTGAAGCGATTGCGGAGCCCGGGCGTATCAAGCCAGCTGAGATTGCGTTGCGCGATAGTGTGTGCGCGCAGCCGTCGCAAAAGGACGCCCTGTGGGACGCCCGTCTGACGGCCTTTGAACAGCCCGTGATAAGCGCATCCATCGCCGACGGTTTCGACATTGCGTTATCTGGCCAGTCACAACTGGGTTCGGTCAGTATAAGCTTTCAGCGTACCAAGGCAGGGTTGGTTTTCGATGTCGATGGCATGGGCAGTGCTTTTGATATCAATCAGGTCGCAGCGGCAGAGATCGCGCGCCTACTGCGCCTCTACCAAGTGGGCGCGATGGTCATGATTGATTTTGTGTCGATGGAAGCGAAGGCGCAGCGCACGCAGATCGCCGAAATATTTGATACTGCGTCCAGGTCTGACGCGCGACCTTTTGAACGCACCGCCATCAACGGTTACGGCCTCATGCAGGTCGTGCGTGCGCGGCCAAGGCCGTCGGTCCTCGACCATCTGTTCGGTACGCGTGTCGCTGCGCTCTCGGACGAGACGCAGGTCTATTGGTTGTTGCGCGCGGTTGCACAGTCATCCGGATTTGGCGCGCGTACGGTTACGGCGCGGCCCGATGTTGCAGCGTTATTGGAATCGCAGAATTGGGCCCTATGGCGGGCGCAAGCCGTTCGCGCTGCGGGAGCTGATATGCTGATGGTTGCGGATGAAAAGGCCACAGGCTATGGGCATGTCCATGTCGCGCAAAGCTAATCAATGTCCACTTTGCGGGAAACCGCAAGTGGCGGAATCCAAACCTTTCTGTAGCCAGGGGTGCAAGGATCGCGACCTGTTGAAGTGGCTTGATGAAGGCTATCGCGTGCCGGGGCCGTTGGCGGATTATGAAGATAGCTTCGGTTCCGAAGGCGCGGACTGATTTTGCACTTGCCAAGGTGCGCATCGGCTCTCTATAGGCTGCGCTCCCACGCGGTTTTTGACGCGTAGCCCGAGTAGCTCAGGGGTAGAGCAGCGGATTGAAAATCCGCGTGTCGGTGGTTCAAATCCGCCCTCGGGCACCATTCTCCGGTGTTAAAAATTGATAGGACATTCGGCAGGCCACGCGCCTGCATTCTTGTGCCTGCGCGTCTATTAAGCGGCAGGCGGGCAACAAAAAAGCCGGAGCAGCGATGGCTGCCCCGGCTTCTTCTTGCCTGAGAAATTCAGGATATTAGAACTTGTACTTTACCGATGCACCATAAGTGCGGGGTGCGTTTGGATAGCCCGAAACCGAACCAGACTGCACAACGCTTGGGAAGATGACGGAGAGATATTTCGCAGCCGTCAAGTTGCGACCCCAAAGCGAGATTTGCAGACCGCTGTCCAAGCGAAACGTTGCCGATGCGCCTAGATCTTTTACTTCACGCTTATACTGTGCCGCAGCTGGATCATCGTTCATTACCGTATTTGACTCAAAGTGGTAGTCGGTATTCAGGACAAGGTCAGCGCGATCGTTCAATTTTGCCGTGTATGTTGCGCCCAAGGTTGTCGACCACTTTGGAACGCCACCTACCGACTTGCCACTCAGGTCACCAAATTGTGATGCGACATAGCTGTCATATTTCGAGTCAAGATAGACGGTAGCCGCGCGCAATTGCAATGCGTCGATCGGGTTGACACTGCTGTCAAATTCGACCCCCTTCACCGACTGCTTACCTGCGTTGGACAAAACAAAGCCTGTGCCAATGAAGCTGTTACCTTGGAAATTCTTGATCGACTGGTCAAAGATGGTCAGGTTGAATGCAGCGCGTTCCCACTTTGCCTTCAGGCCTAATTCCATAACGGTTGCCTCTTCAGGAAGCGCATAACGTGTTCCGCTGGTGAGGTTGGCGGGTTGAAGACCAGCTGTCCGAATGGCCGAAGGCGTTATCGGTGCACCCTGTGCTGGCGAACCGGCGACAAAATCCGACACGAATGGACGCGAGTCAATCGACATATTCCACGACGTTGCCTTAAACCCTGTGCTATAGCTGGCATACAGGTTGATATTGTCCGTCGCTTCATATGCTACACGACCCGAATAGGTCAGTTTACCATCGTTCGTGCGACCATCTTCAACTGCATTCGGGAGGTTTAGGAATTGTGGCAAGAATTGCAATGCCGCGAGACCCAGGAACGGGTTACAAACGCTTGCTGCACCATTTCTATTCGGACAAGCGGTGATGCGCGGATACAATGTGCTGGTATTTCCGACTGCGCCCGTCGGTATAACCGCAGGAACGCCGGCATTTGCTCCAACTAGGACCAAGTCTATATTTGAGAAGACGTCCGTGACAGTGGTGTTGCTCGCAATGTTTTTCTTGTCCTTGGTGTAGTTGAAGCCACCCGTTAGAACGAGGCCGTCGGTAAGTTCATAATCGACCGTACCGAAGATGGAATAGGCCTTATTATTGTAATCCCAATCTTCAAATCTGCCCTGACCTTGGCCACCAAATGGGGCTGCAGATGCAGGGACGCCAGCCAGCGCGCGAATTGTCGGTTCCAGCCCTATATAGTTACCGCCAGCTAAGGCATTGGCATAATTACGGAAATCCTTGCCAACTGTAAGCGCCTGCTTGTTCTTGATGCTCTCATCAAAATAATAGGCACCAACCAAGAAGTTGATGGGACCGTCAAAATCGGAAGCCAAACGCAATTCCTGGGTTTTTGTGGTGATATCCACGTCGCCGCGGTTTTGGCCGATCAAGTCTGCACTGGTGAAATCGCTGTCGGCATTAGTTTTGGCGCGTGACTCGCGATAAGCCGTGATTGACGTTACGTTCAACGAACCGAGTTCATAATCAGCCTGCATCGAGATACCACCATTGCTGATTTTGTTTTCCGATACGAAGTTTTGATATTCGCTATAGCTGAAGATGCCGCCTGCGTTTATCTTACCACCAGTGGCACGAACGGCTGCAACGGTTGGACCGCCGAAGACGTTGCCAACGAAGCAGCAATTATCGTCAATCTTGTCATAGTCGCCAATGAAGCGCAGCTTGAAACTCTCCGAAGGCTCAACCAACAACTGCGCACGCGCAAACCAGCGGTTACGCTCACTTGTTTTGGACCCATCGGTCAGGTTGGTGCCGTAACCGTCAGCCCGGTTCACGCCGCCAGCCAGGCTGAAAGCAATATTGTCTGCGATCGGGCCAGTAATGTCGGCCTTGACTATTATGGCGTTACGATTGCCATAGCTAATTTCAGCGGAGCCGCCATTTTCATAGCTTGGCGCCTTGGTAACAATCGAGATAACGCCAGCCGAGGCGTTTTTACCGAACAAGGTCGATTGTGGTCCGCGCAACACTTCGACGCGTTGCAGGTTGGGAAGGTCACTGATGGCGGCTGCCGAACGCGAACGATAGACGCCGTCGATGAACACGCCGACCGATCCTTCGATGCCCGGGTTGTTGGCGCCGTTGCCGAAGCCGCGAATGATGAAATTTGTGTTGGCCGAGCTTTGCAGCTGGCTGACACGAAGCGATGGAACCAAGGTCTGCAAATCTTTGAGATCGCGAACCTGCGCCCGTTCAATGGCGGCAGCCGATGTGACCGAAACGGCGACCGGCACTTCCTGCAGCGTCTGCTCGCGCTTAGTCGCGGTCACGATGATGAGGTTTTCGTCAGCTTCGTCGCTTGCTTGAGGTGTATTGTCTTGCGCGAATGCAGCTGAACCCATGCTCAGCGAAGCGATGCTGATGGAGGACAGCATGGCCGCCTTCAGCAGATGATTTCCCAAATTCATATTCACTCTCCCATTGTTCTTTCAGTCGCGGTTTTTCCCAGATTTTTCTTCAAGATGAAATATCCCAAAAAGCCCAGTTGCCCATTGATAGCCGTAAGACTTACGACAGCAATAACGTTAGAAATGCTGCGCAGCAATTGCTTAATTTCATTCGCCAAAATATAGATGAATGTGCGATAAAAATGTTACAAGCCTTTACATTGACCACGTCACTCATATGGACTGCCACATGCCCAAAATGGCTAAAAAAGGCGACTTGCCGTCGAAAATATGTGCTGCGTGCCAAAAGCCTTTTGCATGGCGCAAAAAATGGGCGAAGGATTGGGACAATGTCCGTTTTTGTTCAGACCGTTGCCGCAGGGCGCGTTGACGCTGGGTGCGCAGATATCGGTCTAAAAGCTAATGGTTGCGTTTAGCGCACTGTACAGCGTGTTTCCTGCAGCAGGCGCATTGGGCCCTGTCTCTAAAAACCGCCCTTTTGCCAAAAAAACCCCGCTCCACTCCAGTCGTAAACGCTTCGGAACAAGCCAATGGCGCAGCCGTGCCTCCACTTGATGTCCGGCGAAACGCCCCGAAGATCCCTGTATATCGCGCACCCCTGTCGTTGCAAAGCTGTCGTAGCGCGACGCAAGCCAAAGCGCGCGATAGGCCGCAAAGGCATCAAGGCGCTTAGACGGTGTCACTTCCAACCGAATGCCTGACGCAATCAGGTTTGACCGGCCAACTGCGGTGTACAATCCCGAAGGGGCAAAGTCGGCACCCCGCATGCCAAACAACGTATCAAAGCGACCGAACTTTGCGCCACGGCCATCGCCGCTTGCATAGTCGAACTCCAACGACACACGCGGCGCCCAGGCGCGTGCAAAACTATAGCCCAATTCAAAGTGCGTAAACCAGGCCGAGACATCAAGCTTGGGTGCAGCGGGGGCAAGTGAGGCGCTGATAGATCCAAATTGGTATATCGTCTCGCTCTCATAGCTTATGCTGCCGGGAGCAGGGTCGCGATAGATACGGACCCCGCCCGTCGACAGCGCGCGGTCACGCGTTGCAAGAGCATTAGAATCTCGCTCGCCAAGCTGATAGAATGACAATTCGACTATACCGCGTTTTGAAGCGAACTGTTGCGCCACCAGCCCGCCCCAAAGGACAAGATCGAAATTTTCTCGGTCCATTTTGACACGGTTGTTCACTAGATCGCTGCCGCCGTCTGGAAGCCGCACTTGCGGTAGCGTATACACCAATGTCGTCGACAGCCGGTCACTTAGGCCTATATCTGCGCGCACGCCCGTATAGCCATTGGTTGTATTGCGGAAATCATCCGCTGCGATCAAACGCCGCGATCCTAAATTGAGCGTGAACCGTCCCGCTTGCACATTAAGCTTTGTGCCAGGCCCGAATGCGTCGCGGGCTTCATATCGGATTGAGGCTTGCACCAGTTCAAGGGCATTTACGTCGGCTGTTGACAGCGGCGTTCCGCTATCGCTGCCATATGCGCGGCTGTCATAAAGCTCAGCCTCAAAGCGCCAGTCACCCGCACGATAGTCACCATTGAGAATTGTGCGCACACTCAACAGATCGTCGGAGCTATTAAAACCAGCGCGTGGTTGCCCTTCGATGTTTTCATACCGCACGCGCGCGCTGCCACTCAGGCTCAGCGCATCGTCCGCAAACGCAGGTGTGGGGACAACAGCGCAGCAAGAGTTAGAAAACGTCTCAAGTTTCTTCCATACTGACTTAGGCGCCAAAACGCAAAGGCTACCCTGAAGCACATAATGTACTTAGCTGGGAGGTTGCTTTTACCCGATGACGAAAACTTTAGAGTGAGCCGTTTCGGAGAGCAAGCAAACATCCGCGCAGGCTGTGTGTGACCGCGCACGCAGCCGCGCTTTTTTATCGCTGGCTGCGAACCCTACATAGTGGGTCCGAGCATCGAATAACGAGGTGTGACTGCGCTCTGAAGTGCAGGTGGCGGTGTCACGCGCGTTGTTAGGGAAATTTCGGGACTTAGCTGTTGGAGGGCTCCCCTCGCTTGCGAGACGGCTGCAGTGACCTCCGTAGGCCCGGACGCCAACTGCAGGACGGGGTCGCTTTGATCCGCAGGGTCGGGCGGCGTAGGATCGGGCTGGGTAGCAACCGGAGAAGGCGGGCTGCTCTCGACCCGCTGGGCTGCAACCGTCACGACGGCCACTGGAGGCGGGGCGCTGACAGTTACAGTGGGCGCTTCTACTGTTGGAGGGGCAGGCTGACTGGAAGGAGGAGGCGCAGCGGCTGGCGCGGCCGGTGCTGGTGCTGGTGCTGGTGCGTCTGCGGCTGGCGCTGGTGCTGGTGCGTCTGCGGCTGGCGCTGGTGCTGGTGCTGGTGCGTCTGCGGCTGGCGCTGGTGCCGGTGCGTCTGCGGCTGGCGCTGGTGCCGGTGCTGCAGCTGGCGTTGGTGCTGCAGCTGGCGTTGGTGCTGCAGCTGGCGTTGGTGCTGCAGCTGGCGTTGGTGCTGCAGCTGGCGTTGGTGCTGCAGCTGGCG
>Ga0114973_10000928_pt1 | contig 21919 bp, 20 predicted proteins | sample M_140807_MF_Meta_FD_87025 | JGI IMG/M metagenome (GOLD analysis project Ga0114973, IMG submission 87025) | Freshwater microbial communities from Lake Montjoie, Canada to study carbon cycling - M_140807_MF_MetaG | ecosystem: Environmental > Aquatic > Freshwater > Lake | place: Lake Montjoie...
TATTTAATGTGATTTTCATATAATATAATTTAATATAAAATTTTTATTAATAATATGAAACAATATTAATAATATGAAACAATTAATATATAAAATATTCAAAAAACTTCCTTAATTTTATCACCCAGTATTTTATATCTTTCATTTTCTAAACTTTCTAAAAATATACCCCATGGGCTACATGATTGAAGGGCGTCTATTCCTTTTTCACAAAAAAGATTCAACAATGAAGGGTTGAATCCAGACATCATAGAAGCGTTTTCTACAGTAGAAAGACACGGAAACCCATTTGTAGATCTTAAATTCCAAAATAAAATATGAGGCGGATTGAATGGCTTTCCGTGTAACCGAATACCAGCACAAGCATACTCTTCTTTAATGGTGTCAAACATTTTCAACCCTACATTGCCGTTACTATCAATTTGCATATCTGAAAAAATAGCAAGAACCATTCCTTCAACTTCTTCATGGCAAAGCTTTTTTTCTTCAATCGCATTCAAAATTAGCTTTAATGCTTTATAAAAATCGGTATTATAACCCCAATCAGCTCTACTAACCGCATTTACCATGTCAACAAAATCCGTGTGATTTTCCAAATTACACCAAGTAGGATTCTCACTAAACGTCATGACTCTTCTTCCAAGAGTAGACTTCTCGGCAACACGAATACCCAAAGCAACCGCAACACGTAACGGGTCTCCGCTCATTGAACCTGAAACGTCTACCATTGCGATCATCTTATCAAGTGACCCAGTCATAGAACTATTATCTCTCCATTGAGAGTTTAACAGGTCGATTTCTGACTGATAATTTTCATCACCATTTTTTTGTTGGCTTAACAAATGTAGAGCTTGTCTAGTGAACTCTTCCATTCCAAGTCGTTTGCCCTTTATTTCCTTTTCTCCGGAAACCGCTAGCTGAATACGTTCTTTGAAGTGTTTTGCGCACTCAATTCTATCTTCTTCTTCGCTTCTTTGGTTTCCATCCTTTGTAATGTTTAATAACGCTTTCTTTTGTTTGGCAGTAGAAATAGAGGTGACTTTATTAAAATCGATTTCAGACCATCGCTTGTCACACTGTTTAATTTGAAGAGTGTCAAGCTTTTTATTCAAAGTTCCAATCAACTTACGATATTCGGTCATACACTTTAATGACGCTTTTTTTAACGAATTAAATGATTTAGCGCTTTTGATATATTCATTAAAATAATCGTTAGCTAGACTGGAGTATAACCAACCGAACTTTGACTTCTCTCTGGGAATCCATCTCGCGCAAAGTGAGATGGATCTTTCTTGAGCATTCGCCTCCGCATCCATTCGCAATTGTGCGTTCATCAATTGAACTGAATATTTTATCAGTTCTTCTTCATTATTAAACACGTCGCGCTTATCTATACAATATTGGCAAAAATATTTAATATCCTTCCAAGACCCATACTGGTGAGTCTTGCCATTATCCCCAAAATCAACCAAACATTTAATAGCATACATTGCTAATTCAGGATAAAAAGAATACCAAGTATATATCATCATATAGGTCAAAGAATACTCGCCTTTTCCGTCAATAATGTCGCGTGTTTGCCCTATCAATCTGTACATGATGCTCAAGTATTCTATACCTTGAGCCTTGTCTACAAGTGACGAAGATTTTACTTTGCCACTTAGAAATAATAAAATGTCGTAAAGAATTTTGCTCAATTTGTCTAGCTGACTTTTATCTTTTGTTCGAGTCAATTGAAAACTAAATTGTAACATTCTTTCTTTTATATCATTGGACCACCCATATTCTACATGTCCATTTTCACCGAGTTGCGTAGGAGTATAACTATCGAGTGCTGTGATTAATGCTGCCATTTTAAGTTACTATAATATAAACCCATTTCTTTAAATATGTTTTTTTAATGTTTTCTTACGACTCACATTAGTATTCAAATAAATTTTTTTCGTTATGTTTTTAGGAGCAACATTTTGTAAATTGTTGTTATTTTTTTCATAAAATACAATTAATATATCATTTAAATCTTGGAACATGTTTATCGTTTTTTCAAATGTAACAGTATCTATATTTTTAATTGGAGTAAAAAAAATATCTTTATAATAGTCGAGATTATCATTCGATAACAAATGTTTAATGTCAATTGGATCAATAGTAATATTAATTTTTAAAATAGACAATAAAGTATATCTTATATTATTATCTATTGAATTTCTTTTAAGTAATCCAATCATTTCATCACGAAGAATATAATTTGGTTTAGACATGTAAACATATTTTTGCTTTATTTTTTCTATCTCGTTATTCTTATTTACATAAATATAATGAACATTTGTGTATTGATTATCATCTTTATAATAATCTTTGTACAACTTTTCTGAATTTACAAAATCGGAAAAAATATTTGTATCTAATGGTTTTACTTCATTTTTTAAAAAAAAATCTTCATTAAAATCATCTTCTTCCATAATGTATTATAATTCATTCATATAATACAATACCAGTTTTAACTAATTTTTTAATTGTATAATTGTTCTTCTTCGCTTTCTTTTGTTTCTAATTCTAATTTTTCCATTTCTATCTCATAAAGGTCGTCCAAATTATTAAAATAATTGTAATCGTAATTTTTAAATGAAAATGTATTTTCGTAATCTTCTTCCCCCCAGTTTTTTATATATTCAGCCTTCCGGTTTTCATGAAGTTCTACTAAATTAGACATTATATACGGTGGGGTTGATTTTGTTACATTATCTGTAAAATAAGACATGTTTCCAAATTTATAAGTAGGTTTCCTATTTTGAAAAGATATAGAAACCCAACCGTCTCTAATAATTTCTTCTTCGTCTTCATTTTCATTTTGAAGATTTTTTACAGTATTTAATTTTTCTAAAAAACTTGGGTTTTTATTATCAGTGATTTGTTTTTTTTCGATTTTTAAAACTATCTCTGGAAAACTAGTAATATCTAGGTTTTTTTTTATTTTTTCCTCTTCTAAATTCTTTATTTTTTGTTTTTCTTTTTCTGGATTGTAATTGAATAGGTTCCTTCTATCGTCCCTTCTATCGTCCCTTCTATCGTCCCTTCTATCGTCCCTTCTATCGTCCCTTCTATCACTCCTTTTAAAATTATTGGGTTTTTCCGTTTCATCGCGAGTATTATTTATGTTTTGTTTTTTCTCATTTTTTACTATCTCAGCGTCAGCATCCTCAATGAGAACACTGAATCGCGATTGGCTCTTATTCTTAAAAATATTAGACATATATCGTATTTGAGTAAGATCTTTTGTAAAATAAAATGTGATGTATTAATAGTACAAATATATTTAAGCTATTTTTTATATATTTAATAAAGTTTGTAAAATATTCTAATAAATGATAAACGCTTTGTAAACTCCTCCCAATTTTTTATTTACCCAAACAGCATCTAATTTATATTTTGCGTCGTGACTATCATTTTTAAATTTGAATTCTTCAATGTGATTCATTTTTGATACTACAAAGTCAAGTTTTGCGTCAAAGCTTACAATTTTTCCGTAGAGAATTTTATTATTGTTTAATGGTTCGTCACTTATTTCTAAAATATTATTATCGCTGTCATAATTTTGTATTATTATATAACCGTCTGCCATGTCAAAATTGTCGTTTATCTTATTCAATAATTCAATATTTATGAATTTATCATAAAAAAAAAATAAAACCATATACATGAGTTAAATATTAAAAAAAACACAAAATATCTAACGCTTAATAGAATAGAATATTATATTTTTATTTATTTTTGTAACATAATAACCAAAATGAGTAACATAAATATTTATTATTGAGGTGTAATTAAATATCATCCACATCAACGTCTTCATCTTCTCCAAGAGCAATTACGGTTTTATGATTTCCCTCTTTACTCATCTCAAACTCTAGCGCTTGGTGCTCTTCTATTTTTTCGTTTGAAAACTCTATATCACTAGCTTCTATCATTTTTGTATCATTCATCATAAATATACTCCAATCTACCGTTTTTATGTTTTTTAGTCCTTCTTTATCCGGTTCACTATATACCTCCAATAAGTCGCAAGACTCTTTTTTGTCTTTTTTTTCTGTCGCCCATTCTCTTAATCCTACTAGCAACCAAGACCCAAGTAAAACCATATTGTCTCTTTTGCCTCTACCTCTAAACTTACCTCTAATATGACACAGACGTGTTATTCCATCACTACAAATTACATCACACATTGCGTTACCCAAATATTTTGTAACTTGGGCATATACTTCAGATTCATCCATAGATACACGTAACGCTCTTGATTGCTTAGCGCCACTAACAAATTTGCGTGCTTGACCTTTTGCTTTACTACCACCAGTTGTGTTTCTAACCATTTTGACTTAATTATATCTTTTATAATATAATTAAATACTCATTTCAATTTTTTTATTTAATCAAAAAATAAAAATAAAAAACTCTACGACTCTACGACTCTAATGCGGATTTTATAAAGTCATCAATATTATTACTACATATCAAAGGAGCAAACTTGTTTATTTTAGAGTCCTCCCAATCCCACCATTTAATTTCTAATAATTTATCTATTTGTTCTCTTGTAAATCTATATTTAATTAGATTTGCTGGGTTTCCTCCTACTAAACTATAAGGCTCTACATTCTTAACAACATGACTATTATTGGATATAACCGCACCATCTCCAATAGTGACTCCAGACATAATTGTTACATTTTCACCGATCCACACATCGTTCCCTATAATTACGTCACCATTTGAATTCCGCGAGTTATTCGTTACATTAGAAAATGTATCTGTAAAAATAATTCCAAAGGGATATGTTGACACAAATGATACATCATGTCCTCTTCCATTATCTAAATATACAGTTATATCTTTTGCTAAAGAACAAAATTTTCCTACTATTAAGTTATTTTTTCCATTCCATGAACGTATTGTAGGATATCCATAACTATATCTGCCGCCTGACATAATATATATAATTAGATATATATTTAAACAATTTAAGTATTTAATTGTAATTGTGTATTTCTACAATAATATTGTATATTATTATAGTTACTATTACTATTACTATTACTATTACTATTACTATTACAAATATTACTACACTTGTTGTCTGGTATAATCAATCTAGTTAAAAACCCAAAACTATTTTTTTGATTAATATATTTCCCATAAGGATAAAGAACGTTTGAGCAAACATCATTGTCGTTATTTACTTCAAAAATAACGCTCGAATTCTTGCCTTCATTGACGGTAATTGGAGGCACGCATTCCGGCGCATCAACAAATCGTCTAAAATATCCCTTAGATATGTTGGAAAATGTATCATAATTTAAAAAATTAACAAACTCATTATTTATTATAACTAAGTCGTTTCCTTTATAATTTCTACCATGAGACAATGAATTCTTTAACATTGTTTTACTTTTCAGATAATTATTATAATCTATAAAAGACACATTATTATTTTGGGTAAAAACACGTTTCATATAATATTTAAATAAATTTAATAAATTGAATAAATAAATTGAATAAATAAATTAAATACATAAATATAAAATGTTTTTACATAGTAAAAATGAATGAAAAACTTAACGAACCCAATTATAATATAGGTCGTCCAAATCCGAATTTAAACAACAGAGATAATACTAATACCATAACAAATGTGTTTTCAAATAAAATAACTGGCGGAGATTTAAATAGTATAAAACGCATTGTTCAACATCAAAATTTGAATTTGAATAGTTGTTTTCGAGAGAATTATTACAACAGCAGTTCAACAAATTTTACTTATACAATTCCAAAGGAAATCAAAAATATAACTGCTTTACGATTAGCCTCTATAGAAATCCCAAATTCATGGTATTTATTTTCTCATAAAAAAAACAATAATATATTTAAAATGATTATAAACGCAAACAATGAAATATTTTCATATGATATATTTTTGCCAGATGGAAATTATGATGCCGAATCTTTACAAACTTATTTGAATACCACGTATTTTTATGAATCCGGTAATGACAATCCGCTTAAATACATTGTTTTTTCGATTAATTCTCAAAATTTTAAAACAAAATTCGAAATAGTAAATGATAGCACTTTACCAGCTGTATACAATTTTTCCACTTATTTTGTAAATGATATAAATGAAAACATTATGAATACTTTTGGTTGGATATTAGGTTTTAGAATTGGCAAATATTTAGAAATTACTGGTTCTTTAATATCCGAAGGTTTATACGATGCTCGCGGAGATAGATATATTTATTTTGCTTTGGTAGATTATCAGTATAATAATAATGTTTCAAACGTAATATGTTTTGACAAATGTTTAAATGAAAACGACATTTTAGCCAAAATACCGTTAAAAAACGGTAATCTATCTTTAATCATTAACGAAGACAATCCTCTCTCTAAAACAAGAATATACAATGGACCAATAAATATAAAAAAAATACAAGTCAAGTTATTAGACAAATTTGGAGAAGTGATAGATCTGAATAATATGGATTTTAGTTTTACCTTAGAATTAGAAACTCTATATGAGTGTTTTAATTTTAAAAATGTGTTCGCTTAAATGGTTTCTTTTTTTACACCTTTTAACATTTACTACGAAGTGAAAACGCGGATTTTTTATAACTCTATAATATAAATGGAAAATAAGAAAGTAAAATCTAAAACTACATCTGTGAGAAAAATAATGAATCCAAAAAATAAAACCTGTAAAAAGTTTTGTAAAAATATTTTTCTTCCAGAAAGGGAAAGAGTTGAAATAGAATTTAGTAATAAATATAATAAGAAAAACAAATATCAACCAATTAAAGTTCTCCGTAAAACAAATAAATCATTAGCAAAATTGCTTGAAAATATTTATTTAAAAGGTTGTAATGATATTTATTGTCAAAAAAGTTGTAAAAATAGTAAAAATAAATGGTTAAAATCATTTACAAAAAAAAGAAAAGAAAATCTAATTCAACAAGGCGCTATATCTGGTTGTAGAGATTTAATCAAAGAAATTCCCGAATATTATAAAAATAAAAATGTATGAAAAATAAGTATACATTCGGCGTTTCACTTCGTAGTAAATGTTAAAAGGTGTAATAAAATAACCGAAACAAATTAATAATGTATTTTTGTGAATTCTGTCAAATAATTTGAATCCATATCGATCAAACAATTTTTAATGTGTTCTTCATAAAATGATGTCCATGTTCTCTTGTTTTCTATATTTTGAATACATTTATTTTGAACGTCTATTTTCTGCTCATCCGGTTCGTAACCAAAGTCATTGTAAAATGACTCCATATTATCATCATTGGCAAAAGTAACTGATTGTGTTTGATGATTTATAAGGCCGTGATATTTACTTATTCTTTCTTTCCAAATAGGCGAAAAGGACGCAAAATACAACCAATTATGTAAGTACGCGTTTTTTATTTCATTTTTGTCGCGTTTCAAATGAAATAAACTTAAATGATCCGTTGAATCAATGTTATATTTACAAGCTTTTGGTAATATTTTATATGGATACAATAAATCCACTTTAGCTTCTGCTTCTGCTTCTGCTTCTTCTTGTACTACACTTATCGTTTTATAAGATTCAAATTCAAATTCAAAATCATCGTTTTCAGTATCAATGCGAATATTTTTGCCCATTTTTAAATCATTTAATATGGAATAATAGCCTATTATTCTAGATAATATAATTTTTCTTTTATTTTGATTGTTTTTCATTTGTGTATTTTTTATCTGGGTTATCATTTTAGTTTTATTCATTTTGTATACACAATTACTAAAATACAAAACGTATGACTCTACAACTTTATCAAGATCTTCTTCCGAACAATCCTCAAGGATATATAACGCTATATTTATGTAGTCGTGACTATCTAACCATTCTTCAAATATAGGTTTGAATGTTTTAAAAGGTGATAATTTTTCTAAATACTCTTTTTCTATATTTGTATTACGAAGTTGGTCTAATATAAATACATCAACGTTATACGGTTTGATTATAAAATCAGTTATAATAGTATAAATAAGTTTTTCATTTTTTTTCGTCGTAATTGTATTTTTATTTTTTATAATATTTGTTAACGACACAGATAAATATTCTTCAAATTGCGGATTTAACGTAGCGTAAAAATCGTAATGTATTTTCCACAAAAGATCTACCAATTCGTTTACAAAACCTGAGTAATAAAGCTCGTAAGCCCAAAATAGTGCTTCGTCTTTTTTATTTAATAACGCTATTAATAACGCTAGTTTAACTTCGTCTTTTTCATACAAATAACGTGTAAACACAAAATTCGTATTCATTTGGTCCATTTTGTTCAAATCAAGCGGATTCGGCGTTGTTTTTAAATAGCAAGACATTTCATTAATTTAATTATAATATATTTAGTTTCATTTAAAGAAATGAAATATATTTGGTTCAATTTTTTATTTTTTATTTTTTATACAATAATGAAATAAAAATGAAAAAATGAAATACTTTATAAAATAATTATTATATAATATAAATATATATTAATGGGAAGAAGTGAGTGGAATAATTTCGTTAAAAAAGTCTACGAGCAAAACAAATCAAAACCTGGATATTCTTTAGGAGACGCGATGAAAGAAGCGAGTGAACTCAAAAAAAGTGGAAAAATGAGAATGTCATCCACCGTAAGCAAGAGATCTCGTCGATCCAAAAAGGGCGGTAAATCTCGAAGAAGAAGAAGAAGTCATTAAATGACTTATATACAACCTTTTATCGTATGTTAGTTACGCTCAAAATAAATCCAATAGGAATCATTAATCCTACACCAGTAGCCAAAACAATTGGACAAATATCCAATAAAAAATAATAAGGCACAGTTACAATTTTTAAATTATTTTTTTCAAAAAACTTGCCTTGCTCTCCACATTTATCTTTGTCATATCTGATTTCTCTAGCATAGGAATACATTTTTTTACCAGTTACTAAATCAATATCCACGGCGTTTCCACATTCTTTAGTATTCGCAATAAAAAACTTACATTCTTTACATAATGGATTTTTATGAATCAAAGGAGATCGAAATCTTGGTAAGGTAGCTGAAATAGATGAAGATGAAATAAATGTATTGATCTTGTTCATTGCTTTTGATATTACATTACATATTGTAAAATATCTTTATTATTATTTTACAATGTATTATTATAAAACATTTGAAAGAACAACAAATTTCATTACAATTTTTATTTATTCACTTAGTATTTTTTCCAAAAAAAACTCGTATTTTTCCAATGATAAATCATTTACAAAACTCCAATCCGAATAATGATTCATTAATTCTTGAAACGCATCTTGTGTTTTTTGTAAGCTTTCTCTCTTTAATGGATCTGGATTTGTGTTTTTATTGAGTAAAACTGAAAATTTACTTAAAAAACAATCTTTTAAACAGAACACTTTATTAAAATTACCAATAAAAAACAAGTACAAAATACTTAAACTATAATTATCCCAAGTATCAGCGTATTTCATAATGTCACTTATGATATCATTCTTATGGTTATTTATATATTTTTTTAAGACATTTATACAAGTTTGAAGATACTTCTCTCTATATTCTAGAGAGAAAAGAGACAAAATACAATTATTTTTAACAAATAATTCACATATGTCTTCAATAGATGAGTAAGATAAAGTGTTCTCCTCATTATGTATTAAATAAAACAATACCCTTACTTCTAAAGGTTTGAATGTGTAATCCTCTATTTGTTTTATTACATCTGTTATATAGGAAACGTCTAATTTATTGATTTGAATACTTTCTGAAAAATTTCGTAAAATAGGTTTATAACCTTTATTAAAAGCCATATTTTGAGTATTTATACTAAAAAAACAAATCTTATTTTTTTGTAATATCAATAAGTTTTCTAACACATAAGAAAAAGAATCAATTATATGAAAAACAAATAATTTTGGACTAGGTAAACGTAACATGAAATGGTAAAAATTTACATTATTCTCATTTTTATATGTAAATAATACATATTTGTCATTGTTTTTTGTATGAATAATATTGGTTTGTTCTAGTTCTAGAACTCGTTCATTTTCTTTTAATTCGCCTATTTTTATAAAATGATAATGTGAAAATAATTCGAAACGTAAATAAAAATAAGGAGTTTTTTTTATTTTTTCACAAATTCGTATATCATTTACACAAGAAAAATCAAATAATTTTGTAACATTTCTCTCTACTTTTTCATTATTTTTTATTTCATTGTTGATTATATTCTCATTTTCAATGAGTTGTTTTTTTATTAGTCCTACATTAATATTAATTTCATTATTCGCATTCATGATTCAATAATATAATTGAATGATTGTATTTATTTATTTATTTATTTATTTATTTATTTATTTATAATCATAAAATATCTATTTTTGTATGTCTTTTTTATTTTTTCTTTTATTTCAAGCGTATTTGTAATTCCACTATTACATAAATTATTAACTTCTTCTTTTAATGTATCTACATTCTGTTTACAAAATTCTAAGAAACCAGTGGAAGGCTTATATTCTTTATCATTAATGTTTCTCATTATGTGTTCATCCATACATTCTAGTAAGTCTTTTTGGACTCCAACGTAAACCCGTCTGTCTTTCGGAACTTTTTTTTCGGAACTTTTTTTTCTAAAATAATACCTAGCGCTTTTAAACATTTTATCTAAAATATCTCCTTCATAACCTAAATCTGTTAGTCTAGAAGATTCTTCCTCCACTAAATCTTTATTTTCTTCTATCCAAACATTCCATGCTTCTTTAAAATCTTTGCGATGATCGTATTGATGAATTTTGGAAAACTTATACAGTTCTCTCGTAAAATCATCTGTGAATTTGAACCTGAAAATATTTATAGCAATACTCGTCTCACTGTTATTATTACCTTTAACACTGTCTTTTTTATTATGTTCTGCGGTTGGTATTGAATCATATCTATTATAAATTGTTCTAGAATAACTAGAATCATTATCACTGCCAATATCAGTATTATCGGCAATAATATTGGCAATAATATTGTTGTTATCGTATTCATTTGACATTTTGAGCGTATTATCTAATAAAAGTTGCTTATATATTATGAATACTTTTCTATTTCAATTTTTTTAAATACAAAAAATATATACTAATGAATTATAATAAATAATGAATTATAATAAATAATGAATTATAATAAAGAATCTAAAACAATTTCGTTATTTAGCGAACCATACTTAGACACTTATAATCAATGTTATAAAAACATAATTACATTAAATTTGGTTCCGCAAGGTCCATTGCGACAAATCGTTAGGAGAATACGTTTTAACCCTTTGAGTCCATTCAAAAGAGAGACAAACTGTAATAAAATACAATTATGTGGATTAGCTTTACAATCTATTAGTAATATTTGTTACAAAACAAATGGTTGCGGTTTAATGTTAGCGGATGAAATACCCGACTTATTTAGTTACTTATTGTCAAACGGATACACTATTGACACAAAAATAACAAATATGTTAAATAAATCTGATATACAATTTGATACGCAAAATGGTAAAACGTTAATATGTTTCATTACTTATCAAGGATGAAAAATGTTGGCTTTTATCTTTTATTTTTATTTTTTGTATTTTTATTTATTATACTTATATTATGTGTAAAATAAAAAATTGATTTAATTAATTATTGATATATTGAATAATATATGAATAATAACAATAACAACATGTCATCTATTGACTTTAGCGATATTGGAATACAAATTCCCGAAACTGTTTATCGTGTTCCATTAGAAGAACAGAGAGAATTGTACAATTATTTAAATCAAATGAATAATGTTCAAAAAAAAGCGTATTTAATTGCCTTCAATCACTTAGGTACATCTTTCAATATATTTAAAAGCAATGGATACAAAGAGTGGAAAAATAAAAATAAATAATAAAAACTATTATATTTTAGTTTATTTTAGTTTAGTTTAATTTAATTTAATTTATAGGATGTTTGCTTTCAAATTCTTTGATTGATTTTTCGGAACGCGCTAATAGTTGCTCCTTTTCTTTTTTGAGTCTTTTGAAATTTGTTACTACAGCATTTACAGTATCGCTTGTAGTCATTGTTATATTATTCACAGTATCTACAAGAGATAACCATGTTTCAAATGCGGTAATAGCACTCTGTCCAGCTGATAAAAATGTACCTACAAAAGGTATGGCTTTTAGAGCATCAAGACCAATTTGAACCGCTGATTGTACAGCACTAGAAGTGAAAGTTTGTAATGACATAACAACAGAACTAATAAATTCACTGAGGTAAGGTTTCAAAGCTTCTATTGCTACTCCCGCAATTTCAGCGGAACTTGAGATGATAACAACCATATGTTCTACATTTTCTGGGTCTGTTAACGACTCTTTTATTTTAGCTAGTTTTTCAGTACTTTGGTCAGCATCTGTTATATCTACACCCATTAACCCAGCTATATTTTCAATAGAACTTATTATTACAGAAGTAACTACGTTTGATAATATTGACTCTAGTTTATTTTCTTCGTTTGATACTACGTTGTGTTGGTTTTGGATATTTTCTAAAATGCCACTTGTATTAGTACTAGAACTAACTGATATGCTTGAAGTAGATGATGTTGCGGATGCTGTCTCAGACTCAGACTCAGACTCATTTGTTTTTGATACTGGTGACTCATTTGTTTTTGATACTGGTGACTCATTTGTTTTTGATACTGGTGACTCATTTGTTTTTGATACTGGTGACTCATTTGTTTTTGATACTGGCGACTCATTTGTTTCTGTAACCGCTTCTCCCATCATTTTATCAAAATAATCATTTACATCTTTTTCTTTATGTAATAAACTTAATTCAGCATTTTCACCCTTTTCTCCTGTTAGTATTTTTGCTCCATCACTGTTAATATAACTACCTGTTTTGCTACTAGTATTAGTTATCTTTTCCGCAGAACTTCCTTTTCCAGCAGTTCCTTTTCCAGCAGTACCTTCTCCAGCAGTACCTTCTCCAGCGGTACCTTCTCCAGCGGTACCTTCTCCAGCAGTTCCTTTTTCAGCGGTACCTTTTCCAGCAGTTCCTTTTCCAGCGGTACCTTCTCCAGCAGTACCTTTTCCAGCAGTTCCTTTTTCAGCAGTTCCTTCTCCAGCGGTACCTTTTCCAGCGGTACCTTCTCCAGCAGTACCTTTTCCAGCAGTTCCTTTTTCAGCAGTTCCTTCTCCAGCGGTACCTTTTTCAGCAGTTCTTTTTCCAGCAGTTCCTTTTTCAGCTGTGCCTTTTTCAGCAGTTCCTTTTCCAGCAGTACCTTCTCCGGCAGTACCTTCTCCGGCAGTACCTTCTCCAGCAGTTCCTTTTTCAGCTGTGCCTTCACCAGCGGTACCTTCTCCAGCAGTTCCTTCTCCAGCAGTACCTTCTCCAGCGGCGTTACCTTCTCCACTACTACCTTGACCTAGTCCCTCAGCAACAGCTCCTAGAGCATTTACTGACGCAGAAGCTACTCCATTTGCGACATTTAATCCGGCTTTTCCTAAATTTTTTATAATACTTTGTTTTTTAGATTGTTCGGTTCCTTTATTTTCCTCTTCTGGCTCTTGAGACTTATGAGTTCCTTTGTTTTCTTCTTCTGGCTCTTGAGACTTATGAGTTCCTTTGTTTTCTTCTTCTGGCTCTTGAGACTTATGAGTTCCTTTGTTTTCTTCTTCTGGCTCTTGCGACTTATGAGTTCCTTTGTTTTCCTCTTCTGGCTCTTGCGGCTTATGAGTTCCTTTGTTTTCTTCTTCTGGCTCTTGCGACTTATGAGTTCCTTTGTTTTCCTCTTCTGGCTCTTGCGACTTATGAGTTCCTTTGTTTTCCTCTTCTGGCTCTTGAGACTTATGAGTTCCTTTGTTTTCCTCTTCTTGAGTTCCTTTGTTTTCTTCTTCTGGAGATTCTTTGTTTTTGTTGGCGGTTTCTTTCCGAATATATTTTCCGTTTTCATCTTTTTTTAAATTTCCGTTCTCATCTTTTTCTACACTATCTCTAATGATAACATTTCCTTTTGTGTCGTGCATGTCATTTCCATCTTCATCTTTTGATGAAAAATTATTGACATGAGTTCCATCTTTATTTTTTAAAGGTTTTCCATCTGCGCCTAATACTGTACTATTTTTTGTAACCTTCCTAAGTGATCCGTCGCTCGTTTTTTCTACTAACGCGTGACCCTCTTCGTCAGTAACGTATTTACTGTTTAACATTTTTCTAGTTTTTGTTGCGACTTTTTTTCCTAAATTTTTAGAAGCGTTTTTAATTGTAGAAGGAGCATGATACACATTGGAAGCCGCATTTTTCGCCCCCTCTTTAGCGCTTGAATAAGCGTTTCCAACTCGTTCTTTTGTATTGGCATACGCGTTTGAAACACGCTCTTTTGTTCTGCTAGCAGCGTTTCCGACTCGTTCTTTTGTATTGGCATACGCGTTTGAAACACGTTCTTTTGTTCTGCTAGCAGCGTTTCCGACTCGTTCTTTTGTATTGTTATATGCGTTTGAAACTCTTTTTCTTGTTCTGGCCGCGGATTCGGAAATAGCCTTTTTTGCTCTAGAAGGAGCATGATACACATTGGAAGCCGCATTTTTCGCCCCCTCTTTAGCGCTTGAATAAGCGTTTCCGACTCGTTCTTTTGTATTGGCATACGCGTTTGAAACACGCTCTTTTGTTCTGCTAGCAGCGTTTCCGACTCGTTCTTTTGTATTGGCATACGCGTTTGAAACACGATCTTTTGTTCTGCTAGCAGCGTTTGAAACTCGTTCTTTTGTATTGGCATACGCATTTGAAACACGATCTTTTGTTCTGCTAGCAGCGTTTCCAACTCGGTCTTTTGTATTGTTATACGCATTTGAAACTCTTTTTCTTGTTCTGGTCGCGGATTCGGAAATAGCTTTTTTAGCTCTAGAAGGAGCATGATACACATTGGAAGCTGCGTTTCCAACTCGTTCTTTTGTATTGTCATACGCGTTTGAAACTCTTTTTCTTGTTCTGGCCGCGGATTCGGAAATAGCTTTTTTAGCTCTAGAAGGAGCATGATACACATTGGAAGCCGCATTTCTAACCCGTTCTTTTGTATTGGCATACGCGTTTGAAACTCTTTTTCTTGTTCTGGCCGCGGATTCGGAAATAGCTTTTTTAGCTCTAGAAGGAGCATGATACACATTGGAAGCCGCGTTTCTAACCCGTTCTTTTGTATTGGCATACGCGTTTGAAACTCTTTTTCTTGTTCTGGCTGCGGATTCGGAAATAGCTTTTTTTGCTCTAGAAGGAGCATGATACACATTGGAAGCCGCATTATGTGCTTTTCTAGATAATTTTGAAAGCATACTTTCTTTTTTTTTCTCTTTTTCTTCCTTTTCTTCCTTTTCTTCCTTTTCTTTTTTCTCTTTTTCTTCCTTTTCTTTCTTTTCTTTTTCTCTTTTTTCTTTCTTTTCTTTTTCTTCTTTTTTATGTTGGGCCTTTTTTTGTTGATTATGTTTTTTATTGGAGGTTCTTTTTCGATATTTACCGCCTGTTATTTTCATCGTTTGATTGGTCATTATTATTGCTTATATTATACAAATCTTTTATTTTTCATGAATTACACTTTTCTTAAAATCCGCAAAACTCATTGAATATTTTTTATTAACACTCTTTTTATCCACCTTTTTAAGCATATTAAAATTCGCAAATTTACCCTCGCAAGTATAGTGATTTGCCTTTTCTTTCAATAATGTTTTTTCATTAAAATGATTACGATTTTTATTGGGAATACTGTTACTTGGCGGAGGAACTTTATTCATTATTCCAGTTCCCATTTGCTTGTTATAACTCTTAAATTTTACGAATACATTTTTTTTATTTTTTTCACAATCATTTGTCTTTGTGTTTGTCTTTGTATTTGTCTCACTTTTTTGTAACAACTGTTCTTTCTCTTTTATTTCTTTTTCTTCCAACTTTGATTCAAAATTCTTTAATTCTCTTTCCATGTCAACATACAAAAACCTACAATTAAAAGTCAACACATATTTTCTACTAACAACTTCCAAAAAACGATACGGCATAGAATTGTCCGTATAATATTCAAAAGACTTTTTGTTGTTATTATAAAACATTAACACATTTCCCAAAGGCGTTTTTTCGATAATAAAATTATTTTTTAATTTGTCTAAACGTTCATTTATAATGTGTTCCATAACCTCTTTTCTAATATCTTCCTCATTTATAATCGTATCATTCAACGAGATTAGATCAGACTTTATTTTTGATATTTGTTCGATACAAAACCCTTTTTTTTCTTTTATTCTTTCCTCAAAAGAAGATAACTCGTTTCCATCATCATCATATGTTACTTTTCTATCGTCATCGTTGAATTCCATATTTTCAATATCAGACAATTCTTGTTGAAGATTTGTCAATTCTATTTTTAAATGTTGAATGTTATTTGACAAATCACTAGTAGCATTTACAAAAAATCTTTCAAATAAAACCTCTTTATTTATTTTTTCCTCCTCGGTTAAAACATATTCATCTGGTACTACACGAATTTTTTCTAAATATTTATCTTCGTAACGGATTGGTGGTTTATTTTCTGTTATTGTATTTTCGCCAATCTCGTTTATAGTAACTAAAGCTTCTTCGCTCTTATTGTAATTTTTTAAAAATAATTTTATATTTTCATGTGTTTTTATTACAGACGATTTTGTAATATTACAGACATTTTTAGTATTTTCTATTATTTTTTCTATTAAACGCTTTCTAAAATGAGTAAAGTTAGTAAAGTTAAAGTTTGTATTCAAATTGGGATATTTGTTAAGTAATAAAAAAAATACGTAAAGTGAAAAATACCATGTTGCGTTTTGAAACATTTTGTAATAAAACGAATGTGTCATATTATTAATAATTAAACATTCTTTTTAAGCAATTATTACTCACAAATTTACAAATTTACAAATTGATTCTTTCTCTCTTCAAACAATTGACTTATCTCTTTTTCTAAGATGGGTACATCTAAAATCTCATATGTTTGTTCCTCATTGTTTGGATGTAATTTCACTAAACGCAATTTTGTAACTTTTTTTTCGTATTTTCTCTCTAAAATAGCTTTATAAACATTTAATTGAAGAGCGTAATGCCAAAAATTTGAATCTGGCAATTGAGAAATACAATAAGGTAACGCGAATTTATTCCATGTATTTATTTTTGTTATATTTGCGCTTCGTTTCCAATCATATATACATAAAGTACCATCCGGATTCTCATATACCATATCTATCGACCCGGCTAATTTTAATTCTTCGTCGTAAATCATCCACTCGGTTCTGTATGGCTTCAACTCTGGAAACTCTTTTATAAATTCCAAAAAATAACTCCACTCTTTTGTTTGATGTATTCGTATTGGCTGTTTTTTGTCTATATCTATATCTATACCTATATCTATATTTGTATCTATACATACTTTTACGCTTTTTAAAATATAATCATCGTACAACTCTTTATGTGTATAATCTTTTTTCAAAGTAGGATTATTCATGAAACATTCGATTTCGTAATGGATGGTCGTACCAGCTCCAGAAGCGTCGTCTCGATTTTTATTCCAAATATCTTTGATTTGCGAAGAAGTTAGCCCCCAATATTTATGCCCTTCTTTCCAGGATTTCCCCCTCATCATTTTTTTTATAATATCATCAGCATCAAATTTTTGAAAATGTGTATGATTCCAACTGGTAACAGATATGTACTTTGAAAGAGGATCTGTTGTAATTGTATAAAGATGACCGGATTCTTGAAATTTTATATTTTTGTCACGATCGTGAGAATGAAGCGTAGAGAGAATATCGTTAGATTGTAGTTTAGACATTTATAATATATATAATTTAATAAATTATAAGTTGGTTTAGTTTCAATTTTATTTGTTCCATAAATATATAATGGGTTCTCATGAAATAGATGATTTTGATTATGATTTTTATTTAGATAGTTATGAAGATTTAAGGGACATGACGCCTGAAATAGCGCTTTATCATTGGAATACTTATGGTAAATATGAAAATCGCAGATGTAATGGAAAAAATCTGATTAATTATGTGACAAATATTACAATTGTAATACATTTATTTCACGAAGATTTATTAGATGAATTTATTGGATATGTGAATGACGTAAAAAAAGTATTCAATAGCGTAAATGTTATTTTTACAGTAAAAGAAAATAGTAATATAGAAGAAACAATTAAAAATATTAATTCTAGATTTGTTGTGTTAAAAGTAGAAAATAAGGGGGTTGATATATATCCATTTTTAGAGTCGGTACGTTATATGAGAAATAATTTTAAGACGGATTATGTATTAAAAATTCATTCAAAGGTTTCAACGAATGAAATGTATGGAAACTGGAGACCGCGATTAATTGGTCCAATCACCAGTTACAAAAATCTTGTCATTTTACAACATTATTTTAAAAAATTAGATAATATTGGATATGTCGGCGCTCAATTCTGTTGTCTACAAAAAAATTACGATGCGGAGATTTTTCCGCAAAATATAGAAGGGTTGGAACAATTATGCGAAAAATTTCCATATTTGAATAGAGAATGGACTGATTTTATGGGAGGAACTATGTTTTGGATAAGTAATAACGCGTTAAACGACTTAACAGATGAGATAATGGATTATATTTCAGAACGCGTGTCTTATGGCAAACCGCCTTGTAATTTAACTGAAAATGGAATACATATTGAATATATATGTGAAAGATTATTTACAGGCGTAATGTGTTACGATAAAACAAATATACTTATTAATGAGTACGATTCTTCGGAGAGAATTTTTAATGTAAAAGATGGAGAAATACAGGATACTTATTTTTATAGTCCGAAAGTATTCAGTATTTTTCAACCGAAAAACCTTGTTTTGAATTAGATTTTTGGAAAATATACTATATCTTTTTTTATAGTGTATTTTTATTCATATTTTTAATACAAGTAGATATTTACGTAACCTGAATAGTAAATACCAGCATTTACATAGAATAAATAATCACCTGTCCCAAAAGCAAATGAATTATTGGTAATATCATATGTTAAAAAATACCCTGTAGTCAGGCCACTATCATTTTCAAGATAGGACTGCTGTTGTTGACCCGTTACGTCACTAATAATTGTTGCAGGAAGAGTTGGCGTAAAAAAAACTCGCATTGTTGGCATATTATTACTATTCAAAATAAAATTTAGCGCAGGAAAACCATTAGTTCCTGAAGTATAACTAGTTATAGTATTTACCCACACCCATCCACTTTTATACATTGGCACGAATCCCCCCCCGCTTACAGACAATTGACCACTTATTTGCGAATTTCCTGTAACAGACAAAGCATTATTTGGAAAATAAAGCATCACCACTCCTCCTCCACCAGTTCCTCCGTATGAATTTACTCCAAAATAGTAACCTCCTCCACCTCCGCCTCCACAAATACCCCCAGCTCCTCCAGTCGATTCTAAAGCATTCAGATTATTTATATTGAAGTTTGCGTTGAAGGACGAAATATTGTTACCAGTTGATCCTACAGGATAAACGTAACCTCCTCCACCTCCTCCAGCTCCCGAGTAAGTTTCTCCAACTCCAGTAGAGCCTTTTCCTCCACTACTAAAAAGAGTCGATCCAAAACTATAGTAATACCCGCCTCCTCCACCCCCTCCTGAAGTTATATCGGAACCGTAGTGTTTACCAGCTCCACCTCCTCCTCCTCCAAAATAAACGCCGCTGATAAGTCCATCATTAAATGTTATGGGTACGGAAGGAAAACACGAACCTCCCGTGAACCCGTTCAACTCACTAGTACTATAACCTCCTCCCCCTCCTGCGCCAAATGAACTATTTGACATACTTACTGATTGTAAATTTCCAGAAAAAGTACAACCTCCACTAGAACTATAATTATTAAACCCGTCTTCAGTAGATATTAATCCTCCTCCTCCACCGTACGCTGTAATCATAAAACCATTATTAGCAGTAATAGAAGATAACCCTCCTGTTAAACCATATATGTAATTATTACCGTCAACAAGATTTATAGATGATATCCCACCAGCGCCAACTGTAATATTATACACAACATTTGCGTAAGAAATAAATGATCCATAAATTATTCCTCCAGCGCCTCCACCAATTCCACTTTCTGGTGGGCTATTATACGAACCTCCTCCTCCTCCTCCTCCCCCTCCTACTATAAAGCTGACTAATGTATCACTGGTTGTTTGAAAAGTGCCTGTACATCCAGACGCAGTATTGTTATAATATAAATAATAGTTATAATTAGATGAAGTTATTTGACTATTATTATTGTTACTAATACTTACAAAAGGATTGTATGTATAGTAAGCTACGTTTGTTCCAGTTACGTTTGTTATACTATTTATAATCGACTCGTTTCCATTCGTTATTAACGCATTATGAGTAACAGGTTGATTGTTATTATTATTATTATTCAAAAAATATAACATAATAATTCCATTTCCTCCAGTTCCACCATTTTTGGTATAATAATCATTACCTTTGTCATAAATATCATAGCCACCCCCACCACCTCCTCCCCCTCCAACTCCACCAGAGCCAGGCAAATTACTTGTAGCATTTAATAAAGATAGGTTTTGATAAAAATAATAACCGCCACCCCCACCTCCGCCGCCTCCAGCGGTAAGATTTACCACAGAATAACCGGTTCCGCCATCACTACCTCCACCCCCACCTCCACCATTATAATAACCGCCACCCCCACCTCCACCGCCCCCACCAAATAAAGTTGTTGACGTTGTTCCATCTAAGAAAGATAAAAACGTATTTGATGGAAAACAATTACCTCCTTTTTGCGGAGGACCTCCGCCGCTAGAAACATCATCACCAATAGTAGCTAAACAACCAGCTCCGCCGCTATTAACGGAACCAGGTCCACTTGAACCTATATCGTTTGTTTGATTTGTTACAATGATATTTGATGATGAAGTACAACCTCCGCCATTTCCCCCACTATAAACGCCTGCAGGACATATTACACATTCTCCACCAAACGCGGTTATACTTACGTATCTACCTGAAATAGATGATGTTCCCCCAGTACTACCATTAACATATAATGGGAATACTGAGGGATAACTTCCACCCCCTCCGCCTAATCCTACACTTATATCATATACAATATTATTTTCAGGTATAAAATATCCACAAATTATCCCTCCTCCACCCCCTCCGCTAGATGTAGATACAGAACCGTCTTTTGCTATCTGGTTAGTCGAACCGCCAGCACCACCACCAACTACAATAAAATTTACTTGTGTTTGATTTGAAGAAATTGAAAAAGAACCAGTTGTTCCACTATATAAAAGATATGTATAGTTATTGATGAATTTATTGTTTACAAAAGGGTTAGAATAGTAAACAGAAGCGCCTTCTTGCGTAAAGGTAGTCGAATTCATATTTGAACTTATTGTAGCTCCTAGACAAATTGGACCATTAATGTAAGACAACGCAGTTTCACCTCCAGTTAATCCTATTGCCGTCCAATAAGAACTCCCTCCTCCATTACCGCCTTGTGCTCCTGTGACGCCTTGAAAACCTTGCGCTCCTTGAGATCCAGTAACGCCTTGAAAACCTTGCGGACCTTGAGATCCAGTGACGCCTTGAAAACCTTGTGCTCCTTGAGCTCCGTCATCTCCCTTAGATCCTTGAGATCCAGTGACGCCTTGAAAACCTTGTGCTCCTTGAGATCCAGTGACGCCTTGAAAACCTTGCGGTCCTTGAGCTCCGTCATCTCCCTTAGATCCTTGAGATCCAGTGACGCCTTGAAAACCTTGTGCTCCTTGAGATCCAGTAA
>Ga0114973_10000935_pt1 | contig 21888 bp, 22 predicted proteins | sample M_140807_MF_Meta_FD_87025 | JGI IMG/M metagenome (GOLD analysis project Ga0114973, IMG submission 87025) | Freshwater microbial communities from Lake Montjoie, Canada to study carbon cycling - M_140807_MF_MetaG | ecosystem: Environmental > Aquatic > Freshwater > Lake | place: Lake Montjoie...
ACGCCACCATTGTTCGGGTCCATGATATCGCCAAAGCGCACTGAACTGGCGCCCGCGCCACCGCTGATGAAATGATCGATTTGACGCATGTATCTTCTCCTGATTCCGTTCGCGGCCAATGCCCGTGTCGTGCCCTTATTGCAACCAAAGCTTATTATTGTTCAAAAACCGGCGGTGATGCATATATGGACCCGAGCAATCCGCTATATCCTTATTCTCCATTTTTCAGGAAAACCCATGATTACGCTATTGGTTCGGACCTCGCTACTCGCGATCATCATCGGCACGCCTGCTGCTTATGCGCAGGAGGCCGTTGGACCGATTATCATTGTAACTGGAAAAGCGCTCGACCAGACGAAGGGTGACCCTGCTTATGGGTCGGTGGAAATCGACCGCGCACGTTTGACCAGCGAGGCATCGGGACGCATCGAGAATGTCCTTGCCGATGTCGCTGGGTTTCAGCAGTTCCGCCGATCCGACAGCCGTTCGGCCAACCCGTCGGCACAAGGCGCAACGCTGCGCGCGCTTGGCGGCAACGCCTCTAGTCGCACGCTCGTTCTGCTTGATGGCGTGCCGCAGGCTGACCCGTTTTTCGGCTACATTCCATTTAGCGCGATTGCGCCGGAACGCCTGTCTTCGGTCAGGGTGACGCGCGGCGGCGGCAATGGCGCTTTTGGTGCAGGCGCCGTGGCTGGTACCATTGAGCTAAACAGCGCCGGACGCGCCGACCTGCCCGATGCATCCTTGTCCGCATTTTACGGAAGCAACAATGCACGCGAATTGTCGGCTGGCGTTGCTACTGATCTTGGCGCCGGGTTTGTGACCCTTTCGGGGCGCTGGGACCGCGGAGACGGGTTCTTCACCACGCCGATTGCCACGCGCCAGCCAAGCGACGTGCGTGCGGCATATGATAGCTGGTCAACGGGCTTGCGCGCAGTCGCTCCATTAGCGGACGGCATAGAGATGCAATTCCGCGGGCTCATCTTCCAAGACCATCGCACACTGCGCTTTGAAGGCGCGGACAGCAACTCCGAAGGTCAAGACGCAAGCATGCGCATTGTCTCTCGAGGTCTCTGGCAAGTCGATGCATTGGCCTATGTCCAGGCGCGCAACTTCACCAACGTGGTGATCAGCGCCACATCCTTGCGTAAGACGCTTGACCAAAGGAATACGCCATCCACAGGACTGGGTGGAAAAATCGAAATCCGTCCGCCGGTTGGCAGCGACCACCAATTGCGCATCGGTGCAGATGCACGATTGTCGGACGGCATGTTATTTGAAGATGCCTACAGCGCAGTCACGGGCCTTGTCACGGCCCGACGCAATGCAGGTGGAAATACAGCAACCTTTGGCCTCTTTGCGGAGAATGATTGGAAGATCGGCGCAGTAACGCTGACGGGTGGCCTACGCGCAGATCGCTGGACCATCGACAATGGCTTTTTTGCCGAGCGCAGCGCGAATGGCACGGTCGTGCGCGATGACAAATTTGCTAATCGCGCAAGTTGGCAGACAAGCGCGCGTGTGGGAGCGCTCTACCCTACAAGCGATGGCTTTGCCGTGCGTGCGGCGGCCTATACCGGCTTTCGCTTGCCAACATTGAATGAGCTGTACCGCCCTTTCACGGTGTTCCCCGTTGCCACCCGCGCCAATGCGGCCTTGAAGGTAGAAAAGCTGCGCGGCGTTGAGGCCGGTTTCGATATCCGCCCAGCCGATGGTCTCTCTTTTGGCGCAACCCTGTTCTACAACCGGCTAAACGACGCGATCGCCAATATCACCATAAGCACGAATTTGCGCCAGCGCGGCAATGTCGATGCCATTGTCGCCATGGGCGTTGAGTTGTCTGGCGAAGCCATATTCGGGGAAGTGGCCGTTTCGGGTTCCTACACCTTTAGCGACAGCAAAGTGCGGGCGTCAGGCAGCGCAATTGCGCTTAACGGTCTCTCTCCCGCACAAAGCCCGCGTCATGCCGCCAACGCAACGGTGCGCTGGTCGCCCAGCACAGGCGCAGTGTTCTCTGCAACCGCGCGCTATGTCGGCGCGCAGTTTGAGGATGATCTGGAAAGCAACACGCTGCCGTCGGCGCTAACCTTGGACGGCTTCGCGCAAATCCCGCTGACCAAACAGGTCGCATTGACGGGCCGTGTGGAAAATATCTTCAATAAAGCCGTGGTGACGCGCAAGGTCGATACGTCCTTTGACCTCGGCACACCGCGCATCTTGTGGATTGGATTGAAGTTTACGACGCGCTAGGTTGCTTAAAAGCCCCATTCGAATCACGTCAGCATTCTTCTGGCATGACGAATATCGAAAATGCCCCGCGCTTGGGAATTGCAAACGTACGTCGTAGGTGCGTGCAGGAATGGGATGTTGGCGGAGACGGTGGGATTCGAACCCACGATAGAGTCACCCCTATACACACTTTCCAGGCGTGCGCCTTCGACCACTCGGCCACGTCTCCGCATTCCCCTTGGGGACGCACGCCCCTAGCCGCTCATTTGCGCTTTCGCAAGGCACAGTGATTTGCCATAACGCATCAGATGAAAAGATATCTGCCCTTGTTCGCCAGCGCCGCGATGTGCGCCGCATTCCCAGTTTCTGCGCAAGAGGTCAAAACCTATCCTGCGCCGTCGGAAATTATGGCTTCGGCCAAGGCTGGAGAGTGGGTGGCCATTGCGCCATCCGACCTGATGGTCATGGATCTTGCGCCCGATTCGAAAGGCAAGCCGCGCCGCGTCGTCATTCAACTAATCCCTGCACCGTTCAGCCAGGGTTGGGTCAGCAATATCCGCAAGCTGGCAGCGGCTAGATTTTGGGACGGCGCAAGCATCAACCGCGTACAGGACAATTATGTCGCACAATGGGGCGATGCGACCGAGAAGAAGGCTTTGCCCGAGGGTCTGGCAACTGTGGGGCCGAAGAATTACATCACGCCTAACTGGCCCGGTAAGGTCTGGAGTTTTGCAGGGGCCGACGGAGGGCGCGACGCCTATGCTGCTGCCCACGGGTTCTACGTTGGTTGGCCGTTAGCGGCAAGCAGTGAAGGGCTTTGGCCAATCCATTGCTACGGCATGGTCGGCGTTGGCCGAAACCTCTCACCAGACACCGGCAGCGGAGATGAGCTTTATACCGTCATTGGTCATGCGCCGCGACATCTAGACCGGAACATCGCGCTTGTGGGCCGCGTCATCGAAGGCATTGAGCATATGTCCAGCCTGCCGCGCGGCACTGGTGCGCTGGGCTTTTACGAAAAAGAGGAAGAGCGCGTGCCGATTCTTTCGGTGCGGCTAGGCAATGAGACAAAGGACGTGCCAGCCTTTGAATATCTCTCCACCGACAGCGACAGCTTTGCGGCTTATGCCGATGCGCGCGCCAATCGGCGCGATCCGTTTTTCAATGTGCCGGCGGGCGGCGCGGACATTTGCAACATTCCGGTCCCGGTCAGGCGCAAGATAAGATAAAGTTCAAGGGCGATCGCGGGCCACCCGCTGCTGACTGGGACCAAGCTTTAGAAACGTTCAGAGCGGGCCTTGCGACGCCTTGGGCGCAGGTGCCTCGGTTGCCGTTGGTACGGCCATGGGCACGACCACCGGACGGATCAATGCCATTTGCTCCAGCCGGTCGAGCGCCTTGCGCGCATCGGTGTAGCGTTTTGCCCGGACCATCCAGGACTGCGCGGCAGGTGCGCCAGGCATGGCCGCAACTTCCTGCATGGCGGCGGCCATTTTGCCACCTTCGACAAGTGCCTGTGCCCGAACCAACCGCTGCTCCGGCGCCAGCGCAGCAACGCCATCGCGACGCAGAACAAAAAGCTGGGATAGCTCGTGCGTCATCATCGCCCAGACACCATCCTCGCGCTTACCGCTTATCAACTCGGGCGCAAGACCGCCTAACTCAGTTTGTAAATTTGCGATCGTGACGGGGGCCTTCGCTGCTGAAATAACAGCTCGAACGGCTTGTGGCTGAGTTGCGCCAAAACGCAGCCGAAGTTGTTCAGCCAAATATCCCAAAGGCGCGCCATTATCGAGCGTTCGGCGCACGGCATAGGTCAGCAACAGCCCTTCACCCCGCAGCGCGTCACTCGAGATGACGGAATCCGTCACATAAACCGGCACGACCTGACCCTCAACCTGTGCAGTCATGCCTGCAGCCGAAGGGGACACAGGCGCCACATTCGCTGCCGATGGTGGGCTATTGTTGCCGTCTGCCTCCACTGCATCGGTCGCGCCGGGCGCCGTCAATATGCCAAAAGAATCGGCAAGCCACCATGTCGCAATGGCGCCACTCGCAAAGGCGAACAGAAGAAGGAGCATGATGTACTTGAATTTCATCTTTCTGCGCGAAGCAGTCTGTGCGGATTGTACCATTGGAAAATCGCTCATGTTGGTCCTTCGATAGCCGCGTTCCGTTAAGATGCGCAATGCGCCATTTCAAAATGCCTCTTAATTGCATCAAGCAATGCTGCGTCATTCGGCGTGTCTGCAACGATCATTGACGCCCAACCCACACCAGCCGACAGCGCAATCCCAGTTGAGAATGTCGCGAGCGTAATGGCGCCGCGGTGCAGTTCCAACGCATCGCAAAGGCCCGCAAAATGCGTTGCAGCGCGGGACGAATGCAGGATGACTAGGTCGCTTTGGGCTACCTTGCTCGCGAAGTCATCTGGCGTGCTGACTGCTGCGCTTCGGTAGACGATTTCGATATCAATACTGACCCCGTTTAACTGTGGGATAGCAGTGTAGTCCTCGCCCGCGAGCCATAACAGACGCTTGTGGCCATCCGCGCCAGCCGCCCCTACCAGCGCTTGCACGCCCTCCGAACCCGTTTTGGCAACCGGCACCGACAGCTTGTGCAACGCACTGGCAGTAGCACTGCCCACCGCATAAACCGGCAGATTGTGATCGCCTGTCAGGTATTCCCCTGCTGCCCGCACGGCGTTGCCGCTGGTCAGCAATATCGCATCATAGCCTTCCGCTAACACACGCTGCACCGGCAGATGTTCAATGCCGAACAGCGGCATGAGACACGCCGCATGTCCAGCCGCACGCAGGCGATGAGCCGTGGCATCCGCTCCAGGTTGCGGCCGGATGATTAACAACTTCATGATGCGAACATCCCCCGCAGATCTGCGCTCGCTTTACCCAGCAATTCTTGTGCAAGCTGTGCCGCGCCATCGCTACCAATCGCATATAGGCATTCGCCAAACTGCATTTCGCTGCCGTCGGCAGTGAAAATTTCGGCGCGCAATCTGATCTGCGTTCCTTCAATCCGCGCCAATGCGGCAACTGGCGAATGGCAATTGCCACCCACGGCAGCGAGAAAATCGCGCTCGGCGTTCACGGCCACAAACGTATCGGTATCATTGATTGCGGCAATAACGGGCATCAGGTCTTCGCGGCTGGCCAAGCAATCAATGCCGACTGCGCCCTGCGACGCTGCTGGCAAAAACGCGTCGAGCGACAATTTTGCGCCAACGCCGGCCATGCCCAAACGGTCAAGCCCCGCAGCCGCGAGCAATGTGGCATCTGCGTCACCTGCATCAATATGCGCAAGCCGCGTCGCAACATTTCCGCGCAATGGCACGATCTGCACATCAGGCCGCGCGCGTTGTAATTGGGCTGCACGCCGGGGACTAGACGTCCCGACCCGCGCCCCTTGCTTAAGATCCTCAAGCGCCAACGCCCCAATCAACCGGTCATGAACATCAGCGCGGGGGAGCATGGCCGAAATCACGAAAATATCGGCACGCCATGTTTCCACATCCTTCATCGAATGAACTGCAATATCGATCTGATCGTCTATCAGCGCGCGCTCCAACTCCTTGGTCCAAAGGGCTTTCCCGCCAATATCGGCAAGTGGTCGATCCTGAATTTTATCCCCTGTCGCCAACATTGGAAAGAGCGTCACCGCGTCATCGGGCAGATTATGGACCGCTTTGAGCGCGGCCATCGTCATCTCGGCCTGCGCCAAAGCCAACGGAGAACGGCGCGTTCCGATACGTAAAGGACGTTGGGCTGTGAATATAGAAACTGTCATGCGGCTTGTTCATAACGCCACGTCCACCTATGGGAAAGCGGAATGGCAATCATCCTTGGTCTTGAATCCAGCTGCGACGAAACCGCCGCGGCAATCGTGCGTTCCGACAGGACGATTCTCAGCCATGCCTTGGCTGGACAAGAGGACCATCATCGGGCCTTTGGTGGCGTAGTCCCCGAAATCGCCGCCCGCGCGCATGCCGAGCTCATGACGCCGTTGGTCGCGACCGCTTTAGCAGACGCTGGCCTGACCCTTAAAGACGTCGATGCAATTGCCGCGACCGCTGGCCCTGGCCTGATCGGCGGCGTGATGGTCGGCTTGGTCACGGCAAAGGCACTCGCCATGGCGTCCGGTAAACCGTTGATCGCAGTCAACCATCTTGAGGGCCACGCCTTGTCACCTCGGCTGATTGATGCCGATCTGCAATTTCCCTATCTGCTGTTGCTCGTGTCGGGCGGCCATTGCCAGTTGCTTCGGGTCAACGGCGTCGGCGATTACAACCGGCTGGCGACCACTATTGATGATGCCGTCGGAGAGGCATTTGACAAGACAGCAAAGATATTGGGCCTCGGCTTTCCCGGTGGACCAGCGGTCGAGCGCGCTGCGGCCATGGGCAACCCAAGCAACGTGCCCTTGCCCCGACCGTTGAAAGGTGCGGATGAGCCGCATTTCTCCTTTGCTGGCCTCAAAAGCGCAGTTCTTCGTGCACATGCAACCGACCAGTATAAAATTGAGGACATCGCCGCGTCGTTCCAATTGGCGGTAATCGACTGTTTGTATGACCGGATCACCTATACGCTTGATCGCATTGACGCGCCCGCAGCGTTGGTCGTCGCAGGCGGCGTTGCTGCTAATGTCCCAATCCGCGAAATGCTGCAGAAGCTTGCTGCGCAGCGCGGTATGCGCTTTGTCGCACCCCCCTTGTGGTTGTGCACCGATAATGGCGTGATGATCGCGTGGGCGGGCGCAGAGCGGTTCGCAATGGGGCTGACCGATGGTTTGGACTTTGTGGCACGGCCGCGATGGCCGCTTGACCCCAATGCCGCGGCGGCACGCGGTGCAGGCGTGAAGGCATGAGCTTAGGCATTTATCCGGTCGGTATCATTGGCGGCGGCGCATGGGGCACTGCGCTTGCCGCAGTCATGGCGCAAGTCCATGACCATGTGCTGCTTTGGGCGCGCGAAGAAGACGTCGTGCGTAGTGTGAACGCGCGGCATGAAAACGCCATCTTCCTGCCGGGTACAGCATTATCAACACGGATCGAGGCGACGGCCGATCTCACGCGCATGGAAGAATGCGGCGCACTATTGGTCGTAACCCCCGCGCAGCATGTGCGCACAACGCTGGCGGCCCTTCCCGACACACAGGCGCCGCTTATCCTATGTGCAAAGGGGATTGAGGCCGACACCCAAATGCTGGTGTCGGACATCGCAGCGCAAGTCCGACCACGCAACCCGCTGGCGGTGCTGTCCGGACCAACATTTGCGCATGAGGTCGCGGCCGGCAAGCCCACTGCAGTTACGCTCGCTTCGGCAAATCAAGCGCTGGGTGCGGTCCTTATGCGTGCGATTGCGACACCGTCATTCCGCACCTATTGGTCCGACGATGTTGTGGGCGCGGAAATTGGCGGCGCGGTTAAAAATGTGCTCGCAATTGCGTGCGGTGTCGTCGACGGCGCAGGCCTTGGCCTGAATGCCCGGGCTGCTTTAATCGCACGCGGCTTTGCCGAAATGCAGCGATATGGCCTGGCACGCGGGGCAAAAGCGGAAACGCTCGCGGGGCTATCCGGCCTTGGCGACCTCGTGCTGACATGCAGTTCGGAAAATTCGCGTAACTTTTCCTTGGGCCGTGGACTTGGGCAAGGGAAAGCATCGGAAAGCTTGCTAGCCGACAGAAAAACCGTTGCCGAAGGTGCGTTTACAGCGCCAGTGCTTTTGAAGTCGGCAACGGCTTTAGGCGTCGAAATGCCAATCGTTTCAGCCGTTTGCGCGTTGTTGACAAATGCGGCCACGGTCGATGCGGTTATTGCCGAATTACTTGCTCGTCCACTCAAGTCCGAAAGCTGGTAACGGCGGGTCAAATCCGCTAACCATCCAATAGAGGCATCACTTGACCGCAGCCAGAACCGACGAAGACGATATTCAAACGCTTGCCAAGGGCGGGCGGACGAATGTCTTTGGGTTTGTGGTGCGCTTGGCAGCGCGGATGCCTTTCCTGTTCATAGCGGGACGGCTTTATGGCCCTGAAGCGCTGGGCCGTTTTGCTTATGCTTTGCTTATCGTTGAATTTGCAGCGCAACTGGCGTCCCTTGGCCTGCGCCGTGGCTTGGCAGAGCTTTTGTCAAAGGGTGACCGGCCACAGACACACATCATCGCAGATGCCTTGCTTGCGGCGATGGCAGCGTCGGCATTGGGCGCTGCCTTTTTTATTGCGCTGCCGCAGCTTATGTTTCCAAACAGCGGGATAACCGGACTTGGCCGTTTCTTGCCCCTGGCGATTTTTGCGATTGTGGCCACCGACATCGCATTATCGGCGCTTGCCTATAAGTTCGACATTTTATCATCCGTGCGCGCACGCGCGGTTGTTGAGCCATGGACAATCAGCATTGCTGCGGGCGTATTTTATTTCTACTCGGCGCGTGACGGATTGATCTTAGCGTATGTTGCGTCGCTCGTGGTTGCGTTGTTCTTCGCGCTTTGGCCGTTATGGCGCAGCTATGGCGCGCCACGCGGCTGGCGGCCAAGCCTGACCCGCTCGCTGGACATCGCGCAGCGGAATTTGCCGCTAGCAGCAGCAGATGCCGCCGAATGGGGGAGCCGGCGGCTTGATCTTGCCATATTGGGGCTTTTCGCTTCGCCAGCGGTGGTCGGGATATATTATGTTGCGCAACAGGTCGCGAGCTTGCCGCAGAAGCTGAAAAGCAGTTTTGACCCAATCTTAGGCCCCGTCATCACACGTAATTTGCAAACGCGCAATTATGCCGAAATTGCCAAACAGGTCGGCCAAGTCGGCTTCTGGATCATCGCCGCGCAGGCCGGAATCGCCTTAGCTCTCGGCATCCCCGGTGAGGCGGTCATGGGTCTGATCGGACCAGAATTTGTTGGCGGCACTGGGGCGCTTGCCTTTTTGCTCGCTGCTGAGGTGGCGGCAGCCACAGCTGTCGTGAGCGAGTCCGCATTGGTCTATATGGCGCGCCACCGAAACCTATTGATATCCATCAGCATGCTAGTCGTACAGGCGCTGGTGAGCGTCGGCCTCATCCAGTTGGCCGAGGATTTACCGGTAAATCCGGAATATGTTGGCCTATATCAGGCCGCCGCCGTTGCGTGTGGCCTCATGATCTCGCTTGGTATTGGGTCATTGGTGAAGTCGCGGTTTTTGTCGCAATTGTTGAGGCATAGAATCCGTGTTTTACGCTGGGCATTGTTGGCCGCGGTCGCGGCCGGGGCATTGCTTGGCATGGCCTTTGTCAGCCTGCCCGCTCGGTTCGAATGGGTAGAATTGACGGTTGGCGTCCCTGCGATCCTTGGCCTTTATGGTTGGATCATCTGGCGATGGGGCTTCGGAGCCGAGGACCGTGTCCTTTTCCGCAAAAAAAGGAATTAACCCAGCCGTTTGGCTACGAGATCACCGATGTCCGCTTCTGGCCGCGCGCCATAATGCGAAATGATTTCAGCCGCGCATACGGCACCCATCGTAAGACAATCTGCCATAGGACGGCCCTGCGTAAGACCCGCAAACACACCAGCTGCGAACAGATCCCCAGCACCCGTGGTATCAACCAGCTGCGCCACAGGCTCAGCGCCCACTTCAGTGCGCACACCATTTTCGACCGCAATGGCGCCATGTTCGCCGCGTGTACACACGAGCAACGGGACTTTGGCAGCGATGGCAGCGACCGAAGCTTCGAAATCATCTCTGTTATTCAGTGCGCAGATTTCAACTTCGTTGGAAAACAATATGTCAATGCGTCCAGCTTCCATCTCGGCCAAGAAATCTGGACCGTGGCGCGAAATCACAAAAGCGTCTGACAAGGTCAGGGCAACCTTACGGCCAGCCGCACGCGCGACGTCAATCGCGGTGCGCATCGCGGCACGTGGTTCCTCAGGGTCCCACAAATAGCCTTCAAGATACAGAATCGCGGCACTTTCGATCAAGGATTCGTCGATCACGGTTGCAGGCAGATATTGCGACGCCCCTAAAAAGGTGTTCATCGTGCGCTGCGCATCGGGCGTCACCAATATGTAGCAGCGCGCGGTTGATGGCGCACCGTCGCGGGCAGGAATATCGAAATGAATGCCGCCTGCGCGAATGTCATGCGCGAACACTTCGCCAAGCTGGTCCGTCGCAACTTGCCCGATAAAAGCTGTCTTGTGCCCTAGCCGTGCAAGTCCCGCCAAGGTGTTGGCCGCCGAACCACCGCTGATTTCGCGGGCTGGCCCCATATGCGCATACAACGCCTGCGCGCGCGCTTCGTCGATAAGCTGCATACTGCCCTTTGTCAGACCTTCGCTTGCAATGAACGCATCGTCGGTGTCGGCAATGATATCCACAATCGCGTTGCCAATTGCGAGAACGTCGAAGCGTGTATCAGTCATCAGGGTTCCTATTTAAGCCAGGCGCGCCCTAGTGGGGTTGGACATTTCCGGCAAGCGCTTTAGAACGGCGCGATGATCCAAGCGCTGATCCTTTCGTTCCAAAGTCTATCTGACCGGCGCATCGCCGCTGTCATGGTCAAAGTGGTCCTTCTGACCATCATAAGCTTCCTCGCTCTGGGCGTTGGTCTGTGGTTTGCCCTACAATGGCTGTTCGCTTGGTTCAATGTAGATGATGGCGGATTTTGGTCTGGATTCCTATCGGTAGCTATTATCGTCTTGTCGGGCGCTCTGTTGTTCCGCGTTGTCTCGGTCGCGATCACGTGGATTTTTGCCGACGATATTATCGATGCCGTGGAGGATCAATTTTATCCGCAGCACGCCGCCTTCGGGAAACGGCCAAGCTTTGGCGCGGGCATAGAAATGGGCATGAAGTCCATTGTGCGGGTGGCTGGCTATAATTTGCTCGCTCTACCCCTATACTTACTGCTGCTGTTTACAGGCGTCGGCACGGCCATTGCCTTTCTGCTGATCAACGCGTTGCTTCTGGGTCGCGACCTTGAAGATATGCTCATCGCACGCCACGGAAAGTCGAAGGGCGCAATCAACAAGCTGCCACGGCTAATGCTTGGTCTTCTTGGCACCGCTGGAATGCTGGTGCCGTTCGTCAATCTTCTCGTGCCAGTTTTGGCATCAGCAATGGCCGTTCATTTGGTTCACTCCGAAAATAGGTCGTGATTAAAATAGCCATCCCTCTCACTTTAGGTACGTTGCTGCTGGCTAGCAGCGTTTCGGCACAGGAGACGCGACGCGCGGCGGAACGTCCCCCCGCACCTGTGGAGCGCACCGCTGTGTCTTTACCTGCGCGGCCTATTGTCGTCGCGCGTGGTCTTGAGAGTGTGATCGGGAAGGATATCAGCGCATTGAAACGCCAATTCGGCGAACCGCGGCTTGATGTTGTCGAAGTCTATGGCCGCAAGTTACAATTTGTCGGCAAGCCATGCATACTCGACGCTTTTCTTTATCCCGAAAGCAAGGGTGGCCGCGAAGTCGTCACTTATTTCGATGCGCGAAGAAGCGACGGTGCTGCCGTAGACCGCGCTTCGTGCATTGAGGCATTGCAGCGCCGCTAGCGAGCATTCATCTCGGTGTCGCCAGTTGCAATGTCCCATTCAGCGCGCACCGACGGATCCTGCTCATCCGCCAACAATTCCCGCCGCCTGCGGTCAAGCTTCTCAGGCGACAGCCTCGACAATGCCCATATCGCTGCCCCGCGCACAACGGGGGCCGGGTCATGCAGCAATGTTTCGACCTGCGCGATGACCCCTGCATCGTCGCCATTGCCTGCGGCGATCAGAGCATTGCGGACAAAGCGATCACGGCCAATCCGCTTAATCGGCGATCCTGAAAATAGCTTTCGAAAAGCGGCATCATCCAAAGTAAGCAAATCGGCAATTTGGGGAGCCACCAGTTCAGCGCGCGGCAAGAACGCCTTGTGCGCAGCCGCCGCTTCGGCAAACTTGTTCCACGGGCAGACCGCAAGGCAATCATCACAGCCATAAATGTGATTGCCCATTAAGGGACGTAATTCAGGATCAATCGGCCCCTTATGCTCGATGGTGAGATAGGAAATGCAGCGGCGCGCATCTAAACGATAGGGTGCTGGGAATGCGTTGGTGGGACAAATGTCCAGACACGCACTGCATGAACCGCAACTGTCCTCTGCTGCTATCGCGGGTTCAAGTTCAGCAGTCGTGTAAATCGCGCCCAAGAATAGCCAGCTGCCATGTTCCCTGCTGACGACATTGCTGTGCTTTCCCTGCCAGCCAAGTCCGGCCGTTTGCGCCAATGCCTTTTCCATAACAGGCGCGGTATCAACGAAGACTTTCACGCCAGCGTTCGCTTCATGCGCCAGCCATCCCGCGAGCCGCTTTAGCGCGCCTTTGACGACATCATGATAATCGCGCCCTTGCGCATAAACCGAAATTCGCGCGCGATCACCTTGGTCCGCCAGTACCATCGGGTCCTGCGGCGGCGCGTAGCTCATGCCCAGCATGATGACAGATTTCACGTCGGGCCATAAGATCTCCGGATTGGCGCGTTCATCGGCGCGGCTCTCCATCCAGAGCATCTCGCCATGGCGACCCTCCTGCAACCATTGGCGCAGGCGTTCCCCAGCGCGCGGTGCAAGGTGGCCGGGTGCTATGCCAAAGGCAACAAACCCCTCGCTCTTGGCGCGTCCTTCCAAAATGTTAACCAGATTTGTCTTGTCTCTATTCACACGCCAACCTTATTCAGCACTTACACTCACTCCGTGGCACATCAGAGAATGAATGCAATAGAGGCAAAGGGGCTCGTAAAGCAATTCGACGGCTTTCATGAAGTCGATGGCGTCGACCTGAAAATTCCTGAAGGCAGCATTTTTGGCATAATGCGATAGCGATCATTGGCCAGATGTTGTTTGCATTGCTTCTGCTGTGTTTCGGCATCTATCTGTTCAAGAAAAATGTGATAAAGTCGGGAAGCGCCGGCCGCGTGTCCGAAGAGGGTGGGCGCAAGCTGTTCGGTTTCATCAAAGTTCGCGGGTAAAATAGGCCGGGTGCATTATAAGTTGCGGTTCGAAACTGGATTGACATTTTTGTCAGTAGTGGCACTTTCCAACCTCAGAGGAGTCGAGAAAAATGGCAACTGCCCCGATAATTGAGAGCGATTCGTTACCTTACGAAGTAAATCAGGCACCGCACCACTGGGATGTGACGAAGGCCGATATCTATGTTGAGGATCGTTGGCATCCCATTTTCAAAGAAATGCGCGAGCAGGCGCCGATTAACAAAATCGAAGGCTCAGACTTTGGCAGCTATTGGAACGTCACGACGCTGAAAGCGATACAGCACGTTGAGGCATTGCCTGATATCTATTCATCATCCTTCGAACATGGCGGCATCACGCTGATTGACGACAACGCCCTCGCCGAACCGATCCCCGAAGACCAAAGAGTGATCATGCCAATGTTCATTGCAATGGACCGGCCAAAGCATACTGAAGAACGCCGCGTTATCGCGCCGGCATTCACGCCCGGTGAAATGGACCGGATGGCCGTTGATATTCGCCGTCGCACGGCCGAATTGCTGGATTTGCTCCCTGTCGGTGAAACTTTTGACTGGGTCGATCTCGTCTCGATTGAATTGACCACGCAGATGCTCGCATTGCTGTTTGATTTCCCGTGGGAAGATCGCCGCAAGCTGACCGAATGGTCCGATTGGGCGGGCGACATCGAATTGGTCCGTACGGAAGAAACGCGCAAAGCGCGGCTCGCCAAAATGTTCGAAATGGGTGCCTATTTCCAGCATTTGTGGGAAGAGCGCAAAAATCGGGGTGAAGCACCTGACCTCATCAGCCGGATGATCCATTCGCCGATGAAGGACATGAGCCAGTTCGAATATATGGGTAACCTCATTTTGCTGATCGTTGGTGGCAACGACACGACGCGCAACTCTATGTCGGGCTATGCTTATGGTCTACACAGCTTTCAGGACGAACGTGAGAAGCTTGAAAAGAACCCGGCCTTCATCACCAATGCCGTCAGCGAAATCATCCGCTGGCAGACGCCGTTGGCGCATATGCGGCGGACTGCAACGCAAGACCATGACCTATTTGGTGCCCCTATTAAAGCGGGTGACAAAATCGGCATGTGGTACCTATCGGCCAACCGCGATGAAGCCGTGTTCGAAAATCCCGACAAGCTGATCGTCGACCGAGAGAATGCGCGGCGCCATTTGGCGTTTGGTTATGGTATCCACCGTTGCGTGGGTGCGCGGCTTGCCGAATTGCAAATCCGCATTCTGCTAGAGGAAATGGCTGCGCGCCGCCTCCGGCCAAATGTGGTGGCCGAACCCGAGCGTGTCTCGGGATGCTTCGTACATGGCTATCGCAAGATGGATGTGGAACTGTCGCGTTATTGATAGGGAACCTTTTCGGCCTCTGCGGCATAGTCACAGGCAGAGCTTATCAAGGAACATGTCATGAAGCTGAGCAAACGTAGATTTCTGTCCCTCGCGAGCGTTGGTGCGGCTGCGTTTGTCTTCGGTTGTGGTAAGGACGCAACGGCGAAGGCACGCTTTGCTATCACGTTCAGCGACACGGAGTGGAAGAAGCGCCTATCGCCAGCCGCTTACCGCGTGTTGCGCCAAGAAGACACCGAGCGCCCGTTTACCAGCCCGCTGAACAGCGAAAAGCGCAAGGGCAATTTTGTCTGCACCGGATGCCAGACCCGGCTGTTTTCATCCTCCACAAAGTTTGAAAGCGGAACTGGCTGGCCTAGCTTTTATGCGCCATTAGCTGGCGGGGTGGGCACACGGACAGACTATAAAATCGGTATCCCACGCACTGAAGTGCATTGCGCACGCTGCGGCGGACATCTTGGTCATGTGTTTGACGATGGACCCAAACCCACAGGTAAGCGATATTGCATGAATGGTGTCGCGATGACGTTTGTACCGGGCTAATCACACCAAGCCCAAGCTTCGCAAACCCGCTATTTTGGCGATGCGATGCCTGAAAAATCCAACTCAGTCGGTTTTGTCGTTGCCGCAGCATCGGCCTTGCCGTTACTTTCAATGATTGCGGCAATGGCCGAAGCACGCCCATCCTGCTTGGCATAATCACGTGCCGAATATCCTGCACGGCTGTCAGTTTTGTCTGGGTTTGCCCCTGCCTTTAACAATGCGCGGACGGCCTCCGGATTGCGCAGTTGCACCGCAAGGATAAGCGCAGTTTCGCCCGAACGGTTTGTTTGGTCGACCAATGCTTTTTTACGGACAAGCCAATCGATGCCATCCACATACCCCAATTGTGTAGCCAACATCAAAGGCGTGGTGCCCTTTTTATCCGCGAGATTGGGGTTTGCGCCTTTCTGCAACAGATAGCCAAGCCAAGTGGAATCGCGGCGCTGGATGACGATATGCAGAGCTGTTTCGCCGGTGCTGCCGTCACGGGTGTTGATGATGACACTGCCAGGCTCGGAAAGAAACTTTTCGGCCTCCTCCCCCTTGCGATCTTTGACGGCTTTTAAGAAATTATAACTGTCCGAAAACTGCGCGTACGCGGCAGGCGCGACTACGCCAACAGCAGCAGGCACGATAAGCCCAGCCGTAAGGCTGAGAAAAAAAGTCTTTTTCAACAGAATCTGCGCCATTTTCACATCCAATATGCTTGATAACTTGCCTTTAGCAGACCATGTCTGGCCCCGCTATGAACAAAACTCCACTTTTCGCGCTCTTGGCGCTCCTTTTTATCTCGGCCTGTAACTCTGCGCCGTCCCAACAACCACTCAGCGCGGCGCCGCTGGCAGGCGCGAAAATTGGTGGCGATTTTCTACTGACCGACCAGAGTGGCAAAAAACGCAGTTTTAAGGAGTTTGATGGTTCGTATCGCATTGTCTATTTCGGCTACACCAATTGCCCGGACATCTGCACGCCCGATATGCAGAATTTGATGGCTGGCCTTAAAGCGTACGAGAAAAAAAACCCGGAACTTGGCGTAAAAATTCAGCCGATTTTCATTACTGTCGATCCTTTGCGCGACACGAGCACAGTTCTGAAGCAATTTGTAAATGCCTTTCATCCGCGTGCCATTGGCCTGACTGGCACTGAGGCGGAAATTGCCGAAGTTGCTAAGAAATTCGCCATTTACTCAGGCCGTGTTGAAGGCTCCTCGCCCGAAAATTACCTGATGAGCCATAGCCAGACGCCATATCTGATGGGGCCTAAGGGTGAGCCCTTGGCGCTGATGCCGGCCGATGTCCCGAACACTGATGTCAATGAAGGCGCACCGGATTTGGTGCAGGCGGAACTCGCCAAATGGGTCCGTTGATTTGACCAACGCGCCTTTTTGGGAGGCTCCGATCGAAAGCCTGGATCGCGCGCAATGGGAGGCCTTGTGCGACGGATGTGGCAAATGCTGCCTGAACAAGGTGGAAGATGAGGACACTGGTCGCATTTATCCCACCAATGTCGCGTGCAAATTGCTTGACCTAAAGACCTGCCAATGTGCGGATTATCGCGGGCGCAAGGCGATGGTGCCGGATTGCCTCAGTCTCACGGCAAATAAGATTGACGATTATGTATGGCTGCCGTCAACCTGCGCCTATGTGCTGCGAGCCGCAGGCCAGCCATTGCCCAAATGGCATTATTTGATCAGCGGTAGCCGCGAGACAGTTCATGACGCTGGCATGTCAGTCAAAGGTAGGGCAATATCGGAATTGCATGCTGGACCGCTTGAAAACCATATTGTCGAACAGCCTCTCTGATCCCGAGGTAAATATCGAAGGCGAGCGCGTACCCGTGCGCATCCATCGCAACAACCGCGCCAAACGCATTTCCATGCGGGCCGACGCGGTCAAACGCGAAATTCACATAACTATGCCGCCCTATACGCCCACCAATGTGGCACTCGATTTTGTTGCAAAAAAGCGCGAATGGATTGCCACCCGTCTCAACAGCGTTGCCGACGCAGCGCCGATTGCCCCTGGCAGTGAAATTGCTTTTGAGGGCGAAGGCTATGTCATCGAATGGCGCGAAGAATGGCCTCGGAGCGTAAAGTGTGCGGAGGGAAGACTTCTTCTGGGCGGCCCCGAATCGTCGGTCGAAGCCCGGATCTTGCGCTGGCTAAGGGCCGAAGCCCGTAGGGTTTATACAGAGGAAATCGCATATTATTGCGCCAAGGCAAACGACCCTGTCCCGCGCTTGTCGCTTGGCGATCCACGCAGCCGCTGGGGCAGTTGTTCGAGTCGAGGCACAATTTCCCTAAGTTGGCGCTTAATCATGGCACCTGTTTCTGTGCGTCGTTCGGTCATTGCGCATGAGGTCGCGCATATTCGCCATATGAACCACAGTGCCCAATTCTACGCGTGGCTTGATACCCTGTATGACGGGAACCGGAAGGCTGCCGATCAATGGCTCAAAATGCACGGCACGGGCTTGCAGCGGGTCGGCAGATAGGGGGAAAGCCAATGCTAGAAACGCGTACCTCGTGCGAACGATGCAAAACACCGCTGCCGATGGACATTATCGACGCCATGATCTGCAGCTATGAACGCACCCTTTGCGAACCTTGCGTGTCTGGTCCGCTGAATAGTCATTGACCCAATTGCGGTAGCAATCTCCAGCCAAGGCAGTGACGCATCAAGAAATAGGAAGCGTCAGCCCTTGGTAACACCGCCCAGCGCGCCATATTTCTTTTCAAAACCCGCGATGTCCCCTGCCGCAAGTAATTGGGCTTGGTCGATCCAATTGTCCCGTGTGATCCGGCCAGCAAAAGCGCCCAGCTTGGCATCGATTTCAGACACGTCGGCGGCGGTCCAGCTGGCAACCTGCGCAAAGCTGGTTACGCCAAGACCCTTGAGCAGAGTATTGACCTTGGGGCCCAAGCCCTTGATCAGCTCAAGATTTTCAGGGATCGATGATACTGGAGCAGGCTTGGCCGCCTTTGCCTTGGGCGCGGCTTGCGCTTTTGCCTTTTCTGCTTTGGCCTTGGGTGCTTTCTCCGCCTTGGCTTTTTTTACCTTCTCGGCCTTTGCTTTGGGTACTTTTTCGGCTTTTGCTTTTTCTACCTTAACCTTTGGCGCTTTTTCGGCTTTTGCCTTTTCAGCAACAGGCTTGGCCGCAGCTTTTGGCGCAGCGGCTTTGGGCGCGGATGCTTTTTTCGTGGCGGCGGTCTTCACCGGAGTCTTGGCCGTCTTCGACACTGGCACGTCGGCCTTAACAACAGCCGCAGGGGGCGGCGCAATGTCTTTAGGCGCGCTGTCCGTTGTCTTCTTCGCGCCGCCCAGCGGCAGCAGCCACCATAACAATATAGCAACGATCAGAACCGCACCGATGATGATTAAATTGTTGGACAATGTATTTCTCCCCGAAGGCTCCCAAAAATAAGGGGTTCAACTACGCGAAAACATGGCTGCGTGAAACTGTTAATCCGCAATATGAAAGTTGCAGGTTAATCCGTGCCCGACGCCGCCTCACGCGCGACCTCTCGCCAGCCAATATCTTTGCGGCAAAAGCCACCTGGGAAATCGATACAGTCCACCGCGGCATAAGCCGCTGCTTGCGCTTCGGTTACGTTGGCGCCTGTCGCGGTAACGTTAAGCACGCGGCCTCCTGTAGCCACCAACTGACCATTGATTTCGGCGGTGCCCGCATGAAAGACCGTGGCGCCTGAAACCGCCGCCAGCTCGACGGCGCCGCCTTTTTCTGGTGCCGCGGGATATCCGTTGGCCGCCATAACAATCGTTAACGCGGCTTGGTGCGAAAACAGCGGGCGTTTAGCATGCGCCAGCGTCCCTGTGGCAACAGCGAGCATCAATGCGGCAAGATCGCCCTCTAAGCGCGTCATCAAAACCTGGCATTCGGGGTCGCCAAAGCGGGCATTATATTCAATGAGCTTAGGGCCTTCGTCGGTCAGCATGAGGCCCGCAAACAGCACGCCGGAATAGGGCATATCGTTGGCCGCCATATAGGCGACGGTCGGCTTGATGATGCGCTCCATCACCTGCGCCTGCAATGCGTCGGTAAGAACAACAGCGGGCGAATATGCCCCCATGCCACCCGTATTGGGCCCAGTGTCACCATCGCCCACGCGCTTGTGATCCTGCGCTGAACCAAAGGCAACAACATCGCGGCCGTCGGTCAGAGCAAAGAAACTCGCTTCTTCACCCGTCATAAATTCTTCAAGCACGACCGACGCGCCAGCATCCCCGAAACCGCCGCCGAACATATCATCAATGGCGACCTCGGCTTCGGCACGCGTTTCGGCGATGATGACGCCTTTGCCCGCTGCTAAGCCGTCTGCCTTAATCACATAGGGCGCGTCAAATGCGTCCAGCCCAGTCAGCGCAGATGCCTTGCTGTCATGGCGGGCGTAGCCAGCGGTCGGGATGCCGGCCGCCGCGCACATATCCTTGGTGAAGCCTTTCGACCCCTCCAATTGCGCTGCTTTCTGGTTGGGGCCAAAGACAGGGATGCCGGCGTCACGCAAGCCGTCGCCCAGACCGCTGACCAAAGGTGCCTCAGGCCCGACTACGACCAAACCAATAGCGTGCCCAGCGCAGAACGCGATGACAGCCGCGTGATCGGCGATGTTGAGATCTACCAGTTCAGCTTCTTGCGCGATCCCGGGATTGCCCGGCGCCGCAAAGAGTGTATCGCAATTTGGCGATTGCGCGAGCTTCCACGCCAGCGCATGTTCGCGACCGCCCGAACCAATGAGCAAGATATTCATGTCCGCAAATGACCCTTTTGAAACTGGCGACCCGCAAGTCGCTCGCCTGTTAGCCGAGGAACGCTCCGGCGACAATGCCCAGGCGATGAGCGTGTCCGAACTATCGCTTGCACTCAAGCGCACCGTTGAGGATAGGTTCGACCATGTCCGTGTGCGCGGTGAAGTTTCGGGGTTCAAGCGCGCGGCGTCTGGCCATATCTATTTTTGCCTGAAAGATGATAGTGCTCGGCTCGACGCGGTGATGTGGAAAGGCGGCGCGGCCCGCCTGCCCTTCGCGCCGGAGGACGGGCTTGAGGTTGTCGCCACCGGTAAGCTCACCACTTATGCAGGGCGTTCCAATTATCAAATCGTCGTCGACAGCCTAGAGGTGGCCGGCGAAGGCGCGATGATGCTATTGTTTGAAAAGCTGAAAGCGCGTCTCGCGGCAGAAGGGCTATTTGCGCCGGAACGTAAGAAGAAGCTGCCGTCCTTGCCACGCACCATCGGCGTCGTCACATCGCCCACTGGCGCAGTCATCCGAGACATTTTGCACAGGTTGGCGGATCGTTTCCCCACGCATGTTATTGTCTGGCCCGTATTGGTGCAGGGCGAAGGATCGGCCGCCCAAATTGCGCGCGCCGTGAACGGGTTTTCCGCAATGCCACAAGATGGCCCGGCGACCCGTCCAGATCTGGTGATCGTCGCGCGTGGTGGTGGCTCGATAGAGGATCTTTGGGCCTTTAACGACGAAGCGGTGGTGCGCGCGGTCGCCGATTGCACGATACCGATTATCTCGGCAGTCGGGCATGAAACCGATACAACCCTGTGCGACTTTGCAGCGGATTTGCGCGCGCCGACGCCAACGGCTGCCGCAGAAGTCGCGGTTCCTGTCCGCAGCGATCTGCTACAGAGGGTCGGGCAGTTCGGGCTGCGCATGTCGAATACCGTCCGCAAGCGTGTGGACTTGGCCGCAGAACGGCTTGAGGCACAACGCCGGCTCATGCCCAAGCTGTCAGACCTTGCAGCTCCGCATCAACAACGCACCGACGATCTTGCCGAACGCTTGCGTCAATCGCTCCGCACCCGTGTTGGCAAAGCCGAGATTGCCTATTCAGCGCCAGCCATGATGCTGCACCCGCGCTTATTGAGCCGCCGAGTGGAGCAAGGGCAGCAAAGGCTTGATGCACTTGCGCGGCTTGCGGGCAGTTTACATCCCGAAGCGCCGCTAAAGCGCGGGTTCGCGCGGGTGACCGATGCAGACGGCAAAACCATCATGACGCGTGACGCCGCGGTGAAGGCAGGCGAAGTGACATTGCGTTTCGTCGATGGTGAAGTTGGCGGACTGGTCCATGGCGCCTCTGCCTCCCGCCCAGCGCCGCCGAAACCCGTTAAGCCGGCAATTAATCAGGGCAATCTGTTCGACGGTTGAAGGCGCGCATTGCCCATTGCGAATCGATACGCCATAATGGGACTATGTTGTTGTCACCTACAAACAAAGTCGCGCGCCTGCATTATATGGCTAATAGTTTTCGTATGCTCACTGCGGGGGACCATGTCGTGTGCGCTGTTACTGGCCAAGCCATTCCATTGGAGGAATTGCGCTATTGGAGCGTAGTCAAGCAGGAGCCTTATGTGAGCGCAGAGGCGTCTGCCCGCGCCGCTTTGGCCAAGGGCTAAGCTTGGGACGCAAGCGCTACGCCTTGCTGGCATTGCTTGCAGCGGTTGGGTTTCTGACCACTGCGGCTGGCTTAAGAGCCACACCACAATCACCCACCGCCGATTTCTGGATGTCCGGCCCGCCGGTCCAAGGCGGTCTAGTCACTGCCCGCGCACCCAAAAACGCACGCAATGTGTTTTTAAATGACGAAGCGCTCCAGCTCAGTTCGGATGGCGTCTTCCTCATGGGGTTCGACCGCGATGCCCCGGTGCAGGCAAATGTCGTTTTCATACTCGCCGACGGCAGCCAGACGGCACGCAATATATCCGTTGCTGCCGGCGACTGGCGCAT
>Ga0114973_10000936_pt1 | contig 21885 bp, 19 predicted proteins | sample M_140807_MF_Meta_FD_87025 | JGI IMG/M metagenome (GOLD analysis project Ga0114973, IMG submission 87025) | Freshwater microbial communities from Lake Montjoie, Canada to study carbon cycling - M_140807_MF_MetaG | ecosystem: Environmental > Aquatic > Freshwater > Lake | place: Lake Montjoie...
CACGGAAAAGATGCCGGCCACCACCCAGGCGATCTCCACCTCGTGCCAATGGCCGGTTTTCTTGGCAATGGACCACCCCACCAGCGCACAAAACGCTGGAAACCAGATTCCGGCAAACTGCCGGAGCTGCTTCCGCTCAGGATTCCACTGAATCGCGATCATAATTTAATCCAACTCAAATCCTTTGAGATATTCCGCACGAGCTACGCCACTGGCAGCGGCCTTCTCCTCCTTCAGGAGTCGAAAGTTGCCGATCACCAATGCATCCATGTCGGTATTGAGGAAGCAGCGGTACGCTTCTTCGGCAGTACAAACAATCGGCTCCCCCCGAACATTAAAACTCGTGTTGATAATCACCGGGGAGTCTGTCTTTTTTTCAAAGGCCTCCAAAAGTTTCCGATACCGCGTCCCCAATCCTACCGTCTGCATTCGGGCCGAATAATCCACATGCGTGATGGCAGGCAAACTGGATCTCCTCTCCTTCACCCGATCCAATCCTGTCTTTCCATTGCCATTGGACTTCTCCCTGTGTTTCTCCAATACCGGCGCAACCACCAGCATGTAATGACTGCGATGTTTGCGTTCAATCTGGAACCAGTCAGCCGCCCTCTCCTCAATCACAGAAGGCGCAAAGGGACGGAATGATTCCCGAAACTTGATCTTCACATTCATCTGGGTCTGCATCTTTTCACTTCGGGCATCCCCCAAGATGCTTCTGGCACCAAGAGCGCGCGGGCCAAACTCCATTCTTCCATTTACCCATCCCACCACTTTCTCAGAGGCAATCAGGCCTGCCACCTCGTCACATAGTTTGCTCTCATTCGGAATGTGGCGGAATTTCGCCTTCTCCTTCTCAAGAAAAGCCCGGGTGGACTCATCATCCGGTTCCGGCCCCAGATAGGATCCCTGCATAGAATCCTCGGCCTTCGCGGTGCGTGGCTTTTCGAGGAGTTGGTACCAAGTGAAGAGAGCGGCTCCCAGAGCCCCACCCGCGTCCCCCGATGCAGGCTGAACCCATATATCCTCGAATGGTCCCTCCCGCAGAAGCTTTCCGTTCCCCACGCAGTTGAGTGCTACGCCTCCGGCCAGACAAAGATGCTTCATCCCCGTCAATTGATGTGCATGCAGCGCCATCTTCAACATGATTTCCTCTGTCACCACTTGAATCGAGGCGGCCAGATCCATCTCCCTCTTTCCGATGGGAGCTTCCTTCTTCCGGGGCGAACCACCGAAAAGCCCGTTGAACTTTTTTGACGTCATCGTCAATCCACCCGCGTAGTTAAAGTAGGACTGATCCATCCAAATCGACCCATCGTCAAAGATTTTTACCAGCTGCTTCCGGATCAAGTCGGCGTAAGTCGGTTGCCCGTAAGGCGCCAACCCCATCAGTTTATACTCTCCCGAATTCACTCGAAATCCACAGAAGTAGGTGAAAGCCGAATAAAGAAGCCCCAAGGAATGAGGAAAGTGAAGCTCCTTCAATAGTTGGACTTTGTTTCCTTTGCCGACTCCAATACTGGCCGTGGCCCACTCCCCCACTCCATCCATCGTCAGAATGGCCGCCTCCTGAAAGGGGGAGGGAAAAAATGCACTAGCGGCATGGGACTCATGGTGACTAGGAAAAATAAACCGCTTCGTATATCCGGGAAGTTGCTCTCTCATCTTTTTTGGAAGAAACAGCTTATCCTTAAGCCAAACCGGCACGGCTCGAAGAAACGAGGGAAACCCAGCAGGCGCTAAAGCAAGATAAGTTTCCAAAAGCCGATCAAATTTCAAAAGAGGCTTTTCGTAAAAGGCGACGTAATCCAGATCCTTCGCTTCGATTCCGGCTTCCTTCAAGCAATAATCCACCGCGCGGGTCGGAAACGATTCGTCATGCTTTTTTCGGGTGAACCTCTCCTCCTGGGCCGCCGCCAGTATTCTTCCATTGGCCACCAAGGCCGCCGCAGAATCATGATAATAAGCGGAAATGCCGAGGATATTCATTTGCATCCCTCCAGAAACTTTTTTCGAAATATTTCCATCACAACCTTCGGGTCGGCATATATTTCGTACTCGGTCCCATGGGTCTTATAAGGATGAAACCCCCTCAGAATCTCTGCCAATTCTCCAGCCTTTCGGTATAGCAAAGCCTGATTTCCCAACATCTCAAGATGGGCCCTCTCCCTTGATACTGAAAATGTAATCACTGGCTTTCCCAAAACGGCGAACTCCCCCACGGCCAAACCGAATGTTTCTCCGTGCCAGCGGGCATGAAGCATGGCATCGCAGGTGGCGAGGAATTTCGCCTTTTCGAATGGATCCACTGTGGCCTGAAGATAGTGAACATTGGAAAACCCCTCAGTCCCGCGAATGGTTTCAGTATTCAGAAATACAAAATGATCGCTCGTGCAGTTTCGCGCGTGCTCAACCACGGCCCTCCGTGCAAAAGGGATATTGAAAGTGTCCCAACCGCCATGCCGACCGAAAACCTTAGCCCCTTTTGGAATCCCCAGTTTTCGCCTGAGGTCTTCCTCGGAAACGAACCGGGGAACAAAAAACGGCACAAAAGAGTCTTCCCGACCAGTCATTACCCGTGACATCCAAGAGGACAGATAAGCATACGACTCCCCATGGAATTCATCGGAAAGAAATTGGGCATGGATACAATTCTTCAGTCTCGGCACAAGAAAGCCGTCATCCGGTCCTGGTTTCGTTAGGTAGACGACCTCTGCCCCCTCTTTTTCGAGCCTTCTTCCAAGATCGTTTTTTCCCCGATAAAGAATCACCGGGAACTCCTCCCGCCATTTTTTAAGCAGCGGGTTTCCGATGTATTCTGGCCAATCCGGAAGACAGAGGACTGATTCATTACCCAAGACGGAGCGATTCATCCGAGCGTAATCCAACATGGCTCCTTCGGAACCCCGTTCGGTCAACATTCGGCTATGAAAGGCAACTTTCATCTCTTCACCTCATGATAAAACTCCATCCGTTGATAAACCAACTCGAGCTGATAGCCCGCACTTCTCATCCGCTGAAACCAGGTGGGCCGCATCGTCGGATTCCATAGGCCGACCCATTGAGGACGGATTTGACCAGTGCGGATTTCCCGACAAACCCCAGAGGCTTCGCGTGCTTTACGAGTTGTAATGCCAATAAGATCTTTTTTTCTCTCTTTCGCTGACCATCTTGTCAGGCGCCCTTCATGAATCTCGGTTTCAAGACGCGTTTTTTTGAGCGAAAATAAAGGAAAAGGACGATGCTCCCAAGCCTCTACGCTCCATATCGCACCCAGCCCTTCAAACCAAACTCCCAAACTCCCCACGAGCCCATCTCCCGCAACCAGCTCGTATATACGACCAGGCCTTTTTCCCTCTAAAAACTTTTCGTGAAATACCCTGAAGAACCCCTCCTTGGTGAAACCATGATCCTCTAGTCCCCATCTTCGCTCGTATCCCGCCAGCTTTTTGCGGTACCAGCCTCGTGATACTGCGGGATATCGCCGGTACATCCATCCGCGGAGTAGTCGAAGAACCGATTTCATAGCCCCTTTTTGTAGCACAGAATCCACTTGGAATCGTCTTCTTCCTACCTCCCTTAGAAAATCTTATCGGTGGTTTGCATAACAGATCAAAACGAGCATTACCTTCCTGCCTCGCCTTTTTTTTGCGAAGTTGGGGATTTCCCGTGCCTACGCTATCCATCGCTTGATTGACTTCCCTTCTTACATCTCCATTTTTTAAGTTTCCCATGAGCCGACACTACCTATTTTTGGGGATTAAGGATCCGTCTCCCAACAAAATCGGCAAGATACTTGCTGCATGAAAATACCCCGCTGGAACCGATTGACTGGGCTGCTTTGGTGGCGCCACCTTCCTCAGCTCGATTCATCCGATTCATTCCGCCTCGCCAGCGAGGAAAAAATATCAACCCTGCTGCGATCCCCGCTGCCTTGCGCCATCGGAAAAATCGGTACCACTGAGTTGCTGGGCATGGAATATTTATTCAGATACATCCAGCTTCCTTGGCCACCAGCCGCCAGTTGGCGTCGGCCTGCTCAGCGTCTGCACGACTGCTCGGGCATTTTCCCAGTCAGACACGATATTTACCTTCACTGGGCGGACGAGTGCCGCCATGCCCTAGGCCAAATGGATCTACTGTCCCAATGGCAGGTACCCTCCACGTACCTCGCTGCCTTAGAGGAAAGGGTCCTGGCCCTTCTCGCGCCACAAGCCTTCCGGGCCCACCGGAATTTTATCCACCTGCTCCATCCCCCTGAATCATGGCTAGGAGATCTAGCCGCGCTCCGTTGGCTGGTGGTTCATCCTTTCGAAAAAACCATCCGCGCCCAACTTCCACACCTAGCCAGCCTAGGGGTTTATCCGGCCAATGCCTTACCTGACCTTGAGCGGCGTACCCGCGATACCTCGATTCTGGCGTGTCCGCAGTTTTCCTATATGATCCCGCCTAAGCACGCAAACTGGTCGGCCGCACTGGCAGAACTAAAAAAAGGAATGGAACGCCACGACTATGATATCGCCCTTATTGGGGCGGGAGCATGGTCTCTTCCGCTAGCTGCTCATGCCAAAAAATTGGGCCGTAAAGCCATTCACCTAGGTGGAGCTACCCAGCTTTTATTTGGCATCCGCGGGGGGCGTTTTGACCAGTGGGGATCCGGTTATCACCAAAAATGGATCCGCCCCCTTCCAGAAGAAACTCCTAAGAATTGCCGTTTGATGGAGGAGGGTGCGTATTGGTAGCTTTAAAGCTGTGCGCAAGAATAGTTTACTTCCCATTTCTATTATTATTCCGGTCTATCAGGCCGCGCCACGACTCAAGCAACATTTGGAGGCTCTCGAATCGCTCTCTGGCCTCGTTCATGAGTTCATTTGGGTTATTACCGAGAGCCCTGACTCTTCCTGCCGCTTGGCCAAGAAAGCCGCCAAAAAGCTGGGGGGGCTAATTCTCGAAAGACCAAAAGGGCTTTACCCTGCATGGAATGCGGGACTGGCCAAAGCTAAAGCTCCCTTCATTTACATAAGCACCGTAGGTGATGTGATTCGCCCCGAAGGTTTGGCTGCCCTCCTCAGGACCCTTCAAGCCACCCAAGCTGATGTGGTGATCTCCCCACCCGAAATGCACCCAGCCTCGGAAAAAACTCGGCTAGCTACCCTCGATTGGCCCGTATTTCGATTTGCCTCCTTCTTTCGCGCCTATGAAGAAAAAAGGATCCCTGTGGATAAAGCTGTCTTGGTTCAGATTTTGAGTGGGGCCAGTTCGATCCTCGGATCATGCGCCTCTTGCTTATTTCGAGCCTCAGTCTTTCAAGCTGGAGTTTTTCCGGCTAATCATTTCCATTATGGGGATACCGCTTGGGTATACCAACACCTGCCATCAATTTCCTTAACCTATTATCATGCAAAGGTTGCGCAGTTTTGGGTTCACAACTCTGAGGGCAAAAGGGTCGTTCATAAACAGCAAGTCTACGCAATGATGTCCTCTTTGGTGGAGTATCTTCCCACAGATCAAAAAGCGCAGGTCCTTTCACTTATTGATGCTTCCAAAAGACTTGATTTATTAAGGGGTGAAAAACCAAAAGCCGGTTGGTGGTGCCACCCTATTGCTTGGCTTTACCGATGGCGCAGGCAAAGAATCCTGAGCCTTTTTTTTCAATACCTCAAACAACCCCAGCCTGTCTCCTCAGGTCTTGGAATTTAGTATTTACTAGGCCCTCCCATCCCCATTCTCCCAAAAGATTCACGTTTTACTCTTTGGCAAAAGCCACCCCCCTTCAGTACTCGGGCTATCCAAGGAACAGGGGGATGTTTATTGGAAAAATACAGCTGGAAGTTTTTTGATAAAATGTATTTTCTTTTCCAGTTTCCTTGCCTGAGTTATATCGTTGGCCGCGATACTAAGATTATATTCTGAAAGTTTTAAGAGAGCATATTTTGTCATTCCAGCAGACTGTGAGGCTGCTTTTTTATAATAGTACGACATATGCAGTCTTTTGCTTTTTTCGCATCCTTTTACTTCAATAGGCCAAGTCGCACTGCGATACATGTACAGTACCTTGTTTAGATATTTAACCTTATTTTTAGCTAATGCGCCTAGCGCAATTTCTATATCCTCAGAGAACATGCCTGGCGAGATATCATGAACCCAGTCGCCTTTTCGCCAGAACTGAATATTAGCGGGATAGTTCCAATTAACGATCAGTTCCTTTTTTAAAACCGCATTAGACGCATCTGCGAACTGATGTTTATAATATTTATACAAACTATCTACAATCACTTGTCCGGCTGGGTCGACAGCGGAAGCATCAGAGAATCCAACCCAGATATCTGGATTATCATTTAGGAACTTAATTCTTTCATCAACTGTTTCAGGAAAATACATATCATCGCTCGCCAGCGGAATGATAAGATTCGAGTGAGAGTTGTAAATTAACTCGAGAATAACATTTGATATTCCATATCTTTTTTTATGACAAATAATATTTATTCCAGCATACCTGTGCTTATTCTTTTCTTCCCATTTTTTAATGATGTTCTGCGATTGATCGCTTGAACAGTCATCGACAATGACTACTTCTACTTTCTTTTCGTGCTTTGTTTTAATGCTATTTAGTGCATCTAAGATATATTTTTGATGATTAAAACAAGAAACAATCACTGAGGCTATAGCGTTAGTGGTTCTCATTTCAGAACTTATTTAGCTGCTTAATTACATATTCCAGATGCTGAATGGGCATATTGGGATAGCAAGGCAATGATAACGTTTCTGCGCAATGTCTCTTTGTATGAATAAACTTGTCATTTGATCTTTTCGAGAAAATACCACAAAAGACCGGAGGTATCGGGTAATGAATAACTGTTTCGACGCCCCGCTTTTTTAGAAAGCCTTGTAAGGCGTCCCTATGTTTCGTTCGTATCGAATAAATATGCCAGACATGCTGAGCGTTGTTTGAAATAAAAGGAAGTCTGATGTTTTCGTTTTTAATATTTTCGTTATAAATCTGCGCGATCTTTTGTCTTTCCTTGTTTTGATGTTTCAGATGTTTGAGTTTTTCTATAAGAAAAACTGCCTGCACTTCGTCGAGTCTAGAATTAATTCCGATTCCCTTATAATGATATTTGGAAACCGATCCGTAGTTCCTTAGTAGTGCGACCTTTTCTGCTGTTTCCTTGTTGTTTGTTGTTATTGCACCTCCATCCCCTAAACATCCCAGGTTTTTGGTAGGATAAAAGCTTGTAGCCCCAGCATCCCCAATCCCGCCAGAAATGGAGCCATGGAGTTTACCTCCTTGTGCCTGAGCATTATCCTCAAGAACTTTAAGCTCATATTTCTTAGCAATCTTTTTAATTTCACATAAGTTAGCGATTCTCCCGCAGAGATGAACTGGAATAATTGCTTTTGTTTTTTTTGTTATAAGTTTCTGTATTTTTTTATGATCGATATTAAGGGTTACCGGATCTATATCGCAACCAACTGGTGAGGCGCCAACGTTTTGAACAGCCAACCATGTTGCGATAAAGGTTTGCGCAGGGACAACAATTTCATCCCCTTTTTTTATCCCCCATGCTAACAAGGTTAAATATATAGCATCGTAACCGCTAGCCACACTAACGCAGTATTTTGTTCCTGAAAAAGCTGCGTAGTTCTCCTCAAACTGCTTTACGTGGCTGCCTAAGATATATGAATTGAGATTGGCCCATGTTCTGAATATTTTTTCTCTTTTGAATATTTCAGCATTTACTTTTTTCAGATCAATGTATTTAACATTCATGAGTTTTAAATAAACTATACTTACGTATATAATCTTTCTCGCTAAACTTTTCGGATGCTAAAACTAAGCAAACGGCTCCGCTTGAAAAGTTGTAAAGCTTACGCCACGCCATTGGTCCAATATATAATCCTTTTTTTGGATTGTTTAACTGATACTCTTTTGTGTGCTTACCCCATTTTAGCTTTATGGTAAATGATCCTGAAAGCGCAATAAATATTTGTTGAAGTTTTTTGTGCGCATGCCCGCCTCGATTTGTCCCAGAGGGGACGTTAAATATATAATATACTCGCTTAATTTTGAAGGGAACAGATAAGTTATTTTCCAAAAAACTCAAACTCCCACGCCTATCATCTATACTTGGGATTTGAATAATATCTCCATTTTTTATTTTCATAGTTTTAATGCATAATGCTCATGAATGATTCCGCCGCCGCCAAATTCTGTTTTAAAGTTATATAAACCAGCATTTAAGATTTTCCCGTCGTTTTCGTTGCTTATTCCAAAATCAAACCACTGCTGGTTATTTTCTGTTGCCTCTGCGATTAAAGCGTTAAATACAAGATCTAAAGCCGAATGATCATATCCACACTGGTTTGAGGCTATGTACTGTGCGTGCATGCAAGTTTTTGTACTAAATGTAACTACACCTGCGATGAGTTCTTTTTCAAGAAATGCACAAGTGCACTTTATCACTTTAGGAAATAATTCTGCTAGTTTTATGATTTCTGGAAGACTGTGAACAGGCTTTGCGCCATGCCTCCTCATCAAGTTATCTTCCAATACTTCCCACATTCCTTCAAGCAAGCTTAAGTTTTGGCTTACATATACACCTGACTTTTCTGCCCTGTTTAGGCTTCTTTCCCGCCTTTTACTTATCGATCTTCGGTTTTTAAGGTTGATAGAACTACTTAAGTCGACTCTTTCTTTTGAAGCCCCTTGTCTAAATAGTGCATAGAGGTCATCGTCACATGGAACCTGATGATAGATTTTTGGAATAGCTTTATAAATAAGTCGCTTATAACCAAGGCTAGCATACTCAAAAGCAATACCTTGAAATGCCTGAATAGCATTCTCTCCGATTAAAGCGCCACAATGCAGCAAGCCGCCATATGTAATACCAGGATGGCTTACTATTATGCTACAGTCAGTAGGTAGCTCAGCAGCGGGGAATAACCCTATAATTTTGTTTTTTTCCTTTATTACCAGCGATCGGTCACGGAATTTAGAACCATGATACGTTATGAATCGCTGTGTATGCAAAAAAGTTGCTTGTATGCACCGATTGCAAAAATTGTCCCATTCATCCTCCAGATTTTTGTTATAAGCAGTTATTTCAACCATTTGCGAATCTTTCTGCAAATGCAAGTCCATCGAACCCGAACCTGTCACCATTATAAAATAGATATTGCTTGTTTTTATAGTTTAATAAACTTCCATACATTTGCGCACGAGAGTCATGACTTTTATCTGTACTGGACAAATGCATTTGCTCATCCTTCCGATCCCATTTGTTATTTTTACTTGCTCTTGCATAGCCTAGACTATACTCGTTGGTCGTTATATTTCTTATCGAATATATTATATGTCTAGAATTCTTTTTATCACGATATAGAAAGGGTCTTCCAAAACTGTACTCATTCTTTTTTGTTGGCTCAAGTACAGTGATACTTTTATTTGGCCAATTTATTCCGTCATCTGATTCACAATATTTTATATGATACTTTGGCATCCATTTGCCTTTAATTTTTACCCAGCTATTGCCTCCAACATACCACATTTTGTATTTTGAACCTTCTCTTTGACAGAAGGGGGCGCATCTAAAAAACTGCTCGCCGGATGATCTGTCTAGTATTGGTGCCTCCTGATATCTTTGGAATGATAAGCCCGCGTCTTTACTTATGGCTAGACCAGTAAAAAGCCTGTAACGAATTTTTTTGCACTCTTCAAATCCAACATAATACATATAAAAGTTCTTACTGTCTTTTTTCAGTATTGAACAAGACATTACTCCGTTGTCGTCAAAGCACCCTGGTCTACCTAAATCAAGAACCGGCTTTTTTGAGCAGGCAATAACTGTTTTTGGACTATCGGCAAGTACCTCGATGAAACCAGGTCTACTAATGCCATATTTATCAAAGCAATTCACATATATTCTAATAATCTTGCTATTTAGTAGAATCGGAAATGGTAAAGTAGCATGTGACTTGCTCCACCACAACCTTCGGTCTGGTCTATAGATTATCCCATGTTTTATCCAGTCATTCATGGATTATTGACTTTCATCAGCCTGGTAGCCGATACGTTGATCAAATCCGATTGTTTAATTTGAATTACAGAGTCGTCCGCTATGTTTTTCTTAACAAGAGTACCAGGACCAATAATGCAATTTGATCCAATTTTAACATTGTTGCTCACGGATGCGTTGACTCCAATAAAAGTATTCATACCAATTTCACAAAATCCTGAAATTACAACATGCGATGAGATAAAACAGTTATCACGAATATATGAATGGTGCCCAATATGATTTCCGCTCCAAAGAATTACATTTGAATCGATTTTTACAAACGGTTGAATTATATTATTTTCGAAAATAAAGCAATGCTCGTTGATTTCTGTTTGTGGCCCGCGAAAAGAATACGGGCTTATAAATGAAGCGAGCCCAAAACCTTTCCTTTTGCATTCTGATAAGAGACGTGCCCTTGTGTGATTAAGATTAATATAAGTGATGGCAACAAATATTTCAAAATCACTTGGATCGTAGACATTTTCGATCTTTTCAAATTCAACCACGGGAAGATTACAAAAAGCTGATCTATCAACAAAATTTGCCTCCACTGAAAATGCTGAAACTTTATATTTGCTATATGTCTCGAAATATAGTTTTGCAATTTCCGCAAACGGGCCTGTTCCGACTATTATTAATTTTTTCATTTTATAATCGCTCAATTAAAAGGTCTTCTCGCCTGTTGCTTTGTGGCAAATTGCTATTTTGTGGAATAATCCATGCGTGATAACCCTTATCACGTTGTATTTTGAGAATATTAATTAAATTAGAATCATTTAGATATGTCGATTGACTTTGTAAAAAGCGGCTATGCCGTACTTTATTATTAAATATAAACGATTTACTGTCTTTACCCGCCTTTGATCTTAAGAAGCGCATGCGCATGTCGCTATTTGGAATATCTCCCAAAAGCAAGCGGCCACCTGGCGCTAAAAGTGAAATTGCACATTCAATAAATTTCGTGAACTCACTAAAGGAACGCATATATTGACTTACACTATAACTGATAATTGCCCCAGCGTTTGCACATTGACTATAGTAATGGCTAATATTCTTAGGGAACTGATCGGGAATATGTTCAATAAATGTGGCGTGAGGCAAGTGCTCCAGAACGTTGTGGCCGTCAATAAGTTTTAATATAATTCCATTTGATCTGCAAAAGGATGCCATCATTTGCGGCAAGGAGCTCACACCCGGACCAATCTCAACAAGTTTCTTATTTTTTAAGTTACTTAGATTTAGTTTATTTATAATTTCTTCATGAACTAAAGTAGCAACTTGGTTTCTAAAAATATCAGGAAATCCACTTGCCCGCGCAGAGGAGCGAAAGTTCATCCCAGCAATTCTATTAAATTCCCGAAAAGATAGCTTATTACTATAAATCGAAAATACTTGCTGTTTATTTTCTGTTTCTTCCGGTTGTCTTTTGGGAATACAGTATAAATATAAATCAGATCCATTATTAGCGTGAGCCCGAAGATAGAAGTTATAGTCCTTAATCAAACCCTCAAACAAGATTGGGATATCGATGATATCATTTATCTTGTGATACAATGATATTGCTAAAATCGGCTTTTTCGCTCTGATAATTTTGATTGCTGAGGCAATTATCTCCCACTCTGCGCCTTCTGCATCGATTTTTATAACTAGATTGTTTTTTTCTTTAAGCAGAAAATCAAGTGTTCGACATTTAACCTGCGATATATGAGATCTAGATCCAATTACCACCGAAGAAGACTGATCACCATGAAAATTAAATTGTATTTTGCCGTTATAGTTATACACAGCCGCATTTATCAGTGTTTGATCTATATTCGGAATATTCTGAACATATTTCTTAAGTTTTTTGAAGTTTTTTTTGTCTGGCTCAAAAGCTATAACCTTATCTGTCTTAAGACCTGATCTTAGGAAATCTTCCAAAGAATCACCATCATAAGCTCCAATATCTACGAATGTATTCTTTTTGTTACTATATTTATATAATTCCGGGATAGCCCACATTTTATATGTATCGACTTTTTCAAGTTTGTTGCACCGGAGTAAAAGATGTTGTTTTAGGACCCAAAAAGAATCTTTGTCTTTAAAGAGCTTTTGAATACGCCTGATTCCTTTTTTAAATTCTTGAGTGTTTTCAGTATGCCCCCAAAAATAATAACTAGTCTTTTTTTTGCACAATAGTCGATTAAAGTGCAATATTTTCCATCTGTATTTTTTTTCTAAAAACTTTTTCTTTTTATAAAAGTCGAACTCTTTTCGGAATATTCCGCATGTTACGTTTATTTTGTTTTTGTAAATTTTAAAAGCAAGATCTGGGCGGAATGTTTTGACTCCATCAATAATAGCCTGATCTTTGCTGAGTTTTTCATCTATAAAGAAAGTGCCCTTACGTTTCTGCAATTTATGCAGATGTCTTGCGAGGTTGCCACTTCCTAGGATGGCTTGTTTATACACTTACTTTTTTCTTTTGTTCTGCCAATCGTCGTTGTTTTTTGCAGGATTCCACGAATAACCAAGATACTTTGATAGAAATTTATCAGCTGAGAAGTCTTTTCCTGATTGCGCAAGAAATAGAGGGATGTCGATCTGTTGTGCTAAAAGGGGTTTCCCGACAACATGATTTATTGCTCTTCTGGTGTAGTTTGAATCAATGTTTTTACCAGCCCTGTGGTATGTCATTGCATTCATTAACACAACGGATCCTATTTCAGCCTCTAATGGTATTTCGTTCTTTTCTATAAACTCGTTTGACGGAAACTTTTCGTGTAAATGTGATCCTGGCAAACACCAAGTACACCCCCCTTTTTCATAAAACTTATCTATACATATCAGATAGTGTACTGCTAATGGCTTGCTGCAAATCCAGTGCTGATAGTTCAAGTCTCGATGCCATTTTACTTGGATTTGTTTTTTTTCCGGTCTGTTTATAATCGCATTTTGCATGAGAAGCACTATATTTTCACCAAGTATTTTTCTGGATAGTTTTACAAGCATATCATTAGTAGCTAATTTTAGAAAATAATCGTCATAAACTAAGGGGCATCTTATAATGTCGTCATTTAGCACATTTTTTGAACTATTTTTCGCATTCAGAATTCCACTTATGCTATCTAATTTATCACTGGCAGATACCATCTCCTCAAGCGTAAATACATTAGGTATAACAGCAAAACCATTTCGGTCCATTTCCTCAATAATAACATCATCCGTTGTTTCTATACGATGCGTTTCCGTAACTCCGTAATGTTCAATATGCTCTTTGTTTTTAATATCTTTTTTCATATTTTGTTTTCCTTTGATACGATTTTTTGAATTTTTTTTATGTCGATATTGTAATCTGTGTTGAGCGGATGGTTGACCGTAAAATTTAGTGCTTCAGAATATTTTGGGATAACTTTCTTTTTAAAACCTTTAATAAACTGTACTTTATGGTTTAGCGCATTCGCAAAATCTATAAATAGCTTCCTATGAATGCGGTTAGTCGGAGGCACAATTACAAAAATTTTACATCCAGATTCTACAAATACAATATTAGCGAATGCAGCACCTGCCTGCAATACAAGATTTTTGGCATTTTTAATTCTTTTTAAAGTCTCTAAGAGATTTTTATGACTGGGAACAATCGATTGATAGCCTTCTCTTTTTAGACTCTTCCATAAACTTTTTTCATTTAGCACCCTCCTGAAGTTTGCGCATCTTTTTAAGTATATATTCTCGGCCTTATTGGAATAGGTCACTGGAATTAAGGCATTTAACTTAAGCCTCATATTTTGAATAGAAGATTTATTTAAATACCAATCTCCACCCAAGAACTTATTGCCCTTTTCCCATAATAAAGAGTAGTTGCATAATGCGGGACAAATTAGAATATCTACTGTTACTAATTCGTATTTTGAGACTTTATAGATAGTCCTTTTTAAACAAGCAATTTTGAGAAGCTTATACATATTCGAGGGCAAAGAATCATCAACTAAAATTCCAACATCCTCACTTAGGTCGCTTTCAAGAAATAATCTTGGCATTACCTCTGTAACCCAATGCATAAAGTTTTCAGATCCTGGGTGCAAAAGCGATATCCACTTTCCTTTCAGATATTTCTTTTTTTCAACCTGAAGACATATATTTTCATTCTCGAATTTTATGCCAGCTGAATACTCCTCTTGCGTTATATAGTTTTTGATTTGCCTAGCAGATGATAAATGCTCTAAAAAGCATTTGTCTTTTTGAATGATGCACCTAGTTTTTCCCAGAACTGATGCGTGAATAAAATGCGTGTAATCCGATTCGTTTCTTTTTTTACACAGTTCCCTTAGAATAAATATCTTATTGAGCTTTTTTTGCTGCCAACGAAGGTAATTCTTAAGTCCGCCATGTTCCACAATTTCGTTGGCTTTCAGAAAAAGATATTTTGTGTCGTTCTTTCTATGTAGATAAGACAAATATAATTTTGATTTGCTTACAATACTCGAGGCTGTTTTATTTTTTCTGTTAGATTGGCTCCATTTCTTTTCTGCTTTGTCCGATTTTATTTGAGCATTTATCTCGCATATTGGAATAACTAGGTCCTTAATATTACTTTTATGCACTAAAAAGAATGTTATGCAGGTTTTTTTATTTTCTTTTAATTGTAATGCTATTTTGTTTAATTTTCTTAATGCCCTACATGGATAGCCTTTGCTTAGTTCTTTTTTAGCCAAATTAGTCCTTGCCCATATTGGCGCTTTTAATATTTTATATGTTTCTTGTATTTTTAACAGAGCATATTCGTTTTTTTTAAAATCCTTCTTATATTTAATAGTTATATTTATACATTTTTTATTTTTTTGTATACTTGCTGATATCGTTATATTTTTATTGCCGATGTGATTTTTTATGGACAACGTTTCTTTTTTTCTATTATCCGATTTCATTTTCTCACCCCTTAAAGTCTATACCCTTACAAGAGTTAATGTTTTGTGGAGGTTTGCGTATTTTATTCTTTGCATTTTTTAGAATTCGTCTACTATGATGATAGCTTTTTGGTTAATTAAGTGTACTACTTTTTCGACATTCACACTTTTATCAAGTATTTTTTTTCTTCTTTTTAATCGGTTTTGTTCGATTACTTGTATTTTGTTCTATAGCCTTTTTTGATACATCATTTTACTTATGTTTTGTATTTTTGAAAGTTTATTACTATCAGGCCCTTGTGCAATCCCCTCGTCGTCTTGCTTCCTCTTTCTTTAATCTTTCTCCTCCTTTAGAAGCTTTATTATTTAAGCTCTTTTTGAACAGTACCCATTTAGTTACTCATTTTTATTCTTTTTATCGCATTTTTAAATATAAATACTTAAAATATAATTATGCTTGAACTTTGAAAAATCTGGGTGTTTGGCCTCACTTACCTCGCCCCTACATGTTCCGTTTTGTGGTTGGGGTCGTCTTGGGAATAGTTTTGCCGCGTTTTATGGGTAAATGGTTCGGGTATAAGAACCCTGATCAAACTTCTGATGCGCTTTTAGGATCCGAGGAATTCTGCCCGCTGGTAGCTTTTTCTACAAAGGGCACTTTTCACCCAGGATCTTGTCCTTTTGGACACCATGGCAACAGAGAATATTACTTTTCGCCGGGATGAAGTGACCCAAGAATAAGTGATAGCGTATTATTCATAGGCGCATCTTCTCGAGATCAAAATCCCTTTGAATCTTCTTCCTATCGCCGTTTTCAGGAGATCCGCTATTGTCTTTATATGTCCATTGGTTGCCCCCAAACCTCGGCCAACCTTCGGCTTGTTCAACAGGACTGGGAAAAAGTCGGCATGATTCTACCCAGGTCGATTTTGAACTGGGCTGAAATTCATGCCACTCCAAAGCTCGCATCAGATTCCGAAATCACCTCATGCCTAAGTTTTTGGCGTTCCCGCAAAGTCGCCCTAGTTAAGCAGTCTGCGTACCCAGGAGTGTACCTCCCTGGAACAGGCCGGGATTGGATCAATACCGTTCTTACCGCTCCATATCATCTAGGCCCAATGTCTTTTTTAGCCAATCTCAACGCCGACTACTTTGTGGTACGCCAAACCTCTGAACCAGAGACCTATTTGTGGAAAGAGAAGTTCGCTTACGATGCGGATCCTGAGGCTGCCTTTCGGGGGATCGAAATCTGCCAAAAAAAGCAGGAAGCCATGGAAGTTGTCGATTGTGATCAGATTCGTTGGGACGATTATGATTTGGTAGTCTGCCTAGATATTCCAGTCCCATCTAAAATTGCTTTGAAGTCCAAAAAGCCAATCTGGGCCTACTATTCTGTGGAGGCCGGCGGCCCCCTTCACAAGAGATCCCTTGTAGAGCCTGTGAAGGGATATCACCTCTATCTCAACCACTGTTTCCGTCGATACCGCGCCCGGCCCAAAAACAGAAGCCATGTCCTTGAGTTCCCCTTCACCTTTCAGTCCGCAGATTCTTGGCAAAGCTTGGCTCAAAATACACATCCTTCGACAGCTGAACGCCATGGTGCCGTGGTTGACCGTGCGAGCTGGGAAACATCCGTTGGCGATAAGCCGAGTTACATGACTCCCCTCTCCGGTGACGCCCCCGCTTACATCCAGATGATGACTTCACGCCAATTCGCCATCTGGACCAATTCGAAACCCCGCTGGGGAAACTGGGCACTGGAAGCCGTACAGGCCGGATGCCTTTTCTTAGGCCGAGCGGACTCGCTCGCCATGTCCGGGGTTCTTCTTCCAGATCTGGTTGTCCCAGATCTTGCCTCAGCCCATAAAAAGATTGAGGCCCTGCTCAAAAATCCTCTCCATATGCAATCTCTGGCCAAGACTCAGTCAGCTTTGGCAGAACATCTGGCTTTTCGGCGCCCTTTGATGGATCTTACCGCAAGGGCAAAGCAGTGCTTCCAATCATGAGAACAAAGGTCTCCCTTAACTTCATCGATTTCCCCCCGCAGAGCCGAGCCTTTTTCCTCGACCTGCTTTCCCCTTATTACGACTTCACTTTTGACGATACTCCAGATTTCCTTTTTTACTCGCACATCGGCCACCGCCACCGCCTCTACAACTGCACCAAGATTTTTCACACGCAGGAGAAATATTGGCCGAATTGGAAGGAGTGCGACTATGCGGCCGTCTCTGTGCTGGTGGACGACCCCCGCTCCGCCTACCTGCCCATCTACGCCTTCGACGGTCGGCCGGAAAAGTTAGTTCGGACTTCCGTCCCCGATCCCGTGACTGTCCGGGCGTCCAAGCCCCACTTTTGCTCTCTGCTCTGCGCCTATGTTGACCGAACCGTACGTCGGCGAGAACATTTTTTTCATACTCTTAACCGACTTCGAAAAGTCGACTCAGCGGGCCGAGCCCTGAATAACACTGGGTACCGGCTGCCGCCTGGAGACCGCTACCAGGTGAAGGTGGATTGGCTCGCCAGCTACCGCTTCAACATCGCCTTTGAAAACACCCGCCGAGCAGGTTGGTGCACTGAAAAGCTGGTGGACCCCCTTCATGTGAACACAATTCCCATTTACTGGGGCGATCCCCGGGCTAAGGAGTTTTTCAATCCGGAAAGTTTTATCTGCCGAGATGATTTCTCGTCCGACCATGAACTGGCTGAATACGTCCTGCATGTGGATGACACCCCCGAACTATACGCAAAATACATCGACGCCACCCCCTTTCATAATAACCGGCCCAACTCCACGTATGACAGGGAGGCCTTGGTCGCTTTCTTCGATCGTGCTTTCCAATCTCCCCTCAAACCCGTTGCCCAACGCCGCTGGTTTTTTGGGCTTACGAAGTGGCGCCTGGCGAAGAGAAATAAACTGTCCGGGGAATAATGTTTTCTGTCCTGCCTTCGCCGATCTTCAGCTAGACACTGATGCCTCTTCTTTAGCCGCCTTTCAGCCCGATAAGAATATCTTCAAGTATTTTATTTAACCTCCGTGCATCCCAGAGATTCTTTGCAGTTTTTCTACACTGCTCTCGCATTCGACTAAGTCTTTTCGAATCGGTTAGAACATGGTCTAGGCAATCTTTTAACGATTTGCCTGTCAACTCTGTCGCTAAAAATCCATTTTCCCCAGATTGGATCATTTCTGGAATTCCCCCGACTGCAAAGGCCAGTACCGGCGTTCCACAGGCGAGGGATTCCTGAATCTGACAGGGCGCGTTCTCCATTCGCGCGGGATGCACATAAAGATCTGCCGCCTGGTAAGCTAGCGCCATTTCCTCATCTGAGCTCACATTTCCCAAATATCGCTCCCCCGGCCGGTTTTTGCCATGTCGCCCGAATAGGGCCAAGGTTGTCTCATTCCTTCCAGCCGACCCCCATGCTTCCTGCAAAAGATCAAAACCTTTCCTAGGATCCGCCAAAGAGTCCGCACCCGCCAAGATCACCAAGCCTTCTTCGGGAAGACCCCAACGCTTTCGGGCTTCAATCCGATTCCCGGGGGAATAAATTTTTAAATCGATTGGGTTGGGCAGAAACACGCAATCCATGCCGGTCCATTCTTTCGCACTGTCGGCCAACCAGCGCGACGGTGCCGTCAATATAACTGGATGTTTTCCAGGTTTCCCACACACCCCTTGCACCCTTGAGCCTCCAGATTCCTCGCCCCTTGCCCCTCCCGCATTTTTAGCCTTTTCCCAATAAGATTGATCCCCGAGACCGAGTGCCCACATATCGTGTAGAGTCCAGATCACGGGAGAGCACTGGCGTACAATGGAGATCATCTCTTCCGACCACCCCCATTTTCCTCCACCCGCAATGTTATGAAACCAGACTAAATCTGACTTTTCTTTGGATAAAATAGATTCGAGTTGCTGGTTAACCTCTAACCTCCTACTTAAAGACTGATCTCTAAAACACTCGAGAACCCGCTCCCAACCCCGCGCCGGCTTCCCGGTGAGAAGAGACCCCTTTAAGGGCTTCTCATCTCCGGCGATTTGCTGAACTGTTACGCCTTGTTGCCTAAGCAGATCAACCCAGCGGATAGCTGCCTTGGCAGCACCGCCTGCTTTCAGATGGTCTTGAGCAACTAATATCGTTTCCATAAAATGATGCCTTAACTCGACCTAAAACCGTTGTTCCATAATCTGCCTTGAAATTAGTTTATTATCTAGACCAAGAAATCTTGTAGTCGTTCCTGCCCGGAACGTTGCAGGAATCAACTAAGTCGTTTGGAAGGGCAGCTACTTTAGCTTTTGCACGGGGTCTGCCTTTGACAAAAGAGATTTCAAGTAACTCGGGCAATCCATCCTTAGCTACTTCGCCGCCATTGTTTCCGTGGAGGTGGGCAATAAAATGAGTTTTTTGGATCTTGCGAACGATGTCTTCAAAGGTTTTGCGGAATACTCCAGTTTCATGAAATTCGAGTGTCAAATAACAGATCCTTGATGCAAAGCCAATCAGACCAGGCAATACTCGGTACTCGGCTCCCTCAATATCCATTTTTACTAAAAGATTTTTACATCCTGATAGCCGTGAAAAGGCCTTGCTCATATCACAATCACCCTTGCCGACATTCTGGTCATGAGCTCTTTCGCGAAAATGACAAGCGGGCGCGGAAAAAGTATCTTTAAAGTCTTCCAGAATTCTTGAGGTTTCTTGAAATTTTGAATAGCTCCCTCGCAGGGTTAACAACCGCACCAAGGCAGCCCTTTTTTCCCTGTAGAATATCCGCTCGGAAACACTGGGGTCATATGCGTGCAGGGGGATCTTTGGATGGCGCTGTCGAACCTGCCGCTCAAAAGACCAGTTTCGATCTACTCCGAAGCTCAGCAAGCCATCGATTCTTTCAAGGCAATCAGATGGCAAAACATAGCCGCCATCATGATCACAACCGAATCTTTTAAGTCGCTCACCAGAAAAAGGGCGCAGCCAGGAAAGATCTTTCCCAAGTCGACAAAGGATTTGTTTCAAGTCACGGATATTAAAACACCCTTTGTTTAATCAAAAGCCTCAAGATTCGTATCTTCAAAGGGATGAATGAGGCTAAAATCACAAACTCCTTCCATTCCTTACGTTTGGCAAACGTCCAGAGATCGCGCCAAAGGCTATCCTTGACCCTCCAGTACCAGTTCACGCTTCCTCCTTCGCTGCGCCACGCTCCTAGCAATAGCCAGAATTTGTCCATGACCTTGCCCCAACTGCCCCGCGGAGAATACAGATCCACAATCTCCCAAAATCGAATAATAAATCGGGCAGCGTGGGCATGCAAAGGTTTGCCATCGGTTACAACGGGGGGGCCAGTCAGGTGTGTGTCCACATGCGGAGAATCAGCGGCGGCATGGATATGAAGCCGATAGGTAAATTCCTTTTCTGGGACTGTTGCCACTCTTCCAGTCAAAAAACAGGCCAATATAGGCGGGTATTCCCAGAATGGGTGCACAGCCAATGCGGCAATGGGGATTCCTAGCTGATCAAGTTTTCGTTTATTGAAAACGCCATAAATGTAAAGCCCAGTGGATCCATACATGAAAAACTGAAGCATCTCTGGTCGAGTCATTTCCTGAGGAGTAGGCAGCAGGGTATCTTTATTAGGTCGTAGATAGGGCCGACCCTGCTCATCCATAAAACCCAACTGACACATAGAAAGAACCAGGTCAGGATTTTGCTCGTAAGGCTGTAAAACTGACTTTACGAATCCCTCTAAATATTGGTCGTCGGGGTGAGCAAAAAAAACAAATGGAGATTCGGCATGCTCCCAAAGAAACGAGTTGTTGGCAACGACTCCACGATTGGCCTCCTGGCGGAAGAACCTGATTTGGCTGCATGGTTGTTGTTCTGCAAAGCTCTCAAGTTCTTTCAAGCTACCATCTGTCGAGTTGTTGTCGGAAATATCAATCTGGCAACCATTTTTTAAAAGTTTAGTTATCGACGAAAGGAACTTCTCCAGATATTTTTTTTGATTATAAACGGGAATTAAAGCTGTGATTTGCTTTGTGATTTTTTTGCCCTCGCGACCTAAAAAGTGTGCAGGCATTATCTTATTCCATATAACCTTAAATTGATAGTCTAGTGATTCATTTTGAAGTTTTTTGAATTTTATTTTAAAAAGACTCTAATTCAAAAGTTAAGTTATGGCTTCCTAATTTTGTCGCTCTTGTCACCTCAAGACCTGGTTTAGGCCTAGGTTATTAGCGCCGTTGCAAAGGCAAGGTATCATCGAGCTCTCTAAAAGTTAATGCGCTCTTTTTCTACCACTAGCGGGCGCTTTAAAACCTGAGTATGAATCGCCCCGATGTACTCGCCAAGGATCCCGATGAAGAAAAGTTGCACCGAGGCGAAGAAAAATAGACCGATTACCATGGGAGCTGTTCCGACTGCGAAGTCTTGCCAAAAAAGCAGCTTGTAGATGAGGTAGCCCATCGCTACGAGCAAACTCAATGCTGCAGTTAGGAAACCCAACATCGTCGCCAGGCGGAGAGGAACTTTAGAGAAATTGGTGATTCCTAGCATCGCCATATCGTAGAGCGTGTAGAAATTATTCTTGGTGAAACCACGCTTCCTGAGGGGTTGGTGATAAGGGACCCTTGCCACGGGAAGACCGATTTCAGTGATCAATCCTCGTAAGTAGGGATAAGGGTCTCCGAGCTTCTTGCAGTAGTCGATAATCGACCGGTCGTACAACCCGAAGCCCGTAAAGTTTTGGATTGTCCTTGTATCAGCCAACTTTTCGACCAGCCCGTAATAAAAACGCCGTACAGCAAAAAAGATCGGCGACTCGGCGCTGGAGTCCTTGATTCCGACAACCGCTTTGGCTCCTTGCTCCCATTGCCTAATGAAATCTGGAATCAGTTCCGGCGGGTCCTGAAGGTCGGAGGCCAGATAAATGACAGCATCTCCGGAGG
>Ga0114973_10000938_pt1 | contig 21868 bp, 19 predicted proteins | sample M_140807_MF_Meta_FD_87025 | JGI IMG/M metagenome (GOLD analysis project Ga0114973, IMG submission 87025) | Freshwater microbial communities from Lake Montjoie, Canada to study carbon cycling - M_140807_MF_MetaG | ecosystem: Environmental > Aquatic > Freshwater > Lake | place: Lake Montjoie...
CGCAGTTGAGCACAGTTGAGCGCAGTTGAGCGCAGTTGAGCGCAGTTGAGCGCAGTTGAGCGCAGTTGAGCGCAGTTGAGCACAGTTGAGCGCAGTTGAGCGCAGTTGAGCGCAGTTGAGCGCAGTTGAGCGCAGTTGAGCGCAGTATTAAAACGAATAAATAACTGCAAGTGTATGAAGGGTGATTCATTACTGCTTTTTATCAGGGTTATCAGCAGCACCCAGCACGATTAGTAGCTCATCTGCGCTTACGCCTAAAGCTTTACAGATTGGCACAATTGCATCTATTGAAGGGCGCCGGTCTTGATTAAAGTAACGAGAGAGGCTGCCTCGATCTATTTTTGTCAAAGTTGAAAGTTCATCAAGGGATGCAATCCCTAATTTTTTCATGGTACTTCGAAGCCACTCATTAGTTTGCTTACTTGTATACCTTAATGACCCCATTGGCTGAGTGTATGAACTTATAACAGGAAAAATAGTAAATAAGGAGGCGTTAGCACTTATTTATAAAGATTGCTTTTAAGCAATTTTTAGAGGCTTTGTGAAGGTATTTTAATAATTGCAAATTTTGCTTATGCGTAACGATAAAATTATAAGAGCAATAAAATTTTGCAGTTTAAAAAAGGCAAATTATTAAATGAGTTTACAAATCTATGGCGTGGGCCCTGTCGGGATCGAACCGACGACCCACAGATTAAAAGTCTGTTGCTCTACCGACTGAGCTAAAGGCCCCAAGAACTATAAAATTAGATTACCTAGATTACGGCCACTTTGGCCCCAACCTAGCCCCCAAGCATAGGCCATAGCTAAGCGGATACATAACAGCGCAGAACAAAAAGAAATTGGAGACAAACTGAAACCATAGCGGATAACTAGCCTTAAATCTCACCCGAAGATAGGTATGCAAACATTAATTCCTATGGCTAAAAAATTCTCTTCGGAGCTTTAAAATTAGTTTCGATCTATTGTATTAATAAAAATGCTTGTTAATTAAACGAGTTTCTAGCACCTAAGAGATAGCGGAATTAATCCACTATCGATCACCAACTAGGCAGCATGCTTGATTATCGCTGATTATTACTTCCTCTCACTTTAAACTGTTCGCAGAAAAAATCAAAACCTTGATTAGAATAAATGCAGAGGTATTACGAATAAAGCCGTGATTTACTCAACCACAAATTTAAATATAAATCTCCTAAGAGATTCAGGCAATACTTTCCAAATACTCAGTAGATAGTAATTATTTCTAAATTTTTTCAATGGGTATACCAAACTAGGTCCGCCTTCAATTTTATTGAAAAGCAAATCTATAGAAGAGTAGTTGAGTCTCCGACCAAACGCCAATTCAATGGCTAGATATTCAAGATACTTGTGTTCGCATAATTTTTTTGAATTCATAAGCACACTCTTCAGTAAATCTAGTTCTTTTTGATAATCCCAAGACTGTGACAAAGATTTTTGTCCACGTTGGTAAAAATACTCTATAGAATCGACCACAATAATCAACAGATTATTTATGGTTGCCCTGGTTAATAGCTCAAAATCTTCAAAGCCTTCATAAAAATTGGAATCAAAACCATTTAATTCTGAGATTGCATTTTTTTTCCAAATTAGTACACCAGCTGGAGGAAGACAAATTCTCATTCCAAGAGGGTTGAAATTATCCCATTGCTGATAAACTCTAGAATGAGCACCAAATGCTTGCAGCCATGTACCGGTTGCTGCAATATCTGGGTGAATAAAGTGAATAAACCTTTGCATCTTAAAAAAATTCTCACTCACATAATCATCTGAATCTACGAATGAAATTAGTTCTCCTGTCGCTTGATTAAGTCCCATATTTCTAGCATCAGCTACCCCCGAGCAGCTTCCTCTTATTAATCTCACGTTGGAATGCTGCTGAATTAAAATCTCAAATTCATAAATTTTTTGTAAATTATCATCCACTACAATTATTTCATCTGTAGTATTTATCTGAGTTGATATTAAGTGCAATAAACGATCTAGTGTTTCAAAAGACTCACCTTTGGTTGGGATAATTACCGAAAGCTTCGCATTCTTTTCAATTTTGAATGATTTTGAAGGTGTCTTACAAGAATCACACGCAGTAATTGTGTTTGGGAAATTTGAAAATGAATTACTAAGTGCAGCCTCTACAAATTCTTCATACTTTACGAAAATATAATTTGTATATTTTGGCAATTTACTTGTATTAGTCTGTTTTATTTGGTGAATGTGAATATTCTTGAGCAAGAAGTCTTTTACAACGTAGTATCCAAGAAATAATGACCCCTCAAATTCAAGAGATTTGATGCTAAGAGCATTAATACTTGTAAGCCAATCTTCTATCTCGATTTTTAACTCGAGCATTCCTTGGATTGGTTGATTTAAATTTATTAAGTCCTTATGTTTTAAGTTAGATTTAAAACTATAACTATCATCAAATTTGTGTTCAGATTCTACTTCAATATTTATGCAAATTCTTGCTTCTTTCTGGTAACTTAGCTGAAAAGTTTTTGAATAGCTCATGGTTCTAATCCTTAACGCCATCTAATTTTATAAAAGTAAGATGAGGGCCTACACGTTCTTCAATGACTTCAGTTGACCTGACCAAATTAAACTGATCTTTCAATAGTAAGAAGACCCTATCGCATGGATTTATTTTTAAAGTTGGAATTTTGGTTATTCCGATTTCTATAGGAGCGGTTGAAGGTGTTGAACATAATATTACAAGGTTCTCTGAGTGTTTTGTAGCTAATAATTTTATTTTTCTTATTTGACTTGTACTTATTTGTTCAGGACCCAATGCAGCGTCAAGTATGTATCCATTTACATACTCGCTTGCTACCACTCGACCACACAGATTTGGCCCCCATAGAGAATCTCCACCCCACAATCCACTGCCAAAGTGTGCAATTGGAGAACAATCGGGATTTACAAATTTCGCAATTTGAAATGTATTTCTGTCTTCAGGGTACAATTTTAAGCCATCTGGATACATTCTTAAATATACATTTCCCGCATTTAATATGCTAAATATTATTACAACTCCCATCACTGGCTTAAACCAATTTCTATTAAAATCTACTTCTAATTTTCGCTCTTGAATCACACTGTATAAATATATTAGCCCAATTAAATATAACCCTAATGAATATCTAGCATGAATCGAAGTTGGAATAATAGTCATAAATAAAAATATTAAAAAAACATAGTATAATCCTTTCCACCGAAAGTAAAAAACTAGGATAATAAGTATTATTAAAAAGCTTGGTCCAAAACCACTTAATCGATTGTCATAGACAAATGTTTGATAAAAGGATTCCGTTTCAGCAATCTTAGGTAAAGAGCTAGCTTTGTAGTTAAAAACATTTAAAACAATTTCATAAATTGTGATGAATGGTCCAGAAACATACTGGTGAAACAGTGAAACAAGTAAAAGTTCACTAGAAGAACCCTGCTGGACCAAATATGAATTTTGAAGTTGGTCAGAAAATTTAGTTAATGACAAATAGCCGTTACTGAACCCAGGTGCATAAAATGGAAAAAATGGATTTTGATGTTCTATAATATTTCGAAAAAATATAGGAAATGTTCCAACTAAAAAACCTAATATTAAAAAAAAGCTTCTTGATATTTTTTCACGCCAATTAAATTTCTTTTCAAGAAAGAATAAAATCAGAATGCATAAAACTCCGGTAATAGCACTTAATTTTATTGAAAAAATAAAAGCTGATATAGAAGTTATTAAAAGATATTTTTTTTTATTCAGATCTTCTTTTGGAATTTTTATAGCAAAATATAGAAATAATATTCCTATAGCAAGTAAGCTGTCAATGTACCTAGTTCCAATTTGATTAACAAATGACGGAATTGAAAACAGCATTATTAAGATAAATACTTGATGTTTTGACCTCAAACTAATGATTAATCGAATCGCCAAATAACTATAAATAACAGTTGGTAATAAACCAGCGCGTGCACTTCCAAAATTAATATGAAAAAATGAATTTGCAATATCTCCGCCAATAAGCCCCCATTGATTGAATATAACTTCCGGCCACCCCCAAAGTGACCCATAATCTCTAATGAGTAATTCAACTGGAAGATGGTAAGCACTTCCATCCCAAGAGCTTTCTCCAGCAAGCAAAATAAGAGTAAAAATGCCAGTTGCTAGTAAAACATTGATTATAATTTTTCTTATAAAAAAGAAATCTTTCTTCAAAATTATCAGCATGAAAGCTAGATAGATGAATATCGGAAAAATAATTACACGCGTTATAGTGGGGGTTGTGGGATTCTTAAAGTCAAACAAAAGAATATATGTGAATAGAATTGGCCTTATTGAGTACATCGAAATCATCGTGATAATTTGATATTTTTTTTGAGATGCACTATCTAGTTGACTTTTCCGTGCATAGAAATTAGCGCAGTAGGAAACTGCTTGATAATCAAGGGCTACCAAAAATGAGACTACTAATAAGGTTTTAAGCATTACATCTATTACTTTAGGAAATCTTGGAGTTGTGAGATCGAGAATTCGGGCATTGAATCTGGATAGTTTCTTTCCCTTAAATACCAAGACAATGTTTTTTCGATCGATTCATCAATGGTAAATTTTGGTTGCCAATTTAGCTCTCTTTTTGCCTTGTTTGTAGAAAGAGCAAGAAAGTTTTTTTCATTATATTTTTCTTTACTTTGGTCAACTTTAATTTCTTTACCCAGAAATATTGAGCACTTGGCAAGAAATTCTTCCACAGTAATATTATTCTGAATGTTTGGCCCGATATTCCATATTCCTGAATTACCATTGGAAACAAAATTAAGCGCTTTCTCATATCCTTCAAGGCACTCAAATACATGCTGCCAAGGGCGAGTTGCTTGCGGATTTCTAATTTTGATTTTTGAGCTAGTTTTGTGTGCTTCTATAATATCGGGCACCAATCGATTGCTAGCAAAATCTCCTCCACCAATGACGTTTCCGGCACGAAGTATCCCGATATTAAAATCATTGCGAGTTTTAACCCAATTTTGCGTCAGAATATCCGAGATAGCTTTTGAGTTACTGTAGGGATCTCCTCCGCCGAGTGAATCAGTTTCGGTAAATTCTTTTGCTAAATTTGTATTCGTGTAAACTTTATCTGAAGTTATTACTAGAATATTTTTAATTGAATTTACCTGCATCGAAGCGTCCAAAATATTAAAGGTTCCCATAAAATTTGTTTCGTATGTTTCTCTAGGGTTTTTGAATGATTCTAGAACTAAAGACTGGGCGGCCAAATGAATAACGGCGTCTGGTTGTATAGTTTTTATTGCCGCCAATAGTTTTTTACCATTTCTTATGTCTAATCGTTGATCCAAAAAAAGGTGTTTTTTTATTTCTGCTGAATTAAATAAGCTTCTTGAGGGAGGATTTTTGGCAATTCCACACACATGGTGGCCCATTAATGTTAAGTACAAGACTAGCCAGGAACCCTTGAATCCAGTATGACCTGTAATCAGAATTTTCATAGTACGATCATGCCACATACATAGAATTCTCGGTTAAATAGGGAACCTGGAGAAACGAATCCGATGTCGAATCCTGAGAATCCCGTAATTATTGTAGGGTCGGGACCTTGTGGATTACTTGCCGCGAAACTTTTATTGGATAGTGAACATAAAGTTATCCTCTTAGATATTGGGGCTAATGTATTTGAAACATCGGAAAATAAAAAATCTTCGAGATTAAAAAGTATTTTTGGATCAATTCATCCTTATGATTGGAACAATACTTTAGGATTTAAAATCTTATCTAAGGATATTGAGGTACACCCAAGTAAAGGTTTATTTGGCTATTCAACTGTTTGGGGGGCTACTTGGGACGAATATGAATCACTAAAAACATCTGAATGGAGAAATGCCTACAAATTAGCCGAAAAGTACATAGCCTTTCCTACATCACTAAGCGTTAACCAGGATAATTTCTGCAGTTGTTTTGAATTTAACTTTAAAAATAATTTAAACAGGGATACCTTAGTTTTTAGTACCAAGCTAGCATTAAACTCAATTAAGTGTGTATCTTGTGGTGCCTGCCAAACTGGTTGTACTTATAATGCTATATGGACTGCTAAAGAGCTTTTCATGGAGTGCACACAGAACAAAATGTTTCAGTATGTGTCAAATTTTACTGTTGATTCGTTTTCAGAATCAGGAAAATTCATTGAAATAATAAGTAGTAGTGGGGAAAAAATCACTGGGAGACATCTATTCTTGGCCGCTGGTCCGCTATCTACTGGGAGAATTTTACTTAAATCTAATATTGCAAAAAAGATTACTATTACAGATACTCAAATCTGTTATATGCCATTAATCTCAGTTGCAAAATTAACGAGGCACGTAGGAAGTTTTGCGCTCAGTACGCATTCAGCAAGACTAAAATCTAGCTTAGGGCCCATAGCATATTTGCAGTTTTACTCACATTTAAACGAATCACTCGTCAGGATAGCTTCAAGTTACTCTAAATCGCTTGGACGAATACTGCATTTTATATTGAAGGTCCTGAATAACCGAATTAGATTATGTCTCGTGTACTTTCCTTCAAAAATTTCTCCTAGAATCGTTCTGGAGTTATCGGATAATGACAGCAACTTATGTCATATATCTCGAGAAGGAAATTTCTCCCTTTATAAAAAATTTCTATCTACAATCCAATTACTCCCTACGCTCTTGAGATTTAAATTGCTTCCAGTACTGTTTGCTTCAAAATGGGGTAAAACTGGATCAAGCTACCATCTTGGTAGTTCTACAGACGTTGATATTTCAGAAGAAGGATTCTTAGCGAATAAATCACGAGTACAAATTCTTGGCAGTTTGGCCCTTAAGGAAATTGAAGTTGGACCAATAACGGCCACTCTGCTAGCGCAAACAGTTCTTGCGGTTGACAATTTTCTGGATAAATCAGTTTTGGATGACGCCCATTAAATCTTTGTTATAACTAGTTAAAAGTTCTTCAGTGAATTCGTTTTTACTTAACTTACGTAAATCTCCCGTAGAATCAAGAATTGCAAAAGATGTGTTATTTGGAAATTTTTCCATTGAGACTCTATAGTAGTCTTCAGTATTTGCGTTTAGATCTATATCTAATTCAAAAACACAAATAGTTTTACCTCGCTGTAATTGAAATATACCGATAACAGTTTCAATTTCATGTCCTTGCATGTCAATCAAAAAAACTCCATGATCTACATTTAAATTCTGCAAACAGGTTTCAATTGTAAGCGAGTCGACGGTGCCGATATATTGTGAATTCTCGAAAGGTTCAAGCTGGTTGTTTCCCCCATTAAATTCTGATTGATACAAAGTGACCGGGCCGTTGGTGCTCGAAATAGCTAATTCCAACAACTCGATTTGCAAATTATTCAGCTCACAATTGCTCTTTAATAACATAAAAGTTCTGTAGTGAGGTTCTATAGCAATAACTCTCAATCTTGGATGGTTTTGTGCTTGTTGAATTGCGTGATATCCAAAATTTGCGCCAATATTAACAAAAGTTTTCGTATCTGGAAGAATTTTTTCTAGAAATAAACTGACGCTTTTTTCCCAATAACCTGATGTGTTTATGTATGGAGTGATAATTTTATCATTATGGGGTGTTAGGTAAATATTGCTACGATTATCTAATGCAAAAAGATATTCTTGCACTGATAATTTTTGAATAATTTCTTTCTTTAACTCTACTTTCAACTCTAAGAAGTTGGTTCTCAATATAAGCATATATAATGATTTGATTTCTAAATTTGTCAAAGGCGAATTTATGTCCAATTTTCGGACTCTCATTTCCAATTCCAACACTTTATCAACTAATTCACGGTGATCATTTTTATGTAAAAATCGATCATAAAGTTTTTTGCTTATGCAGTTACGTAAACGAGATATTTTCATAGTAGTATTGTAACCGTTGGTCATAATTTAAGGAGCAGAATGAAAAAAAATGAGCTTGTGCTTTATGAGAATTACACTTTTTTGAATCATTTTTTCAACTTATTCCATAATCTACTTCCGCCTTTTCTGCGACGTTTGATATTTCGTGTAACTTTTAAGTCTTTTGGAAAAGGTGTTATGGTCGATTACGGTACTTATTTTCGGTACCCAAGAAAAATTCATCTATCAGATGGTGTAGAAATTAATCGTGGATGCCAATTTTATCCGTCATTCAAATTTAAAAATTCTAAAATTGAAATTGGGCAAAATGTATTAATAGCGCCAAATGTGGTATTTTTTGGCGCTGGTCATTCCTCTGTAGGTTTAAAAGACGTATCAGCTGACATTTTTATTGGAAAAAATTCCTACATAGGCGGAAATTCGATTATCCGTTACGGAACTATAATTGGCGTAAACTGCGTGATCGCAGCCGGAAGTGTTGTTGTTTCTAGTATTCCGGACAATTCATTAGCTGCTGGTAATCCTGCCAAAGTAATTAAAAATTTGGGTGAGTCTGTTTCGACTTAGTAAGTGCGTCCAAAACTCTATCAATATCTTGAACAGTAAGTTGGGCAAAGCAAGGAATATAAGCTCCATTATTATACAGTTTGGCAGCATTGGGATATCCATTCAAAATTCTATACTTCGGAAGTTCTGATAGATTAACTAAACTAGTTAACCCTGTATCAATTCCTGCGCGTTGAAATTCTATTTTAAAACTAGAATAATCCTCAACAATCACAATGTACTGCCAATAAACTGATTGTCCAAAAGATTTAAGTTTATTTACAGTTTCTATATTTTTAGTTTGTTTTAAATACTTTTCTCCTATAGAAATTCTCTTTTGATCTGTTTTTTTCGCGTGCTTAAGCATATACAGTCCTATATTTGCCTGGAAGGATGTATACTTGCAGAACCAATCAGTTGGTAGAGTTGAAATTGGATTTTGATCTCTGTTGCCTACGAATCGTTCGAATTTATTATTTCTTGAGGAGTTCCACTTAAGAATTGGAAAAACAAAAGACGTAAATACAAAATGTTGCGTGAGCACATTCTTAAGCAGACTAACCGTTATTTTCTTTATCAGCTTAAGTCTTCTCGGTTTAGCCAGATTATCTTGAATTCGTGTGAGTTTCTCATTAAACGTGGGATCATCTGTTAAGACAAGCCCTCCTCCAAAAGTATCAATAGATTTCAAAGAAGAAGTGCTGTAGATGCTTACATCTCCAAATTGCCCAACTTTACAATTATTGTGAGTTGCATTCCAGGCTTGGGAAAAGTCCTCGATTATAAAAATATTTTCATCTTTCAGTTTTTTCAAAATAAAATTTAAGTTTGGAACTCTACCGAAAAGATAAGTAAGAATTGCTACTTTCGGTTTTTCAGTCAGAATCTTATTTAACTGATTCTCATCCCAGTTGAAGGTTTCTAACTCTAGGTCAACAAATATCGGTACAAGTCCAAGATCAAGTACTACATCTAAAATGCCTTTTATGGAAACAGTTGGCATCAAAATTTTAGTTCCCGTTGGTAAGTTCAATGATTTAAGTATTGAATGAATACCGATTCTAGCAAGAGGATACGCTGTGCAATATTGTCGACCAACGCTCTTTGCAAAAATAACTTCAAACTTTTCAATTTTTGATCTATCATTTAACGGAGTAAATGTACTTTGTAGTAACCACATAAATTCTCTAGCTAATGGGTGGCTGATCCTACCCCTGCTTATTGCTTTCATGTTTTAAACCTTACTATAAATTAATATTAGTACGCTTTTCTGAGAAATTTTGATTCTTATTGATACAATATACGCATGAAAGTTGTGATTCTTGCCGGTGGACTTGGAACCAGGATTTCGGAAGAAACTAGCTCACTACCTAAGCCAATGATTCGAATAGGTAGTGATCCTATTTTAGTTCACATACTTAGACATTTCGCTCAATATAACCATAAAGATTTTATCGTTGCGCTCGGGTATAAAGGATATGTGATTAAAGAATACTTTAAAAACTACTCTTTACACACATCTAATGTATTGATTAATTTGTCTACAGATAGTATCGAATACGAAACAAACAACTCTACTAATTGGAATCTCGAATTGGTGGATACAGGAGACTTAACTTTAACCGGCGGTAGAGTCAAGAGACTTCGATCGCGATTGAATGAAACTTTTATGTTGACGTATGGCGATGGACTTAGTGATGTTAATCTGGACGAATTACTTACTTTTCATAAATCACATGGAAAGCTTGCCACTGTGACCGCGGTTTCCCCGCCAGGTAGGTATGGAATCCTCGAAATTGATGGTTCTAATTCTGTACACGGATTCCTAGAGAAACCTAAGGGATTTGGATCTGAGATAAATGCGGGATTTTTTGTTTTTGAACCTGGAATTTTTGATCTTATTGATGGCGATGATGAACCACTCGAAGAAGGATTACTGCCAAAACTTTCTAATTTAGGAGAATTATTTGCATATAGACATTCTGGATTTTGGCAATCTATGGACACAATGCGGGATAAACGCTATCTGGAATCTTTAATTGAATCCGGAAATCCTCCCTGGATTCCAAAGTAGTAAATTACATATTTTAGAATAAGTTCCGTGCAAAACTTTTATTAGCCGCTTTGGTAACTTATCAAAATTACTTTAATCTGTTTAAAGAACCGTGCATGCCTTGTTTTCTATAATCAAATTTAAGTCACCTTCAACCAAATTATTGATTGGAAAAATTTCTGAACTAATCTCCGAGATCCCAGTGATAAGGTTTGAGTAAAATAACGTTGAAATATAGTCACCATCTTTATTTTTTCCAGCAATTTGAAGTTCTTGATCTGTAAAACTATCTAAACAAATGAACCTAATTACCTTAGATATACTCTGCTGAGTTTTAAGATTTTGCAAGTTAGTGGTTTGTTCACGATTTCCATCTCCCCTTGCCCACATTGTCAAAGAATTACCTAAATTTGAAGAGCTTCCATTTATTACGTCCCAATAATCTAATTTCTCTTGCGCAGTTTTGGGCGTGCTACATTCCAGAACTAATTGACGCAAATCAACGGCATTATTAATCCCAATATAAGCGTTATCACATTTAATTACGTTGAACTCTTCCATTAGCCATTTTAAAACTTTAGGTGCTCGTCCTCCGATTGTTGTTCCGTCCGCCCTAATTCCACCAAAACTTCCGTACGGGCCATAAAAACCATTTACATCGTTTTGTTGTAAACGACTTAACCATTCATTTTCCTGGTCATTATTTACTATCATGTAAGGAGATTGTATTCCTCCTACTGATGGAATTTTCATGTAATAGTCGGACGCACTACCTCCAGTTAAGTTGATTACCTTAGGGTTGTTACCAAAAAAATAATTTAACTTATTTTTTAAATCTAGTAAATTCTCGCCATACTCGTTGTAATCAGAATTTTGCTTAAAACTGATTACTGAAGCCTCAACCTTATCCACACTAGCAAAATTTAGGTTGATTGACTTAACTGGTACAGCGAGGGCGAACACTATTGAAAACATCGCCACTAGACTCATTATATTTCTTGGATATAATGTTTTCCAAAATAGTGGGATAATTATTAATAGTACAAAGGCCAATCCACCAGACCCAACCCTTGAGAGATACTCAAAGTCTGTCCTGCCAAACCAGCGGCCACTAATTAAAATTAGGTAACAAACTCCAACCATCAGCAAAAGCTTCTCATCTAACTGTAATTCTTTTTCAAAAATGATATAAAAGAGAATTAGTAAAGGCAAAAGGGCCAGCATGACCCATCTTAGACTAATTGGAAAATTCTCAGAGAATAAAAATTTATTCACCCAGCCATCACTAAAAAATTGTGCATTTGCCACCGAATTTCTGAAAACCCATTTAATAGCTGATAGCAACATCGAAAACAAGAATACGTAACAAATTGCAATCAGAGTATAAATAAATACACATAGATGTAAACTTCCTTTAATTGACTGAATAACGTTCACCCTATAATTAAATAAAATAATGCTCATCAAAAATGATGAAATTACCCCTTGTCCAGGAAACGCCAGAATCAACAAAGGTATGGAAAGAAGAATAAAACTTGAACCAATCAAGAAGTAACTTTTTTTTAGTAGTAGAAGCGATGCTAGTATAAATGAAAAAGCGACGTAATCTATTTCCACGTAGTTATTTGGAACTGGGAGTAACAAAACAGAAAGCAAAGCAAATTTACTTGGCATCCAATAAGACAATAAAAATACCATACCAAATCCAGATAAATAGCCCAAAATTAACAACCAGAAATTCTGAAACTCTGGATTCCCAGGAGATAAGAAATTTCCAATAGCTGCTGGAAGAAAATTTACAAACAAACCTCTAGGGTACTCAATTTCTGTGTAGGGTTGTAAATTTTGAATTTCTGTATTAAACCAAAGTCCAATGTACTCGCCATAATGATAGCTATCTAAATTTGGTACAATCAACTTTTCAAATGGTATTGAAAATATGTAGAAAAGACCTCCTAAGCTCAGTAAGTAGTTTCCATTAAGTCTAATGATTCCTAAAACTATTAATGCAAAAACTAGACTAAATAACAGTACAAAAATTAAAATTCTTGGCTCTTCAACAGCTACCAGATTAAAAGTTGGTCTGTAAGAATAAACAAAACTTGGAATTCGCAAAAATAGCACTATAAAGGTTAATACAAATATTATGAGCGGAATCAAGTTTTTGAGTTTTATGTTATTATTTTGAGATATTTTCCTTGCTGTTAAGAAATACGTGAAGATGCATGATGCAAAAAGAACTAATCTAAATAAAGCTTCATATCTATGAAATATACCATTTGAGTATAATTCATGAGAAAGCAATGAAATCATCTGATGCGTCACAAAAAGGAGAATAGGCAACAGAAAGCCAATAAAATCATATTTTTCTATCAATTTTACATCTATGAATTTCGCAATTACGGGGGAACTAATTACAGTGATATTAATTAATAATAAGACTCCCCAAGTTGATTCGTGCAGAGCATCATTGATAATCCCTTTAAAACTAAGACCGTTTTGCCCGATTAAATTTTCAAAGTTAAATATTAAACGGTAAAATAAAATCATTAGTAGATAAATACTTGGGTAAATAATCCTTACAATACGGCGCAAAAAAGTTTCGTTTGAGAAATTAATAAATTTATTGAATAAAATTAAAAATAAGACAAATACTAAACCTAAAATAATAACAGTTAAGGAACTCGGTTGCTGGCTAATTCCATTAATCGACTGAACAGAAATTCTAAATGAATTATTGGAACGAGTAAAATCCTGCATCATTATAAAACATATAGATATTACTTCTAGATATAAAAAAATAAATACTGAGAAGATTACAAACCGGTCAAATAGATTTTGATTGCTGATAATTTGCAGATTTTTTCGGGTTTGATTTTTAAATTTGTTTATTTGATTCATTGACCACCGGACTCCTCACCTTATTTATCGGAATTACAATGCTGAGTGTCAGTCAACTATTTATTATAATAACCGAACAAGGATCTTACTAATATTAACATTAAATTCACTTTAGCCTTAAATCCATTTATTTTTGTCGGTATTTCTAAGTTTTTGGGATATTGGCGTAAGACGCCCACTTCGGTAGTTTTAAACCCGTACTTCTGAGCCGCGATTGGCAAGTAGCTTAATAGCTCATATGTATCAAAGACATCTCTAAAAATTCCTACTTCTTGTGATTCGATTAATTTTTTTGAATGTCCTCGAAATCCATTTGTCGTATCTGTGAACCATTTTTTTGACCCAAGACTAATTAAAGGGGCGTGAATCATCCTTATTGCAATATAGCGTGAAAAGGGGGTATTTATTGAAATACCCCCTTTTGCGAATCTTGTCCCTTGTACGAAATCAAATCCATCATTAAGGGCGATTAGTATGGTATCGATTCCCATCTCTCCATCCTTATTATTGCCATCCATTGTAATCACTCCCTCGTAATTGAGTTTCAGACAATAGTGAAATCCCATTCTTAATTGGGCCGATAATTTTCCGCTTCCTTTTTTTATCAAAAGTGAGGAAACTGTCAGCTGTTTCAGCAAAGTCTCGTCTGTTGAGCCATCAGTGCTTCCACCATCTGCAATGATCACATCAACTTGAGGATTCAAAATAGAAATCTTCTTTAGTTGTTCGAGTAATCTTCCATTTTCGTTTATAACCGGTATTACCAGGGCATAAGCGAATTTCTTTGGCTTAAATGCTGAAATTTGATAATCTGGAACTCCCTGCAAGCCAATACTGGATTCTCGCTTATTATTCATTAATAATTCCAAAATTAATCATTTCATTAACAAATCTTGCAGACTCAATAAAACTACTCGATGAATTCCTAGATTTTGCAAGCATTTCAAATACCACCCATTTTTCAAATTTCTGTTCTTTTAAGAATGATATGAAAGGTAAATACTCGCGACTTGAACTAAAAAACTCATGATTTGGTGCACTTAAGTGAATATGTCTAGGGGCGCGTTGTTCAAAGAGTTTTACTGGATCTTCGCCAACCATAACCGCACAACCCGTATCTATTTGTGGCTTAATCCATTCGGAATCTATCACATCACAGATAGAAACAACTTCCTCATAATGAGTTAGAAAATCTGCTCCATAACCTGGAGCATTCGGCTCCAAAGTTAGTACCAAATTGGATTCTTGCAAATAAGGAATTAATTTCTTAAAAAAAATAGTTGCGATTTCAAAAGCTTGTTCGTTGCTTATTGCACCTTTAATTCGATTTTTTGGCGAACCGAACACAGCAATTTCTGCATTTAAATTGCCACCAATATTGATTACTTTTTCAAGATGATTTATCATGGAGGCCCAACTATCCTGATTGAAAATCTGAAATTCTAGATGTCCGTACATTAAGGATTGAATTCCTGAGATTTTTAACCCTAAATCCTCGCAAATTTTTTTATATTTCAAAACATTCTCAGTTGAAGCTCCTGCCAGGTCCTTCCAAATTAAGGTCGGTGCAATTTCAATTCCTTGAATTCCAATATTCTTTAACTCTGACCCTAGATCTTCAATCCGCAATGTGCCCCATGAAATATTTGTAATTGAAAATTTCATCTACGAGAGTAGTTCAATCTTAATTGATCGATATCATGCAGAATTTCTTCTTTTCCATAAAGGTAACGGTCATTCCCACCAAACTTTTTATGATGCACTGTCTGCATGTCATAATTAATTAGCGAAGCAGTTGTATTCAACTTAACCCCAAAAAGATCTGCAATTTCTTGAGCAAAAATTGGTACAGAGGAAATATTTAAAGTTTTAATCTCGGAATTGAGAGTCATTTGAATTAAAACACTGAGGCTATCTATATTAAAAAATTGAAATGAAGATTTTTGATTAATTGTAGAAATTTGATTTTCTTGGTTATTTAAGAGATCAAAAATAAAATTTTTTTTAAGATTTATGCCAAAAACTCCCGGCAATCGCAAAATAATTGAATTCTCAAAATTTAATTTAAAAAATACTTCGAACCAAGCTCTGTTGCGCCCGTAAGCGTCTTTACCTTCGAGATTCGGTGAGTCATTTTCAGTAACATTAATTGCGGGTTGATAAACATCAATAGTCGAAATTAAAACTGCGCGATCTGTTTTTACTGTACTTAAAAGTTGTGCGAGCTTGATTGTGTTCAACCAATCAGAATCTGGATCTTGATTTGCTTTCCATTTTTCAGCTGGTAATCCCGCGCAAATCAATAAATTAGTTTCAGACCCTTTGATTTTATGAATATCTGATTTGTGGAAAGCTTTATTGAATTCAATAGTTGATTGCAGATGCCTTCCAATGAATCCAGTAGACCCAATTAGAATACTCACGAAAGAAATCTACATGATTCGGATAGGGATAAAGCCCAAAATCCTTGTATAGGACATACTTAACGTAATGAAGACTAAAAATTTCTCTCGGGTAGTGGTTGGAGCAGGAATTTTTGGAATTTTTGCGTCAATTGTTTTGGCAAAAAGAGGTCACACGGTTCTTTTGCTTGAACAGGATTCAGGAGTTATGAGTAGAGCTTCTCTAGTCAATCAAGCTCGATTACATATTGGGCTTCACTATCCTAGAAGTTTAGTAACGGCCATGGAGTCCTTCGCAAATTACAACAAATTTCTTAATCGATTTCCTAATTCTGTAAATAATTTTAAACAAATTTACGCAATTTCAAAATACAACTCAAAAACAAGTGGTGTTGACTTTAGAAATTTTATTGAACGATTAGGTGTAAGTTATCAAGAAATTGATTGTTCACAATATTTCAATAATGGAACTATAACTAACGCCTTTGAGGTTGTAGAACCTACTTTCGATTCTGGTGCACTCGCAAAGGAACTCATGAAAGAAATTCAAGATAATTCTTCTATTGAGTTAAAATTGAATACTGCCCTTGTTTCAGGGGAATTCGAAGAGGGGGGGTGCTGGAGTTTAAAACTTAGTGATGGCAGTGCTGTTGATACCGAAGGAGTGGTAATTGCTGCTTATGCTGGAACTAATGGAATTCGTAAATCTCTTGGCCTTTCTTTATTGCCACTAAACTTTGAAATAACTGAAGTAAATCTTGGGAGAGTCACATCCGATATGGCGGGGATTGGCTTTACTGTGATGGATGGACCTTTTTGGTCACTGATGCCATTTGGAAATTCATCAAAGGCAAGCCTAACAAGTGTTGGTCTAACGCCGCTAAGGCGGGCTAAAGGACTTCCAATTTTTGAATGTCAAAGTAAGCGGAATGACTGCAGTTCTTCCCAACTTGCAAACTGCACCACGTGCAAAGTGCGACCAGTTTCAAGCGTTTCTCATCAGGTTCAACAAATGTCTTATTTTCTAAAGAATCGCTCCTTTTTTACACCAACTGATAGTTTATTAACTGTAAAAGCCATCTTAAGCACGAGTGAGGTTGATGATGCCCGCCCAACTTTGATTCAAAAGGAAAAAACTAATAACATTTGGACTTTAATATCTGGCAAAGTGAGCACGCTTTTTGATCTAGAGGAGAATCTATCTTGAAAGAAGCTTATGTAAGTTTTGTCTATCTTCCAGATAAAAACATGCCAGATAGTGAACAAATCATGGTTATTGACAGTATTTTACAAAAGGAATCGCGTCGCCATGAAATTGTAATAGTTTTGCCATTTACATCAGAAGAAATGATTCCAGAGCAATATTATCAACTTTCAATTAGCGGACCAATTAGTTTCGTTTTCACCAATTCTGCAATAAATAGAAATGATGGATTAATCGCTGGACTTGGAAAGGCAGTCGGCGATTTTATTTTTGAGTGGCGAGGATTAATAGACGATTTTTCTGACGATATTTTTTCAAATCTGACTCTTCGTACAAATCACGGATTTGAATTAGTTGAATTAGAAACTTCTATGACTTCAATCAGCAGAAAACTTTTCTATCGATTTGTAAACATTTTCCGCAACAGAAAAATACCAATTAATGAAATTACTGCGCGAGTATACTCTCGACGAGCCTTAGGCCAAGTTTTAAGCGCAATAAATTTTGAAAATCAAGTTGACATTTTGTTTGCGGAATTACCCCTTCGGCGCGAAGTAATCGTCAAAAAAATAAGGCTCGGTAGCCAACTCAGTCTAGTAACTAGAATAAATTTAAATTTATCCTTACTCATTAAAGGTTCTAAGTTTGGAACCATCGTCCCCTTATTGCTTGCTGGTGTATCAGCTCTTTTTGGAGTTGGGGTTTCAGTCTATGCGTTAACGATATATTTTGCAGTAGGAAAGAGTCCGGAAGGTTGGACTACATTAATGATAGTTACGGGTTTGGGGCAGGCTTCGATTTTGGCACTTCTAGGGCTCCTTTGGTCCAGAATCGATTCTTTAGGTCGCAACTTCTCCCAGACATTTGATGCGACTTCTGAGGTTATTGTAATACCCCCAAAAAATAATGGTACCCAGCGGTAAGGTGAGTTAAGTAAGCATCTAAATTTAACGAAGTTTAATTCAACCTAACAGCAATCCTATAGTGTCACGACATACACGGTAGGAATTATTGAATCGTCACGATTCAGTGCAGCGATAATTTTTACTTTAACCTGGGGGCTATTTAGTTGGGGATTGTTATTCCGCCACTGGGTTTTGAGACTCCAGGAAAACATGGGTTGGTAGACTGTTGTCAGAATTTTATTCAATATCTGAAAATTCTCTCTAGGATCCAAAGTGATTAACCAAGTATGATCTTTTTAATACCTTCCTCAAGGGAAATCTTGGGCTCCCAGCCAGGTAAATCTTCTGGGTACCCAGAATCATTGAAAACATCTGAATCTCGATACGGTTTAGCGCCCCAAACGATTTCCAGCTTCTGGTCAGAGATTTTTTCAAATTTCTCTATGATATTTCTTAGTGTATATACCTCCGGGCTCCTTAACCTAAATAAGGATGTTTTCTTCTCATGAACTACTTTTTCTATAGCAAAAATGATTCCATCGATGACATCGTCAACATATAAGTAGTTTAAAATCTGATGGCCTTCAGATAATTCAAGAATACTACCCTCTTGTAAGCTCTTTCTAAGTAAAGTAAATAGTTTAGGTCTAGGGTCTGCTATTCCATACGTGTCTGGGAATACAAGCTTCAATAGCTTAGTTTTCTGAGGAAGATAGTATTCGATAATTTTGCATCCAATTGATTTTGTAAAGCTATAAAAATTAGGGAATTGTGATTGATTTAAGTACTGAGCGGCAGATTCAGAGTATAAAATTAATTCGGGATTAATCGATCTTAAAGTGCTTGCTAATTTCGATGTAAATTGTATATTTGAATCAATGATTTTTTGAGTGTTCACTTCGTCTGGAAATTTATCAGCACAAAAAAATGTTGCTAAATGAATTACTATGTCTATACGATTTGATAGCGCGAAATTTTCTAGTTCATCAATTGTAATATTGACTTGAGCTTTACTCGGTACATTATTGTGATGTCGCACCAGACAGATGACTTGATAGTTTTTCACTAATAGCAATTGGAGTAAATTACTACCAATAAATCCGGTGGCACCCGTTAAAAGAATTGTTGGCTTATTGTTCATAGATAAATGGACTTTTGAAATCTGATAATTTCGAGAGATTGTTATCTCTGGTTGACTTTACTGCTTCCATTATGGGCCAATTGATATCGAATGAATCTGTGTTGATACCTGTATCGTATTCTTGTTTAAATGGTCCATCCATGAAATAAATAACTTCAGTATCATCACGCAGCGCCTGATAGCCATGCGCAAACCCCTTTGGAATAAAAATTCCTGATTCACTTCCACTTGTAACTGCTGTTAATTCAAAAGTGCGTATGAAACCAAAATTTGGGCTGCCAACTCGTAAATCTGCAACAATCTCTAAGACTGCTCCGTTGATAACTTTGATGACCTTATTTACGGCATGAGGAGGGAGTTGGAAATGTAACCCACGAATGCTGCCCTTGACTGATTTTGTCATGAAAACTTCTGTAATCTGATTCATGAGCGATTTCCATTCACAATCATTCCAGAGTAATTTCTCTAATTTTCCACGCTGGTCTAAAAATTCTGTAGATTTTAGAATTACAGGTTCAGGCATAGTGGATTTTCTCCTTTCATACAGGACATAATAGGCCAATGAGTACGAATTATGATCCTTCAAATAAAATGTTGGGAATTATCTTCCCGATTTTTAATGAGCAAGAGATCATTTTGAAATTTTTAAGTGAACTTGATCAAGCAATCGCAGAAATAACTAAGGAAATCACTATAACTTGTGTTGCTATCGATAATGGTTCTACTGATAAATCTTTAGAGATTTTACTTAAAACTCAGCTGAAAAATGCAGATTTAGAAATAGTTTCACTGACCCGAAATTTTGGGTATGAGATCGCTTTCGAAGTTGGACTCAAAGAATTTGAATTTGATTATTACTGCTTATTAGATGCTGACGGTGAAGACCCAGTAATTCTTATTCCAAAATTCCTTGAAGGACTAATCAAAGGTAATGATGTTTCCTTTGGATTAAGGCAGTTACGTCATGAATCAAAAATGAATCAAATTCTTCGAAAAATTTTCTATCGAGTATTGAGCAAAATTGCAGATGACCCCTTCAGGGTAGATGTCGGGGAATTTTCAATGTTTACCTCACGAGTTAGAAGGGAATTGATAAAGGAGAAAAATTCATATCCTTTTTGGAGAGCTTCAATTTCTAGAACAGGTTTTAAATCTATTTCATTTCCGCACCAAAGAAATCCACGTATAGGTGGAAAATCTCGCCATAATAAATTAAAAATGTTGAAATTTGCACTAATTGGAGTGCTATCAACCACTACTTGGCCATTACGATTTAGTGTTTATAGTAATTTAATAGCTGTCACGCTTACATTCTTATTAGTCTTTTTAAGGGTTTTTATTAGTCTAGATCCTTTTTATTTCTATTCGCTAGGTGTTTTTTTCCTATTTACCGTGAGTTTTTCACTTTCGGCAATCTCAATGTACTTAGCAAGGGTCTATAAAAATTCGCTTAATAGACCAAATTATTATATTCAAGATAAATTCTTTTTAGAAAAGAGTTAAAAGTGAGTGAATGTGGGCGCTCGGAAGATATTTAACTCCAAAACTAAGTGTGTGCACAAAAATTTCATTGATGATTTGATTTTGCTAAATTCCTTAATTAAGTGATTACTCGTCATTTTATGACGCAATCTTAATAATGGAATTATTCGGTGTTCGAAGCCTTAAAAAGCCTGTCGTTTACTGCCAAGCCTAATCCTTGGTCTTCTGGAGTTACTGCGCTAATAGTTTTAATGCCCTTACTATCTGCCAGGCGTAAAGCGCTATAAAGTATCTGAGCATACTCATAATTATCTCTTGGACTTGCTAACCTAATCGCTCCAATAGGCGTTGGAATATGTTCAAGTGCAATAAATCCATCACCAGGCTTTGGTACCTTATCTAAAATGACATGAGCATTTGGCGAGTAATGAGCTGCTAATAGTCCTGGAGCTTTTATTAGGTTTTTTGATAAGTTAATTTGTATTGTTTTTATGTTAAGCACTTTTTCAATCATCTCAGTAGTTATGTAACCTGGGCGTAAAATTACTGGTAAATTTCTTGTGCAATCAATAATGGTTGATTCAATACCAATTTTTGACTGACCGCCATCTAAAATTTGATCATTTTCCAAAAGAAAACTTCCTAGCTCTTCTTCAACCGCCTCTGAAGTAGTTGGTGAAACTTTTCCAAATCTATTTGCACTAGGAGCTGCAATACCCAAGCCACCTTGTGCTTCAAACCCTTTTAGTAATGCCAGTGCCACAGTGTGTTCTGGAACCCGAATTCCAACATTGTTTTGGCCTCCAGTAATGAAATCCTTGGCTAAGTCAGTTCTTGGCAAGATTAGCGTCATTGGGCCCGGCCAAAAAGCTCTGGCAAGTTTTATCGCATATTCTGGTATTTCTCTTGCCCACTTATCTAATAACGCCATAGATGAGATGTGAACAATTAGAGGATGATCCTTCGGCCTTCCTTTAACTTCATAGATTCTGGCCACAGCTTTTTCATTTGTGGCATCTGCACCTAATCCATAAACAGTCTCAGTCGGGAATGCCACCAAATTTCCATCAATTAATGAAATAGCAGCATCCTTTACGGTAGATGCCGTGCAGTTTGAAATAATGCTCATGAAGGTAATTGTCGCACTTTGTATAAGGCAAAAAATCCGCTTATTCCCAATTGGTTTTGCCCAACTTAAATGACCCGATACCCTTACCCTTCCACTAAGTCCCCATCGTCTAGTGGCCTAGGACGTCGCCCTTTCACGGCGTTAACACGGGTTCAAATCCCGTTGGGGACGCAAAAGGAAAG
>Ga0114973_10000939_pt1 | contig 21845 bp, 21 predicted proteins | sample M_140807_MF_Meta_FD_87025 | JGI IMG/M metagenome (GOLD analysis project Ga0114973, IMG submission 87025) | Freshwater microbial communities from Lake Montjoie, Canada to study carbon cycling - M_140807_MF_MetaG | ecosystem: Environmental > Aquatic > Freshwater > Lake | place: Lake Montjoie...
AACCGAATCGACCGGTTTTGTGACTTGATCCAGATGGCCCCTAAAAGATCCGGGTCGCTAGGGAAAAGCGCGGAGGATTCACTCCACCACCGCGCCGGGGGTGCCATCGCAACCTTCGGGTTAGTTCCCGGGGCCACTTTTTTCATAAAAAACCACGGACTGACTCTCCATGGCCGGCTCTGCTTGCCGGCAGGATCGTAAGCCTGGGCCAAATAGACCGGATTGATGCCCTCAGACGAAACCTTCCCGTTCAGATCCATCCAAAGCAGGTTACGTCCCATTTCGGGGAATGTCCTGGCCTTGATCAGGTAGACATCCCCGTCTGAAGGCCAGCGTCCTTCCGGACTGCGACTTAAGGGACGAAGCTCAACTTTCGGAAAGCCCGGAGCACTCGAAAACGTGTCGACCCAGACCTGAGGAAGAGCCGGCCCTTCGTGATAAACCATCAGTTTGGCCGTGGCCGTAAACAAGGATGGGGCGGAAGGAATCGGCAACCTTTCCGGCTCGGGAGAAGCGGGGCGGAACCAGTGTCCCAGTCCAAACCCAAGCCCCACCACCAACATCAGTCCCAAACCGATCAACCCCGGTTTTCGGGATACGGGTTGATTTTTGTTTGGTTCCATCCGAATAGGCTCTCCCAAAAGTCGGTTGCGGGGAAGTCACAAGGTTGTCCGGACCGCCCAGAACAGGCATCATTCCTGCATGGCCAAAGAGGACCTTAAAATTCAGGCTTGGATGGAGCAGCTTCGACGCATGCGGGAGATGCAATACGCCTACCACAGGAAGTTCTTTCACGGCCTCTACTTCTTTCTCGTGCTGGTGATCGCCTGCCTTCTGTGGGACAGCCCAATCTCTCTGGCTCTTGTCCCACTCCTCGTGATCACCGCCGGAACCCAGTCCTGTTTCTATCTCCACTTTGTCGACTTTGCCCGCCTCCACGCCCGCCATTTGGAATCCCGCCTGAACCAAGCCCTAGGGAAGGGCACTTTGGTTGGATCGGAGATCGAGGATCTCTACTTTTACCCCATCGATGCCACCAAGATCGGCGGTTTTGTGCCCTCCACCCCCCTGCGCTTCTTTAGCTTCTTCACTGTCCACTGGGTGGCTCTCTGGCTCGGCCTGACCGCTTTTGCACTTTGGCGGCTTCTTCCCATGATGGGCTCGTGTGGTCGGCACTACTTGGGTCTGCTCGGCCTCTGGACCGGCCTGAACCTTGTCTATCTCGCTTGGTTTTTTGGCAAAAGGCAGGGCTCCAAGTCGGTTGCCGGATATCTGAAAAAAGCCGGCTAGGGTCCATTTCTTCCGGGTTCGACCTCCCACCCTTTTTTCCTTAACCTGAAATCGTGAACCAACTCCGGCGCGTTCTCGCCTTTGGCCTTCCTTTTCTATGGCCTTATCGCTCCCGATTCGTGGCGGCCGTCCTTTTGGCTCTCTTTTTCGGAGCAACCAACGGAGCCTTTGTATTGGCTACCAAGACGCTTTTTGAACGCTTGAGCCCTGCCGCTTTAGCCCCCGGTCAGGTCGATCCGCAGGGTTTGGCTTCCCGTTTTTCCGGGGAATTTGCGGAAATCATGGAAAAAGTTCTCCCCCGGTCCGGCCAACCCATCACCCCCCTGCAGATTGCCGGCGCCGTCCTATTCCTACCTTTCCTCATGTTTCTACGCGCCGGCACCAGCTATCTGAGCGCCTACTGTATGACTTGGGTTAGCACCCGGGTCGTACGGGACATGCAGATTCGGGTTCTCGAAAAACTCCACTCGTTGTCTCTGGACTACTTCAACAAATCGACCTTGGGGGACCTGACCACCCACATTTCCGGCGATACCCGACGCATCTATGATGCCATGAATAATGGGTTCAGCGACCTGATTAAGGAGCCGTTCACCCTCCTCAGTATCCTCGCGGGAATGATCTTTATCGATGCCCACCTCACCCTTGCAGCCATGGTAATTCTCCCTTTGGTGATTCTGCCCATTCTCGTGGTTGGCAATCGGCTAAAAAGTCTGGCCCGACAGACCCTCTCCGTCGGCATCAGCCAAGGAAGTGGCCTGATCGAAGCCTTGTCAGGCATCCGATTGATCAAGGCCTACGGCCTGGAACATTTCCAACTCGATCGATATCGCAGGGAAAGTTTGGAACTGGTGAACTTGGAGGTGAAGAAGACCCAAGCCGGCAAACTCGTCAACCCGGTGATCGAAGTGGTCAGCACCCTCGGATTGGGCGTTTTTATTATTGTCGTTTTTGCCACCCACCAATCTGTTTCCGATTTTGTTGGTTTTCTGACTGGTCTGATCATGTTGCCCAACCCGGTCAAACGTCTGGCCCAAATGCATGTGGATCTTGTCTCGGCCACCGTCAGTTGTGAGAGATTGGAACGATTCTTTGCCCTAACACCCTCGGTCCAAGAGCCGGTCTCACCCGCTCCCCTAACTCCGTTGGCCAAAGATCTGGTTTTCGAAAAGGTGTATCTTGATTACGGACACGATCATGTCTTGCAGGAAATCAGCTTACGGATTCCCAAGGGATTCAAACTAGGCCTCGCCGGGGCCAGCGGTTCGGGCAAGAGCAGCCTGATTAATCTTCTGCCGCGGTTTTACGCCCCGACCTCCGGAAAGATTCTTTGGGATGGACGGGATCTGAGCACCATTCAATCCCATGAACTCCGCTCACAAATCGCCCTTGTGAGCCAGGATGTCATCCTCTTTGACGCTTCGGTTCAGGAAAACATCGGTCTGGGACGCTTGGGGGCGAACCGCTCGGAAATCGAGGAAGCCGCACAAAAGGCATTTGCCCATGAATTCATTCTCGAATTGCCCCGCGGCTACGACACCCGGGTCGGGGAGCGTGGGGTCATGCTTTCGGGAGGACAAAAAGCCCGGATCAGTCTGGCCCGTGCTTTCCTGCGAAATGCCCCCTTCCTGATTCTCGACGAGGCCACTGCTGCGCTGGATGCCGACTCGGAAATGGAGGTTCAAAAGACCATCGATCAGCTCGAGGAGGGTCGTACCGTGGTCTGCATCGCCCACCGACTCTCCACTTTGGCCAATATGGACGAGATTGTGGTGCTGGAGGCGGGCCGGATTGCAGAACGCGGAACCTTTTCCGCTTTGATGGCCAAGAAGGGTATTTTCGCCGGCATGGCGGCTCAACAAGGCATCGCCTCCGCCTGACCCCGGATGGACATCTCCATCGTCACCCCGTGTTTCAATTCAATTCGCTGGATCGACCTATGCCTCCGCTCGGTGCGTCATTCCCTGCAGGGGCGCTCCTATGAACACATCGTTTGTGATGGCGGCAGCACGGATGGCACCTTGGAATACCTCCGCCAGCAAAACGACATCCAACTGATCGCCGGACCGGACAAAGGAATGTACGACGCCCTGAACAAGGGCATGGCTACCGCACGTGGCCGTTTTCTCGGGCACTTAAATGCCGATGAACAATACGACCGGGAGGGCTTGAACCTTGCCCTGCGGCAACTTGAGCAGACCGGAGCAGACGCCGTATTCGGTCCGACGATCATGCTCGATGAACACCTAGACTTCCTCTACCTCTTCAACCAGACCATCGTTCCCCGCACCATCGATGCCGATTACCAGATGCCGGTACAAACCTGCTCTTTGCTTTACCGACGACAGATATGGGAGCGGGAGCCTTTTCCGGCTGAATACCGAATGGCCGGGGATCACGTCTGGATCCGCCGCCAGTTCAAAAAGGGATGGACCCTTGCCCCTGTTCACCGACCCATTGGCCTCTTTGTATGGCATCCCGAGCAGTTGGCACCACGTCATATCGGAGGCCAGCGGGAAAATCCCACCCCGGATGTGAATCGCAAATCCATCGGCATCAAACTTGCCAAACTGCGTTATCGGCTCCGCAATCTCGTGTCCGGCTCCTTCTTGCCCCCGCCGAAATTGCCTTATGAGATCGCACTCCCTTCTGGAGAGATCAAGGCCCGAACGAAAAGATGGCCCCGACTTAAGATGCCCAGAAAAGAAAAGCGACGTTTGGCAACGTCGCGGGATTGATTCAACAGGTTCAGCCCCGCCCCGGACGGATTCGGTGACCGGACCCAACGACTTTCTCCGGCAGCCAAAAAATCAGAGAAACCCCCGCCTCGGGGTCATCCTCATATCCGGATCGGCCATAAAACTCGTAGCCTGCCTTTTCCATGATCCTGCGGATTTCCTTCTGCCCCCCCGAGCCCAACCCCTCAGCCAGAACCACCTCCGGACGAAAATGGTTCCAGTCGATCGAGCCAAGAAAAAGAGCGTCCATCCCTTCGATATCCACGGCCAAAAGCCGAACCTCTTCAAGGGGAATCTTTTCCCGTTGGCAGAGGGTCTGGAATGAAAGAACCGGAATTCGGGTGGATCGCCAGGCTTCCGGGGTGCGCTGCGTGTCGAGGGGTCGGATTCGGTTGGCAGACTCGTGTGGCCGAACCTCGTCATACCAAGCCTCTCCATCCTTATCGGCTACCGCAGCCTGCACTAAACGATCCTGCGGTCGTCTTTTTTCCCATTCGCGCTTCATGGTGGGGTTGGGCTCGACCACCCACCCCGACCAACCTTGCAGATAGAGAAGCCAAGTATTGCTCGAAATCACCGGGTGATACCCTCCGATTTCGATGTAACGTCCCTCGCCGGGCAAGAGTCGTTCCAGAATTAGGTCCTCCGCGTTGGTGCTGAAGGAATAACGGAGTCCCCTGACCTCTTTTTCCGTGGCTCTCAACTTGGGCTTGAGGAACCGTGAAACCAGCCACCAGGACAAGGAAGCCATCGGAGTCAGAGCTTTCGGAGCAAGGTTTCCCCCACTAGGCGGTTGCCCGCCTCGTTCCAGTGGGCGTCGTTCTTGACGTAATATTTTTCCAGAATGTCATCCGCACTTCCCTGCCCGAGAATTTCCGGGAAAAGGTCGATGAAATCCGCCCCGTTCTGTCCAGACCAATTCCGCCATTCTGTGACGGCCCGCGAATCAGACCTGCCAACCCTCACCTGCTGCGGCCATGGATAAACCACCACCGTGAGTCGCACATTCTTTGCTCGCAGAAAGTCCGCAATCTCCGTCATGTTCCTTTTGGCTTTGGCCAACCCCTGCTCGACAAAATTCTCATAAGGCCCGCGGTAGTCCGGCCAGCCGTAAGCCCAGAGGGGAATCTGGTCATAGGCGGTGACGCCGGTTTTGTCCCCATACTTTCGCCATTGCAGCCGCAAGTTGCGAACCACCGCCCCGAGAATGACAAAGTTTTTTTCCACGTGACTTTCAAGCCACCCGCAGATTTCATCACTGCGGCGAAGCTGCGCGGCTTGGTCACGAAAGGGTCCGTAAGCAACTTGCCGCGCGCATCCGTCCGGGCCCTCCTCATAATAAAGCTCGTCCTTGATGTCCGAAATGTCGATACAGACCACCACCCGGTCTACCCGGAGCCCTTGCTCCTGGAGGAGATAACGAAGCTTGATCTTGATAAGGGTGGGCGAGTAAGAAGCCACCCCGGCATTTAGAACCTCGGTGTTTTTCGGCTTCAATCCCTCGGAAACAACTCCCACGAATGTTTTCTCCCAAGGTATCGGCCCACCCTCGGTAAAGGAGTCCCCGATGAATAAGATGCGGGGATGGTCGGCTTGGAGCGGGACTTCCCTAATTTTTTCGTCCCTCAATCCCAAGGAGTTGCTGAAATAGGGGGCAGAAAAAGGCCCGTAGGAATCGATCGCCTGGGAATTGGGCTTCAGCCCATGGTGGAACTTTTCATCTGCCACCCGGATCGGATGGGACTCGGGCCCGGGACCCGGCTTTTTGAATTTTAGGTAAATTTGACGCACGGCAAAATCTGTTGCCAGAGCGATGACCCCACCCAAAAGAATGGATAGAAACCTAAAAAGGGGGCGTTGCCGTTTCAATAATGGAGGGAAAGACGGAGGATCGGCTAAAAGAGTGTGTAAATGAATGGGGCGGCACCCGTACCGCCAGCTAGGAGAAGCGCTCCCATGAGGAGAAAGGCAAGCAAGATGGGGAGGAGCCACCACTTCTTGTTTTCTTTCAGAAAAATCCAGAATTCGCTGAAGAACCCACCTCCGGCCTTGGCAGCCTGCTCTTCAAACTTGGAGGGTCCTTGGTTGCTCATCGTTAACTTTGGCGAAGATAACTTGCCGCGTCTGTTTTGCCAACCGGCCTTTTCCACATGGTAGGACCTTGCGGCGGCTTGAGGTCTAATGAGTCATGACCGGAGGCGCGCAAGAAAAGCCCGATCGGGGTGACCACCCCGTAAAAAATCAGCCCCAAAAGTACGTGAGAGACCACCCACCCAATCGGATAGGTCAGCAGGATCAGTCCAACGAAAATCGGCCGAATGAGAGGAGGAAAGAACAACCCAAGGAGGGAAAGGACGCCGGCCAAGGCCCAACCGATCTCGACCTCATGCCAATGACCGGTCTTCCGGGCAATCGACCATCCCACCAAGGCGCAGAATGCCGGAAACCAGATTCCGGCAAATTGCCGTAACTGTTTTTTCTCAGGATTCCACTGAATCTCGATCATCGCTTTGCCCGAGGATAGGGTATGGGACATGGCATATCAGTGGACCTGGTGAATACCATATCCGATATCCGATATCCCATCTTCATCTTCTTGAATTAGTCCAATTCAAAGCTCTTCAGGTATTCCGCCCTTGCCGCTCCGCTGGCCGCGGCATTCTCCTCTTTGAGGAGCAAAAAGTTTCCGATTACCAAGGCATCCATATCGGTGTTGAGAAAACAACGGTACGCTTCTTCGGCGGTGCAGACAATGGGTTCCCCCCGCACATTGAAACTGGTGTTGATCATCACCGGCGATCCCGTCTTTTTTTCAAAGGCCTCCAAAAGTTTCCGATACCGCGTGCCTGCACCCACGGTTTGCATTCTGGCTGAGTAGTCGACGTGGGTGATCGCCGGCAGGCTGGATCTTCTCTCCTTCACCCGATCCAAGCCCGTCTTTCCGCTACCGGACGATGTTTGCCTGTGTTTCTCCAAAACCGGTGCGACCACCAGCATGTATGGGCTACGGTGTTTACGGTCGATTTGAAACCAGTCAGCTGCCCTCTCCTCCATCACGGAAGGCGCAAAAGGGCGGAACGACTCACGAAACTTGATCTTCACATTCATCTGGGTCTGCATTTTTTCGCTTCGGGCATCCCCAAGGATACTGCGTGCACCCAGAGCGCGCGGCCCAAATTCCATCCTCCCATTCACCCATCCCACAACTTTCTCCGAGGCAATCAGGGAGGCGACTTCCTCGCAAAGCCGCCCCACCTCGGGGAAATGCCGGAACTTCGCGCCCTCCTTTTTCAGAAATGACCGGGTGCTTGCATCCTCCGGTTCTGGTCCCAGGTAGGATCCCTGCATGGAATCCTCGGCCTTCGCGGTGCGCGGTTTCTCAAGGAGTTGATACCAGGTAAATAGAGCTGCGCCCAATGCGCCACCCGCATCCCCCGAAGCGGGCTGGACCCAGATATCCTCAAAGGGGCCCTCCCGCAAAAGTTTTCCGTTCCCCACACAGTTAAGCGCCACGCCTCCGGCCAGACAGAGATGTTTCATTCCGGTCAATGCATGCGCGTGCCGGGCCATCTTGAGCATGATTTCCTCGGTAACCACCTGAACCGAAGCGGCTAGATCCATTTCCCTCTTGCCGATCGCGGATTCTTTTTTTCGAGGGGGCCCGCCAAAGAGAGTGTCGAATTTTTTCGATGTCATGGTGAGACCGCCCGCATAATTGAAATACGTCTGATCCATCCAGATCGACCCGTCGTCATAGATTCTGACCAGATGTTTGCGGATCAGATCGGCATAGACTGGCTCTCCATACGGAGCCAAGCCCATAAGTTTATATTCGCCGGAATTGACCTTGAAGCCGCAGAAGTAAGTAAAGGCAGAATAAAGAAGCCCCAGGGAATGGGGAAAGTGAAGTTCCTTGAGCAATTCAATCCGATTCCCCCGCCCCACCCCGATGCTGGCCGTAGCCCACTCCCCCACCCCGTCCATCGTCAGAATGGCCGCCTCTTGAAAGGGCGAAGGAAAAAAGGCGCTGGCAGCGTGCGACTCGTGGTGACTGGGGTAGACAAATCCCTTTTGATAGCGGGGGAGTTGATCCCGCATCCTCTTGGCCAGAAATAGTTTGTCCTTTAACCAGACCGGCACGGCCCGGAGAAAGGAGGAAAAGCCCTTGGGCGCCAAGGCAAGATATGTCTCCAAAAGACGATCAAATTTGCGTAGTGGTTTTTCGTAAAAGGCAACGTAATCCAAGTCCTCCGCCTTGATTCCGGCTTCTTCCAGACAATATTGGGCGGCTCGACCCGGGAAGGCCTCATCATGCTTCTTACGGGTGAACCGCTCCTCTTGGGCCGCGGCCGTGATCCGGCCATCGACGACGAGCGCGGCAGCCGAGTCATGGTAAAAGGCAGAAACGCCGAGGATTTTCACCATAAGCTATTTAGCGGCCTTTTCGACTGAAGCCGATGTCATTTTTCCCAAAACCTGCGGAGCCAGAATTTTAGCCACCTTGCGATTCCCTCCGTCGCTCCAATGAAAATCTCCCGGAATGAAGTACTTGCCGTAGGTTTCCTCCGGCGGCGTGTCTTTCTCCACAAATTGGCTTGAGAGATCCACGAGGCTCACACTGTTTCGTTCGGCAAAATCCTTCCAGAATTTCGTATGCTCGTTTTCCATTCGAGAACTGGCCATCATCACAGGATAGGGATAGGTCACCAAAAGAACGGGAAAGCCATGTTTCCTCCCCATCTGCAGGATGCCTTGCACGGCCCTCCCCTCCCGCTCCAATCCTTCCCGCAGCCAAACGAGCGCCTCCGGCTTTTGCAACCACTGAAGCTTCCAGTTGTTGCCTTGCTGGGCAAGTTCCCAGCTGGATAGGATCTGTTTTTTTGGGAAGAGAAAGCGACGGAGGGCAGTCACCCCCTGGACAGTCAGACTGTACTCATACCATTTCAGACGAAAGAAACGTGGCTTGTTCGAAGGCTTCATCTTTTGCCGACCGTCGATAAAATCTTTGTAGTCGTGGGTCTCTTCCCACGCATCTCCGGCATCGATGAGGACGACCGCCATATTCCATCGGACACCCGCATCCAAGAGCTTGCGCATCCACTTTTCTGTTAAGGATGGGCAGTAACTCGCCACTCCGAACCCTAATACCTCAATTCCATTCGCCCGAACCTCCTCCTGCAGGTGTGCCGGCAGACTCCTCTCGTAGGGTAATCCCCATCCCTCGGCGAAAGAGTCCCCGAAAACCGCAACCCGTGGACGTTCACCCACCTTGGCCACCTCCCGACAGGAGGCATCCTTTCCCCCAAGGGAGTTGATATACATCATCCAACGGTAAGGCCCGTACTGTTCCGGTTGACTCTCCATGGGACGAAATCCATGGTGAGTGACTGGATCCTTGGTTCGCACCCACGGTTCGATGCGGGTGATCTTCCATGCCACCACGGCTCCTCCCGCCAAGTCGAGAACCAACCAGACCATGAGCAGAAATAATATTTTTTTAGAAAGGCTCATCGGCGCGGAGTGAAAAGGGAAAGCGTTTCATTTCCACGGTCCGTCTGCAACGGAATTTCACCTGCCTTATGCAAGTTCAGCGGGGCAGTGGCCTGTGGCCACCAACCGACCGGGTCGGCGATCAAGGACGAGGAACGGATCCAGAGCCAAGAAGATCGGAGGGCTTGCTGATTAAGTTGGATGAGAACTTGCCGAAGATATTCCGGTTGGTCCCGAAAATACCATGGCACTCCGGGAGAAGTGCCTCCCGCGAGGTAAATCCAACCGCATAAGCTGTCGACTCCCACCACGGGAACGGCCGAAGAAGAATTTTCTCTTTTCAAGACTTGGTGAATGGATTCAACCTGAGTACACGTGTCCTGATTCACCCGCAGGCGACCCGCTTCCGGACCGATCACCAGGAGCTTCGTCTGGTCAAAAACGGATCCTAGCCGATACATACCCAATAGGGCTGTAGAAACACGACTGGCTTGGATGATGCATAGTCCTGACAAAGCAATAATGGGAATGAACTTAAGAGAATCGGCAGGCAGCGCACCCATCATTAAGACCCCCGCCCCCACAAAAAAGACCGTTCCCTGGCCCGCATAGTCCGCAATCGATGTGTTCGTTCCGATTCCGCACAGAAACGCAGTAAGCGCTAGGCCCCACAGCACAAACGAGTGACCAGTGACAACCGACAACCGATTTCCGCCCTCCGCTCTCTGTCCTCCGCTCTTCGACCTCCGCTCAATCGCCCAAATCGTCCATGCCATGCCCAGTAACCAACATCCCGCCAGAACAGACTCCTTACCAAACTGCTCAATCCCTCCGCGCCACCATCCCCGCAAAGCCCCCAAGGAGAGGCCTCCCGCAAAAAGGATGGTCGCAATTTTTGTTACGGGCCACTTGCTGGGGTTTCGCCTGCCCAACCACCAAAAAAGGAGAATCGCAGGTAGCAGCCATACATAAGCCCGGGCAACACGATATAGATAGTAAACCATCTCTCCTGCGTATTTAGGCAGGATGAACCAGCCGTGGGATCCGGTCGTTTGGGCGATCAGAACGCCCGCCTGTAGCGTATCCACAATGCCGGCCCAACCGGCGTAGATTGCGAAACACAAGGTAGCGCCGGCAAAGGTCAGTAAAGCTGTCGTCCAATCCCTGGGCGTTGGTCCCAGATGGTCTTTTCGATTTAGAAGCGATAGCGCCGCGAAAAGAAAGAGAAGCATCAAAGCAGCTCCCCACTTGCCCACCACCGCGACCGTCAAGCCCAGGCCCAACTCAATCGGACCAAATCGGCCGTTTCCACACCACAACCAACCCGACCAGGCGAGCATCGCCCCCACCAGGATCATCCAGTTGTAACAGGGTGTTCGGATGCCTCCGCAATACACCGTCATCGAGGCCGTCAACAGCACCGGAGCTGCAAGAGAGGAAACAACTCCGTTTCCTGCTCCCAGACGAAGCCGGATGGCTGAGGCCAGACGCCAGGCGGTCATCAACAGGACCGCATATCCGATCCAACGCATCCCGACGACCGAGGAACCACCCAAAAGGTAAAGGGGACGAAGCAGAAATCCGTGAAAGGTTCCGTGACCCCAGGTGTGCCACGGGTCCAGGGCGATCAGCAGATAACTCGCCTCATCCGTCATCTCTAGACCCCGGTTCGCCGCCCAAAGATGACAAGCCACGGCAAACGCCAGCGCCGCCCATACCGCCCCCTTTGCCAACCTGATTCCAAACTCTTGGCTCATGGCTTTGAGTTATTTTCTATCCAACTTCCGCTCTCTGTCCACCGCTCTCCGTCATCCGCCCTCTGACATCCGTCTTCCGACCACAGACCACTGCCTACCGATTACTGTCCTCTCACCTCTCTTAATCTTTATCTTAATCCTATTCTAAGTACCACCGCCCTCCGTCCTCAGATTATTGACCTCCGACCAACTCCCCCCACCTACGAATCAACTCTTTGGCCACGAGGGCATGCCCCTCCTCATTCCAATGCATGTCTCCGGGAATGTAATATCTCCCCACCACCTCTTTGGGCGAACCGGCATTCCAAAAGATTTCAAAGAGGGATAAATAAGGAACTCCATTCGCCTCACACCAGATTCGCCAGGTTTCCCTAGCCGGAGTCTGCAGGTTGGGCTGGAGAACCTGATCCGGCCATGGATAAGAAACCACCGTCAGGGCGAAACCGTGCTTCCGTGAGAGCTCCAGCATCGCCCCGAGAGATCCGAGAATTCTTTTCTTTCCCTCCTCCGCCATTTCCTTGTGTCGATCCGGCTGCTCGGACCAGGAAAGAAGCTCATAGTTAGTCGTGCTGTACTCCTTGACTGCTTCCAGTCCGTAACGATCCTTCAGCATCTGCCAGGAGTTGCGTACCAGCGCACCCAGCAGTGCGAAGTTGTTTTCCACGTTCCGGCCCAGCCACCGGTACACATCCTCAAACTGGCGGGCCCGCAAGATTTTCTTGGCCACCTCTCCGGTGTAGGGACCCGTCGGGACGAACTCGGAATAGCCGTCCGGCTTGAGCTTGTGGAACAGCTCGTCCCTCACATCGGACACATCGATGAACAAAACCAAATGGTCGAACCGCAGACCCTCCTTCTCGACGAGGTAGCGCACTTTGGCCGCCTCGGTGGCCGTGCAGTAAGAGGCGACCCCGGCATTCAACACCTCCACACCCTTCTCCTTCCCGTAAGCGGAAAGGATGCCGGCAAAGCTTTTGTCCCATGGGATGCAACCGGCCTCCGTAAACGAGTCCCCGAGAAGAAGAACCCGCGGGATGCTTGCCTGAGGATCAACCTGCCGGCAGGAAGCGTCCCGCATCCCCAGGGAATTGATGAAGATTTCGGATGAAAGGGGCCCGTAATGGTCAATGCCACGGGTCATGGGACGGAACCCGTGGTCGTAGTAGGAATTCTGTGTCCGGTGGGTGAAGCTCTTGTCCGACTTGGGCTTGAGTTTCAGGTAGACCTGCCGGACCGCAAAATCCCCACCCACAAACACCGCGAGACCCAAGCATGCCGCCAAGATTTTAAATCTCGTCTTTTTTGCATTTTGTTTCATGGCACCATCGTCTTCTTCTTTTTATTTACGGCCAACGTTTTGTCGGATCAACCATCGCAGCGGTTTGATTTTCAGAACCAAAAAAACGGAGAGTAAAAACGCCTCTTTCCATGCTTGTTCACTCAGGGCTCGTCGCCAAGCAGGTTTCAGCCCATGCTTACATCGCTCATACCAATCTACACTTCCGCGATAGCTTCGAAATGCCCCGAGCCAAAGTGCCCGTTTGGCAGTTCGGGCGCGATTGGAACCTGACCCAGCCCATGCATCACAGATTTCTCCGTACCGTTGCAGATAAAGAAAAGCCCGGCGTGGTTCGGAGGTTGCCTCCCAGATCTCCGGCGGAACTGTGAGGCCGATGCTGTGGGGACTGGGCTTGGGCATCAGTCCGCCGCCGATGTGTAGGCGGTAGGTGAAAAGAAATTCGCTCACCTTGGCCACGTCTCCCCGGAGCAGAATGGCGAGAATCCACGGATATTCGAAATAGGGATAGCTTCCCAGCTCCACCATCCGGATCCGTTCCCGCCGCAAAGGCTCCAGCCTCCACAGGTTGTAGAGATAAAAACCCGCCGGCCCCTGCATGAAGAATCCGAGCTTTTGGGAAAGGGAAAGGCCGCGGGTGTCCAGGAGGCGGCCGTCCCGCTCCGGGTAATCCACCGGCTTGCTGTCGTTGTCCATGAAGCGCCAGTCCACACACGCGCCCCAGCAACCCGGATTCGCCTCCAGCAGTCCGACCGTCTTTCGGACAAAGGACGGCTCATGAAGATCGTCCTGGGCCGCCAAAAAAAAGTATTTCCCCTTGGCCTCATCCATCAGCCAGCCGAAGTTTCCCCCCACTCCCAGCGGCTTTTCCCGTGTCACCACCCGAATCCTCGAATCCTTCGTGGCATACTCCCGGGCGATCTCCCGGGAGCGATCCGGCGAGGCGTCGTCGGAATAAATGATTTCGAGGTTCGGATAGTCCAGGGCCAGCAGGTTCTGGAACCGCTGATGCATATAACGTTCCCCTCCCCGCACGGGCATGCCGACGGTGACTAGAGGCAGGGCGGGGGTGGAACTCATCCGGTTTCGGTAGCCCCACGCATCAAGAGGCGGATTTTTTCTTCCAAGCCCTCGTTCGCGGGTTGCTTCCGGCAGACTTTTCTCATTTCCTCCAGCCGCCCGGCATCCGACAAGGCTGCCTGCAGTGCCCCGGCCAGGGCATCCGCCGAGATGGATGCGCAAAGCAACCCGGTTCGGCCATCATTCACCATCTCGGGGATACCCCCCACCCGAAACGCCACCACAGGAGTGCCGCACGCCAGCGACTCCTGGATCGTGCACGGGGCGTTTTCCATCCGGGCCGGATGCACATACAAATCCGCAGCGCGGTAAGCCGCCACCATCTGCTCGTCAGAATTCAGGTTTCCCAGATAGGCGTGGCCGGGTGTTGCTTCGCCGTGTCGGCCAAACAATGCCAGGGTGGCGCCCTTGGGTCGGATCCGATTCCATGCTTCAACCAAAAGATCAAAGCCTTTGCGCGGGTCGCGGAGAGAATCGGCCCCGGCCAAAACCACGGGTCCTCTTTCTGGAAGGCCCAGTCGGCGGCGGGCCTCCCGCTGATCCCCGGGACTAAAAAGAGCGGGATCGATGGGGTTGGGCAGATCGGTACACCGTTGCCCGGTAATTTGTGTTGTCAGGTCTGCCAACCACTTCGACGGTGCCGTCAGTGTCACCGGATATTTTCCGCCCGCCCCGCACACACTTTCCACCCGTGATTCCTTGCCCCCTGGCCCCTGCCCCTTTCCACTTCCCGCTTTCTTCTCCTCGACCTCCCAATACGACTCTTCGCCACTCCCCAAAGCCCACATGTCGTGCAGCGTCCAAAGAACGGGGCAGGTCTGCCTTGCCGCCGTCAGCATCTCCATCCCCCATCCCCACTTCCCACCCCCGGCCACATTATGAAACCAGGCGACTTCCGGCTTTTCCGTTTTGAGAATTTCGGCCAGTCCCCGTTCCACGAGGGCCTTCCTCTTGCGGGTGCGGTCGCCGAAAAGCTCACGAACCCGCCCCCAGCCCCGGGGAGGTTTTCCGGTTAACCGGTGCCCAAGGGCAGGCATCTCATCGCCAGCAACCTGCCGTGCTTCCCAACCCTTTTGCTTCAGCAGATGCACCCATCTCCCGGCCGCCCGGGCCGCCCCGCCGCTCCTAAGATGATCCTGGATGAGTAAGATTTTCAAAATTCGCCTTCCCTAAACCGACTAGTGATCACTTTGGTACACGGTTGGCCGTTAGCAGTTCGCGGTCACTTTAGGACTAAGGGCTGAGTTCTTAGGACTTAGTTCTCCGCGCTCCGACCACCGTCCTCCGCTGGTTTATTAGCCGTTTGCAGTTGGCAATAAGCCCAAACTCACTGCCTACCGGCTTAACTCTACTACCCACCTACAATCTCAAGCCCTTTTGAAACTCTTCAACTTTAAGGATACCGAAAATACACAACCCTATTTCCGAAAAAACTTAACTCCGGGGAGCGTGGCGAAATGACGATCTTGGGTCCATAACTCGGCTTCTTGGGCCTGAGCGGCCGCATAAACAAAGGCATCCGCCAGGGACAACTTTTGTTGGTCGGCCAAGCGGGCGGCAGAATCCGCCAAGGCTTCATCCACGGGAATCGATTCAAAGCGGGATAAAGCCCGCAAGGCCAATTCCATGGCCGGCTGGCCTCCTTGAGAGAGCGTATATCTTGCCACCTCGTAACGGACGATGGCTGGCACCAACAATCTCTTCGCTCGAAGCGCTGGTTGATACAACTTCGCCCGGGAGGAGCCGCTCAGCAACTCAATCCAACCCGAACTATCCAGGATAACCGTCAAGGCAAAGAGCGGTCTTTTTCGTCGCGAATCAAATCATCCTTGACCGGCATTCCCTTCAGGAGACCGGGGATTTCCTGGAGAGTGGGCTCTTTCACCAAACGCAGCCCCGAGGCTTCCTCGATAGCTTGAAGCTTTGTTCCCGAGGTGATTCCGAACTTCCGCCGGGCTTCCCGGGGGATGACGATTTGGTATTTTGAAGAGACTGTGACTGCTGTCATGGGTTGAAAGTAAGTGATATCATATCGATGTCAAACCGCTTTACTTTTTGATTTTTCTACAACTACCCTCCGCCATCCGTCCTTTGTTATACGGACTCTTCCTTAATCTTCATCTTAATCCTAATCGAACAACCTCCGACCACCGTCCTCCGTCCTCTGGCATCTGCCCTCCGACCACTGTCCACCGACTACCGCAAAATCCTCTTCCCCAGCGATCGCATCAGCCGGGGCCAAAAGGGTAGGCGCCCTTCCATCCTTAGATAGTGATTCCGAAAAACTGCCTGATCGGCCACCTCATCCCGCCGGATTTCATCCGGATGACTTAATGGAAAGGACATCCGGCCGGTTCTCTCTACCCCGGGGTCGACGCTTCGGTCCCTGGTGTTGGTCGCACCCTCCCCGAATCCGGTGTTTTGGACGAGGTTCTCCCGCGGGGTGACGGCCAGCCAATGGTTGCGCCAGAAGCTGAGGAGCCAGCGGTAATCCCAAGTCTCCAGCTCGTGCCGGTAAACACGGTTGAAAATTCTCTCCCAATAATCCTTTTCCCTCTTGTCCATGTCCGGCCAAAGTGACCCCAGCCCTCCCTTCACCGGCCAAACGTTGTCGCCGGAAGTGTGCTTTCGCCAGCAGCGGGCCCAAGTGGCCCATCCCCAGATGTGCGGGTAGCGGGAAAAAAAATAGCTGTGGGCCAGCTGATGATTTGCCGGCAGGAAGGAGTTGCCGGAAATCGCCCCGATCCGCTCTTCCTTCTCCCAGCGGGAGCGGATCTCCTCCACAAAAGGAAAGAACTCCGGCAGGGGGACGCAGTCTTCCTCCAAAATCACACTGAAATCTGTTTTTTGGAAAACCTCGTTTAAACCCGACTCCACCCTGCCGCGCAGACCGAGGTTGGTTTCGGCAAAGATCCTTTCCACCTGGCAGGGCCAATCAACAGCTTGCTGGAGCAACGCACGGCATTTCTGGACACAGTCTTGCCCCAGGGAATCCCCGGGTCTGGCCCCATCGGAGACGGCGAAGATAGTGTCTGGGCGGTAGGCCCGGACCGCCTCCAAGACCAACCTCAACTGCTCCGGCCTGCGGTAGAAAATGAGAGTTACGGGGAGTTTTCGGCTCATGGAGTGCGCCCGCAGGGATTTCGGAATTTTTTGACGAACGCCTCAATCGGTCGGAGCAACTTGCGGTCGAGCCGCAGGTCGTACAACTTCCGCCACCACGGGAATGGATCTTCCGGGCCACCCCATTGTGCCAATCCGTGGTGGATGGCCACGGTCCTCACACGGATTTTGAACTCGCCGCACTCTTTTTGTGGGTAAAGATAATCCGAGTGAAATATCCGCACCTCCCCGACATCGACAAAATCCGTTTCAGGGGGGATACCTTTTAGATTCGCCAATCCACGGCGACGGAGAGAGGCCGTGGCCAAAGATGTGTTCATCACCGCCGGCGTCTCGGCCCGGTAGCCGTTTTTGAGTTCGGCAATCCAGGAATGCTCGGGCACGGCCCCCAAAAACCCCAGGCCTACGGAGTTTTTGCTGATCCTGTTTTGAGCAGACAGGAATCCCGTTACACAGGATGCACTGAAAAGATGCTCTGGGTTTTGGATAAATTCCATGTCGGCATCCAGATAAAGCCCTCCATGGCGCTCCAGGGAACAAAGACGGATGTAATCGGAGGCAAAACCATAATATTTCCGTCTCATCATGTTTTGGACAAAAGGGTGATCCATGGGGGAATTGCTTTCATCCCATCGCTGAACTTTCCAACCCGGCAACCAACGCCTCCAGCTCTCGACACACTTCTCGGAAAGGGGGTCGAGTGGCTTGGGCCCCAACCAGACGTAGTGGATGATTTTGGGGATCAGAGTGATTTTTTTGCGGCGGCGACTTTTTCCCGGATCAGCCCGGCCAAATGGTTGTGGTAACCGTAATATTTGCGCATGGCCTTGGGGCCTAGGTTTTTCATCCAAAATCGGCGCATAGGTCCCACCCCGACCTCCCTCCACATCTCGGGCGTCAATACCTCCCGGTCCCGTTCGCTCCATTTCTCCGGATGCCGCACGTGCTTGGCGAACATTTCAACGGGCTCAAACAAATCTGCCTTAAGGTAAAGGGCACGGAACGGGATCCAGTAGTCCCACCAGGGAAGCCCCAGCCCGAATGAGGGGTTGCTGAATCGTCCACGCAGGTTCCGTCCCACCAAAACCCCGTCCCAGCCCCAGGGATTTTTTTCCGCTTCCACTGAAGAGACAGAGTTAACTTCCCACCTTGGTAAAAGAACGACGGCATCAGGCGAACTCCGGCTCAACTGGGAGCTGTCCTTGGAGAGATGGATGTCCGCGTTCAAAACAAAGGCCGGTCCCTCCCCTGCCTCAAACGACGCCTCGAGTAGATCCACTACCGGCACTAACTTCCTGGTGCCGGCAAACTTTGAAGATCTCTTGGCTGGCCTAAATTCGGTCCATGATCCGATATTTTTTTTCAGGCTTTCGATCTCTTCCGGAAAGTTCAGGCTTACGGACCGGAATCCCGCCGCCCTCCACGACTCCAATGCGGATTTTTGAATTTCCCGTGACGTGGGTGCGGGCGATAGCGATGTGGCAATTGTGACCATCTATTTTAGAAACACTTCTTGAAATTTTTTCATCACCGCCTTTGGTTCATAGTCGGTTAAGCGTCCTGCTACGGACATCCGGCTTCCGCCTTCTACCATCTGGCCAAAGGCCCCCGTCTTCCGTCCTCTGAACTCCGTCCTCTGAACTCCGCTCTCCACCCGAGGCCGGATGACGGATGACGGATGACAGAGAAGCTCTTCTAGCTCTTTGGCGTTTTGATAAGGCAGGGCTCTGTCTCCCAAAATCTCCAAATGCGCCCGTTCCGGTGAACCGGCATAGGTCAAAACTGGTTTCCCCAACATCGCAAACTCGAGACAGGAAAGCCCGAAAGTCTCGCCACGCATCCGCCCGTGCAACATGGCGTCGCAGGTGTTTAGAAACCTCTTTTTCAAAACCGGATCCGCTGTGGCCGGCAGAAATTGGATGTTGGGAATACCCTTGGCACCGGAAAAACTCCGGGTGTTCATAAAAAGGAACCAGACTGCAGGATTCTTTTTGGCGGTTTCCACCACTGCTTTCTGAACCCAGGGAATGTCGAACGAATCATCTCCCCCATGCCGTCCTAAAACTATCGCGTCTTTGGGCACAACGACATCCGCCCACTGCCCACCGTCCTCCGTCCTCCGTCCCCCGCCCTCTGACCTCAGGCATCCGGCGTCTTCCGCCAACCTCACCATATGCGGCACCCATGGTGCTTTCCCATAAGTCATTACTTCAGATAGCCAATGGGAAACATAAGCGTAAATGTCCCCATGAAATTCAGATTCGCGGAAGATGGCGTGAACCCCCGTCCGGACTCTTTTTGAAAAAACTCCATCATTAAATCCGTTCTTGATGCAGTAGAAGAAATCTGCCCGTTCCTCCTGCAGTATCGCCTCCCGTTCATCGTCCGACCGGTAGAAACGCAGGGGTGCTATCCCCATCATCCTTTGACTCACAGGATGGTTCTCCCCCTCCTCACGCCAGGGCATAAGAAAGAGAGAGTCATTCCCCAGCACCTCCTTGTTACCCTGCGCGTAATCCATGAGGGCGATTTCCGTGCCTCGATAACCAAGGTAGGAGCTGTGGAAGGCAACTTTCATATGCTTCCGGAAGAAAAATGCTCATAATACTCATCGTCATGAAAGTAAAATCGCAACCGATAACCCGCTTTTTCCAGCAATCGACACCAATGTGGTTCTGGCTCCCGGTTCTCCACGATCACCCATTTGGCAACCAACCGACCTGCCTCTATCTCGTCCCAGAATTCCACAAACTCTTCGGGGCGATGTATCGCCACTAGATCTAACGGTTTCGCAAACTTTAAGTCCCCAGACGCATTCTGCACTCGGCATTTTCGAGCCTCTTCTGCCTTTGCTCGCGGTATTGGCTTGGGCCCCCAAATCGTTCCCTCCCAACCATGTAACATTTCCAAACCGAGGGTATGGCTTCCAATCACTCCGTCCCCGCCAATTTCAGCAAATCGACCCCTTTTTTCTGGATGAAGGAGTTTTGACCAGAAAATCCGATCCTGCTCCATTTGACACTCCAAGACTTCATGGTCCACATAACGGTAAAAGATCCCTTTTCTTCGTTTCCCATGAAATGAGCGGGTTGAAGAAGGATACCATGAATAAAAGAACCCCTTGATTTTTCGGATCATGTTTCTTCCTTTAAAGAAAACTCGCCCCTATTTTTGCACAGCCGCATGATCTGCCCTACCCCAATGTTCCAGATCCCCGAATTCTTTCGCCCCTCTTTGTCCCTGCTTCCCCGTCCCGCCCTTCGCTATCTTGAAATCGGCGCGGTTCCCAACCTGACCCATCCGGCTCTCTCCAACCCCCCTCAAGGTCGCATCGCTTTTATCAAAGGGGAGTACTGTTCCCACGTTTACGGAATTCCGGGCGATTCCTCCGATCTGAAGGCCCTGGCTTTGGGCACCTTGAAGACCTTCGGCCCACTTAGTCTTTTCACAAGATACCAGTGCGACTTCCGGATCGTGAAACTGGACCCGGCCCCAGAGTGTCAGGTCTGGCGTGAGTTTTTTGCCCATGATAATGATTTTGAAAATTCCCGCCGGATTCACGAAAACTTCCGTAATCTCCGTCCGGAAGGTTTCCCGCCGAACCATCCTACGCAGGGCGAACTGGCCATTCTTGTCGATTCTATTGATTGGAAATCCTACGGAGCCGTGATTGTGCAGGATTTTGCGGTGCCGGAGCGAATTGTGCGTCAACACCCGGACATCTTTTGGTCATTTTGGATCAGCGAGACGGGCTCTCCTTGCTTTAAAGAAGCCTATCGCGACAGTCCTGCAGGATATCACGCTTTTTTGAACGGGGGTTCTCGCCGCTGGAGGGTTCGCCCTTCCCTCCGACCTCATGCCTTGGAATTTCCCTACATTCTCCAGGACTTTGCCACCCACCGGCTTCTCGGCGCCAAGCCTTGGGAGGAGCGGTCGGGGATCCTTTTGGAGGTCAATACCGCCCGGACGATTCCGGAAGAGATTCGTAGCCGCTTGGGGAAGATTGCCGTGGTCCGTGATAATATGAATTCTCCAGCCGTTAGACTCGAGCTTCTTCACTCCAGTCGCTACTTTCTTCAAATGGTTGATAAGCCGCTCTGGGGAAACTCCTTGAATGAAGCCTCCGCCGCAGGTTGCCTTTGTTTCGGCAACCGTACTTCGATGCCTAATAATCTCTCCCTGTTGACCCCCAACACGGTTCCCGATAGTTGGGAGGAAATGATCGCCTTGATGCGTCGCCTTGAAGCCCAGCCAAGTCAGGCATCCGGGCTCTGGCATCTTCAGCAATCTTTAACCACCTACTGCCTGCACCAGCGACCCCTCGCCGAATGGGAGGCCCGTTGGGACCGCCACCTTAAGGCAAAGCGCTCGTGAACTCCCTACCCGAGGTTTCACTCAACTTCAGCGACTGCCCTATTCATCTGGAGAATTTTTTTGTGCGGGTCGTCTCCCGTCGCTTCCGGGTTGTCCGGGAGGAGCGCCCCCAATTCCTGATCTATGCCCTCACCGGTCATCGGCACCGACTTTACAACTGCGTTAAGATCTATACCCATCACGAAGTTTATCCGCCGGACTGGAAGCAGTGTGATTACGCTGTCTTGCCTTTTCTCGGATCCGATCCGCGCCATTACTACCTCCCGATCTTTGCTTATAACCGCTCTCCTGATCCCCTGATCAGAAAAAACCCGGACTGGGAGCGTGTCCGTGCGGAAAAAACACGTTTTTGTGCCTTGCTCTCCGCCTATGTGGACCGTTCGGTCCGTCACCGCATGGCTTTTTTTAACGAGCTGAACCGGCACCGAAAAGTGGATTCGGTCGGTCGGGCAGCCAACAATGTTGGTTGGGGCATTCCACTTGGCCACGATCAAAAACTGCACATACTACAACCGTACCGCTTTACCATCGCTTTTGAAAATAAGCACTTGGCCGGATGGACCACGGAAAAGATGTATGACCCGCTGGCCACTCACACCGTGCCCATTTTTTGGGGGGACCGCCGGGCTTCCGATCACTTCAATCCCGCGGCCTTTATCAACGCCTATGATTTTAAATCCCTTTCCGAACTGGCCG
>Ga0114973_10000943_pt1 | contig 21779 bp, 16 predicted proteins | sample M_140807_MF_Meta_FD_87025 | JGI IMG/M metagenome (GOLD analysis project Ga0114973, IMG submission 87025) | Freshwater microbial communities from Lake Montjoie, Canada to study carbon cycling - M_140807_MF_MetaG | ecosystem: Environmental > Aquatic > Freshwater > Lake | place: Lake Montjoie...
ATAGAGCTAATACCAGTTTTAATATTGATACAGAACAAGGCATTGCGCAAACTGAAGGACTAAATTTAGATGTTGTTAGTGGTAATATTACTATATATAACGGTCAATTTAATGGAAATGGTTCTGGATTAACTGGAAATGCACAGGGTTTTAGAGTAGGAACTGCAACGAATGCAACAAATGCAACGAACGCAACGAACGCAACAAATGCGACGAATGCTACAAATGCGACAACTGCCACAACTGCAAATGGATTAAATACTGCAAATGCATATACTGTTGCTGGATTAACATGCTCAGGAAATATTGATACACATACACTACGAATTATGGAAGGACCCTATACCTATGTACAACTAAATCAAACTACGGCTCAGTATTATACAGATATTGTATCTGAAAAGGTAATTGCTGCTCGTGCTTACTTTGATGGACCTGGTACGAAACTAACAGGAACTGCTGCAAACCTCACAGCAGGATCTGCAACAAATGCGGTAAATGCTACATATGCATATAATTTAAAATCTCAAACAGGTTCAGCTAATAGAATTAGTATCACAGGTCCTGATTATATATCATATCCACCCAATCCGAGTGTCCCCTACACTACAGGAATAACAAATAGTGTTTTGTATACGGATATATTTGATGGTCGTTCTTTATATTTGCATGGATACAATAACCCTGGATCATTTGTTAATTTTTATACAGATACCAATTTATTTAGTATGTCAAAGGCTATAACCGTCGCTTCTGATATGCGTATTAAGAAAAATATAAATTCATCAACTGATACACTTGATACAGTCAATTCTATACAACTACGTAGTTTTAGTTATATTGACAAAACAAGTTCTAATGTATCTCATGGAGTTATAGCACAAGAATTACAAAGAGTTTATCCAGAGGCAGTTAATACATCAGTAAATTATATACCTAATGTTAATAAAAATGCAGTGGATTTTTCATTAAATCATGATGGTACAATTAGTATTACTCTAGATGGTGACTATGGTTTACAAGAACAAAATAAAATAAAATTAGTAATTAATAAACAAATAATAGAAACAAATATTATATCAAAATCCTCACCCTCTTCATTTACAATATCAAACAATGATTCAAGTATTACTACAATCAATAGTGTTTTTGTATATGGTAAGGAGGTAGATGATTTTTTAACAGTAGATTATTCAAAACTAGGAGTACTAAGTGTAGGCGCAATTCAAACCCTTTCAAAACAAGTAAATGCTTTACAAGAAGAAAATAAACAACTCAAAATACAAATTAATAAGATATTTGGAATGTTAGCCAATCAAAACATTTCATAATCATTCTAAATATTTATAATAATTTTAATAAAAATTAATAATATTTTATTCATACAAAATATTATTAAAATGGACAAAAATACACAAAATACACAAAATACACAAAATACACAAAATACACAAAATCATTTTATATCTTAAAGAAATCTACATTAGCCATATAGGATGGCCCAGAAGCCTCAGTCATATTATAGACCGTATGATTCTGGCGAAGAATCAGATTCAGGTGATTCACAAACAACAAACACAACAAGCACAACAAACACAACCAATTCATCACTATCATCACAACCTGAAAAAGACACATGGTTTTCAACAGCTGCAAATCAATCACTTACAACCGGTCCTGATTTTTCACAACTAGCAAAACGTCTCCAAGCAACTGCAGGTCCATCATCAATATCATCATTCACACAAGAAACTTCACAAGATTATACAAGCTTTAATAACAGTCTTATACCCGACTCCTTAAAAAACAAGAATCCCTATGGCCATACAACATTTGCAACAGAATCATCAAAAGATACAACAATCATATCAATAGATTCTACAAATAGAGACTTACAAGTATACCCATACCCAACCTATTGTACTTTTCGTTTTCCACGTACATATAAAAATGTTATTTCTATAAGTATTGCTGAATTAAAAATGTTAACATCATTTTATTCATTTTCTATGTCAAAAAACAATACTGATATTACTATTTACGAAAAGGATAGAACAATCACACTAAATAGTCAAATAGTCCCTTTACGAATAAAAACATATATATCTGATGGAAGTTATAATATTGCATCATTGCAAGCAGAAATACAGCTTGATTTAAATAAAACACCCGTTTTTTTTGATTTTATTAACGGTTTTAATGACTTTTCAAAATCATTTATTGCAAGTGGTGATTTTAGTATTAATTTTAATCAACCTGGTGATTATTTCTTTAATCGTCTTATATCTCAAAATATCCCAAATCCTACTATAAACACTATTGTAAATTATTTCTGGCAATCAAGGTATTCACAACAAAATAGATTTAGCCAAAATGATATTATTATGGCCTATTATTATCCAGTTTTAAAAGAAATATTATTAGATAACACCCAAGTAACATCAATAAATTCTGGAAGTTGTACTCTTCCAACATTAAATACAGTATCATTTTCAATACCCCTAGCAGATGGTTATAATTATGTAAATTCATCAAATGTAGATTTATCTTCAGGATTAGGTATAGATCCGAATATTTTATCAACAAATGATGTTACAAATCGTTGTTTATATTCATTTAGAGGATTAGCAGATCCAGTTGTATTATCTGTTATTTTAGGAAATAAAAGCCTGTTAGATACATATAGATTACAACATACATTTCAGTATTCACTTGTAAATAAATATTCAGTAAATTTAAATACACAAACACAGTATATAAATATAACATCGTCCAGTTTAAATACTTCTCTCTTAAATTTATTAAATAATAATCAACAGTCGTATACAGCTGCTATTCTTGCACAATTAAAATTAACAAACACGCAATATACAGCCGCCTTTTCAAATTTGTCGTATATATCAGCTGTACTACAATCATTATATAATTTCCAACAAAATCAGTTTCTACAATATTTTGCAGTTCCTTTTGATCAATATGCGTCACAGTACTATGCAAATGTTTCAAATCCATTCTACCTTCAAAATGGATTAAATGCATTAAATATACCAGCTTCATCATTAGAATCATATGCTGCAGGTATAATCACATATACATCATCAATTATCAGTCCTCCACAATATACACCCTCATACTGGCCTAACTTATCAAACACAAATGCACCTACAATTTCATTATTTAACTTAAGTACAGTTACTGAATCGTTTAATAATGTATATAGAAATACATTAAATATAATTGACTTGAATCAACCCCTTATAAAACCAGATTATACATTATATTCACAAATTCTAACAGGTGATGCTACAGTAATATGTCCAGTGAAAGCTGGTGCATATACAGTATTTAATTTTAATTCACCAGTTCGTCAAACAATCCATGTTGAAACGCTTCCACAACCAATACTTTATCGTCTACCAAAGTATAATCAAAGTAACTTTGACGCTACAATTAATAAGTTTTTTAATTTTTCCTATACGTTTTCATCGAATCTTCCATATGAACCACCAAAAAATTATACAACTATTTATGATAATATTCCTAGTACATCAATTTATCAGATTCCTGGCTGGCCTTCAACAAATACATGGGGATTATCTTATGAATCTTCAATAACAAATTATACAAGTAATTTTGTATTAACGCCGACTATAAAAAATAATACTATCTATGCACAATTTACAACACCGTATTTTAGTAATATATTATCAATAACTTCATCATATACATATTCATTAAATGTAACATTAAATTTTGTAGATTCAACAACTACATTTATACCAACACCAAGCTTAAATTCATTAAATGTATTTATTTATCATGATCGTGGTGCATTTATGGGTGATGTATTGTGCAATCGTAATGAAAATCCTTATTTCTATAAGAATAATTTGTTTATTTCTACTTCTACAACAAGTACAACATTTACATTTACAACCTATGAAAATCAAACCTATTATATGATAGTACGACCTACAACAATTATAGGAAAAACATTTATGAATATTGTTCCATGGTTTTCAAATTCAATGCAAGTAACACAACAAAGTCTTAGTGTAAGTGGACTAAATCCTTCCACTGATATTTATACATCAAATTTTAATAATCTTATCGCTACAAATTTCAATTATGCACAAGTATATGATTCAAATTGGATTCAATTGCCAATTACTTCACCTTATATTCAATCAAATATAAATTCAAATATTACTATAAATCCAGTAATTATTTCATATAATACACCTATTGGTTATGATGTAAATGGTGTAAGTAGTGATTATATAGACTATATTCCATTTTTAAATGATTCATTAACGGGTGCATTTTATCCTACAAACCCATATGGTATTGATCCTATAAACCAATATGTATTTTTTTCAAATTCACCTTATTCATTAACAAATAATACATATTTTTATACGGGTTCTGTAAATAATATTTTTGACCCTGGATTAGCAAATATATATAATCCTGCAAATGTAGTAAAACGTGAATATAAAATAGTACATTATTATTCTGTAAATTATTTACCAGAATCTAAACAAAGTTCATCCTATTATCAACCAACATATATTTCTGATTCTAATTCACAACTTCCTTATACACTTGCAACAACTTTAAATAAACCTATAATTGGATATAATTATGATGGTCCAAATCAAGAATTACAATTAGATAGGGGTGTATTAGGTTTTACATTTATTCCAGAAAAAGGAGTATGGAATATTAAACGCTTTGTATTTCGTTCTGCTATTAGTGATTATGTAAATGATCCGAATCAAAATATCTATTATTTAGGAATCTTTCTTTTTGGAGATATTATAAATTCAAAAACTCTACCCCTTTCATTAAATAATGCAATAACAGTACTATCAAATTCATCACGTGTTACATATACAGCTAATCAAACTAATACATCTGAAGGGTTTGATGTAAAAGGTGGAACATATTATGAATTTAAAAAAGACACATCATTTAGTAATCCATTATTTTCAAATATCTTAGGATATTCACAAAATATAAATTCTATGATTTCTCAACCAGAATCTATGTATGCATGTGTTGGATTTACAAGTAATGGAAATGTTATTACTATTAAAGCATTAAGTGGATCGGCAGTTCCTTATCCATATTCAACAATACCAAGTGTAAGTAATGTATATTTAGATAATACATCATCTTATTATAAAGGTCAATCTGTAGTTGTTCCTATTATAGGAAATCAAAAACAGTGGCCAAATGAAAGTGGAAAATCAGAACTATTTCCACCTTCTGAAAATATATATCAATCTCAGTATCTAACATCACAACCTGTAGGTACGAGTGTAGTATTATATAAAAAATCATTAAATATAAATAACTATACAACATATTTATATCCATGGTCATTAAATAGCAAAATAAGTAAAATAAATGCAAATATAAACAATCATATGTTAGTTCAAGATGATCAAATTAGTATTTATAATTATTTAAACAATACTACAAAACGTATATTTTCAAATCCAATATGTACATTTACAATAGATGAAATTTTTAGTGTTTCAGAAAATACATATTTAACTTCAATTAGTGGCAATAGTAGTATATATTTTTTCTTAGGATTTGTATATCAACCTCAATCTACAAATATAAAACTTCGTATAAAACAATTTACAATTATAGATGGTGAAATGAATGAATTAAGTTTAGATACATCATTTGTAATTCCTCATGGAGGATCTATACAGTCATTTACTATCAATGATGATAAACAAATGGTATTCATATATCAAACATCAACAAGTACCACAATTTATTATACGCAATCAGACTATACAAAATCACCACTACTTTCAGCCTCACTCCCAACTCAATATGCATCAGCAGTGCATGATATGAATTCAACTAGTTCAGTTATATATTGGCTTGGATTAACTTCAGATGGAACTGGTCAAGATATATATCAGTGGGATATAACTACACCCTTTCCAGGAACTTTATGGATACAGTCTACCACAACAACACTTGTTTGGAACCAAATATGCATAAATATAAGTACTAGTATACCTTCATCAAATGACCGTTTATTCTTAGCAAATACAAATACAAATACAATATATTATACAGATACTTGGAATACAACTACATATGAATTTACATTAGAACCGCTTGTAAATAACACTATTCAAATTGGTAAACTAAATTCAGGGTATAACGGTTCATTATGGATTCAAGATAGTATAAGTAATATAATTTGGGGAAATCGTAATACAGATATTGATATTGATGGTACAATTGCAGGTGCATGGCAAATTTTTTATCCTTTTCAAAAAATAGTATTAGAAAGGGTTGATATTATTTATAATCCTGAAGAAGACTTAGTAAATTTAAATTACCCTGAATATGGTCATACAAATGTATTTTATTATAATTCTCAACAAAGTTTTTGTAATGATATAAATTATAAATGGGGAAATGAAAGTAATTATACATTTGTAGATAAAAAGTTTTCAGGCTATTATTTTAATTCACATTTACAAAAAATTCCAATCAGTAAGTCATTAAATTCAAATAATTATATAGCTGTTCGTGGATATTCTCCAACAGAGTCATTTGAATCACTTTTACGTTTTGTTATTCCAAATAAGTATACTTTTGGATATATTTCAACTGATGAGTTGATAAAAGAAATCCAATTAAATACTATTAATAATCAATATCTATTTGATGTAGATTATTCAAAAAGTTTATCAAACTTTGATTTAGCATATAATTTTGATGCACAATTATTTGGTGATAATTTAATACCTAATTTTGAAGGAGTTCGATTATCGTCAAAAAATTTCAGTAGTTTCACTACTATATATCAAAATTATTTTAGTAATTATAATACAACTGCGTCTACAATTAATATTGTAAATCAATTTGTAAATTCAAATATATATACTTATATTAGTACAAATTTAGCCAATATTATACCTATTAATTCGGTATCAAGATTAAATTATAGTGCACCATTAATATTCCAAATTCAATGGAATTCATCATTGCTACCACAATATAAACAATTAGTTAGTAATTGGGGACTAGGGTATAATTTAGGATATACAAATGTAGATTCAGCCTTTAGTATTATACACAATGCAACAAGTTTTTATAAGATTCTACAAGATTATATTTATTTACGATTAAGTCCTGAATATAAAATAAATACTTTGGATATTACAAATATAGAACAGTTAAATATTACTCGTGATCCTACTGGTAGTATAAATGAATATTTTGGAAAATTATTATTGGGAGATTTTAATACATATAGTCGTACAATTATAAGTAATGTAGTTACATTTAATCCACCTATATCAAAACTTGATAAGCTTTCATTTGAATGGATAGATCCAAAAGGAAACCGAATCGTTAATAGTGATTGTGATTGGAGTATAACATTATCAATTACTGAATATTCTACAAAACAAACCTTAGATTCAAGTATTCCTACACTAGTTGATCCATCTCTACTAGCTCCAGCAAAAACTTAGTCTATTCATTATCTCACACTTATGATTAGAATGTCATTAGGACTAACCCCTGCTAAATTTCCGATTGCCAATGAGAAAACTCTAGATCCCAAACTATCTCACTATTGTGCACCTAGACACTGGGACCCTACAATGGTATATCGTTATACAATTCATGAACAATATGGTCCTCAATCACTCCCGATAGACCCTAGACCTTGGACAAAGGTTTGCCTTGAATATGTAACAAGTTCTCCTCATGAATATGCCCCATCACCCCCTGAAGATATGGTATTTACTGGTGCTAGTGGATTTAACCCTCCTACACGCTACTTAGCTGCCATTGATCATGAAAGTCAACTCAGAAGACTCGACCAACCTCTAAACAATGACTTATTATCACAAGGCAATTGTAAGTCACCTATGTACAAACTCCCTTTATCATCCGATACCTTTCAACAATATGTCCTACTACCTCCTCAGTCTACACCTAAATCAGCAATGGTTCGTGAACTTGCTGATCCGGCTGTTCTTGAACGTAATGGACAATATAAGTGTTCTGAAGAAGCTATGGTATGCGGACTCAAGGGTGCTCCCAAATTCTTCTTAAATCCCACAAAGCAAAATCGTTATAACCAAAAGGATCCTCGTTGTGGCCCGACACTATGGCAAACAGTAGATGGTAAAAATCCTTCTTCACCAAATCATATGCCTCGCAGAGTCCCTAATTAATAAAGTAAATAACTACTAAACACTCGTAAGTATTCTTTGTATTTAAATATACTAAGAATACTAATAGCAGATGCAACAATCAATTCAACAAATACAACCCTCTGTACAACAGCAACAACATCAAAGTCAGGGGTTTGGTGGTATGAATCAAATCTTTGAATTGTTCAAGATGCAAGTACTTATGAAATTTATGAATGATGGTACTGGAAAGTCATCTATATGGACCATGGTGATTTTAATGTTTTATGATCAAATCATTAAACTCAGTCCAACATTATTCACCACCACACTTGGATGGTTTCAACAACCACAATCTGAACAAAAACACCTTCTACCACCTCTTGAATTAATGCCGTCATCAACTCCACCACCATCTACAAAATCAATTCGTGCATGTATACAATTTGAACGTCAAATTGATGCAAAAACAGTAGATCCTCGTATTGACTCTGTTATGTACCATGTATGTAACTTACCTGATGTACGTAGTTTACGTTATAATGGTATTGAAATGATTCCAAATTTTAAAGATAGTATTATGATTGATAATGATATTTGGTTTGAAGTATTAAATCCTCAATCAGCTCCTATTCCTAGTGTAAATAAAGAAATGAAATTAGAACCAATCTTATACAGACTTTCTACCTATGACCATGATATTACTTGGCTCCATAAGTTTGTTGAAGATGCAATGGAACGTTATGAACAAGAAAAGAAGAATAAACTCGGTAGTGAAACTTATTACTTTGACCAAGTTACGGCTTCAGGTGGTGCCTATAGAAATCCTATAAGCAATCAAATATGTATGTTTACAAAGAGTAAGTTTCAAAGTAATCGTTCACTAAGTAATGTCTACTTGCGTCAAATTGATGAACTCAAACAACGAGTAGAATTTTTCCTGCGTCGCCGTGATTGGTATGATAGCAAGGGAATTCCCCATACTCTTGGAATTGTTATGTATGGCCATCCTGGTTGTGGAAAGACAAGTACAATTAAAGCGATTGCCAATGAAACCAAGCGTCATATTTTCAATATTGCCTTGAGTGAAATCAAAACCAAAGAAGCCCTAAAAGATTTATTTTATAATGATGTTGTGCATACATTTGTTGATGGAAAAATAGAAGTCTTAAATATTCCTATCAAACAACGTATTTATGTGATTGAAGATATTGACGCAATGGAATCGGTTGTAGTGAAACGCACAACGGAACAACTAAAAAAGGAAGAAGAAAAGAAACTTAAAATTGCGGCTGAAGCGGAAATTTTAAGGCAAACACAAGGACTTGATGCAGCCAATCGTATGTTACAAGGAAAAGAATCAGAAAAAGATTGTCTAGACTTGGCTACATTATTAAATGTTCTAGATGGTGTTCGTGAAACTCCTGGAAGAATTATTATACTCAGTACCAACTATCCTGAACGCCTAGATGAAGCTTTGTTACGTCCTGGACGTTTTGATATGATGATTGAATTTGAAAAACATGATCATAATGTACTCAAACAACATCTTGAAAAATATTACAGTACAACATTATCAGAAGAGCAATTACAACAAATTTCCATCCCAAGTCTACATCATAAATGGACTCCTGCAGAAGTAAGTCAAATCTTATTTCGTCGTATTCAATCAATTACCTTGGCAATTCAAGACCTGGTCAATGAAGATCCGTCCAAATTATTTAAATTTAGTCAATTAAAAAAGGATGATCCTACATCAACTATAATTCTAGAAGAAGGTACAGACTTAACAACACTCTTAGAGTCTAATACTATAAACCCTACCAACCCTATTATTTCTACGGAAATAATAGACCAAAAAAAAAAGACTTCACTGAAGATACTTTCATAATAAATCTAGATAATTTTGAACAAGAAATTGATTCAGAATTAACAGCAACTCTACAGTATTTATCTGAATCTTCTGATGAATTACGCACACATAGTTTACAAGAATATAAATCTTATTTAGAAAAGGTCAAGTCTACATTACAAGGATCTGCAGATCCAACAATCTTAAAAAGTAATTGGGAATCCTTTCAAAATGCAAAAGACTTTATGAAAGCTCCAACACAATCCATTGAACCCATTGAACCCATTGAACCTATAAAGTATTCTGATACACTAACTGAAGAACAAATATTAGCTTCTAAAAAGAAGAATGAATATATGGAAACATTACGTGCAAGTTTTATTACAAATGAACCTACATTCTCTGAAGATTCTACTGAAGTCGCAAAACAATATATAGAAGCTATACACTCTTTTGATGAAGCTCAAGATAGTTTTTTTCAAGGTTTTCTTTCAAAGGATGCTGAAACAGATACAAATAATCTTGATGATTTTTTCAAAGAAACTCTTATATAATTATCTCTAAAGTAAATACTTCTCTGCAAGTGGAAATAATTTATTTTCCTTCAAATATCGTAATGTATACTTGGAAAGTATGGTAAATAATTCTTCATTTAATTGCTCTAATAAACGTAATATTGTAGGATTCTTATAACTATATAAATCCTTATTACTTAGTTGATGAACAATAGACATTATTGTTTTTTCATGACGTAAATAACTAGGAAGAGTAATATTTGATAAACGAGTAATAAAATAGTCAGTTTCAAATGCTATTTTATCTTTTGGTAATTCTTTCACATTTTCAATTATAAATGTTAAAGAACTCACATCGCCATATATATTATATAATCTTCCTAAATCTCCAACAAGTATAGTATTTATTTTTTCTAAATCATCTTTATAATTATAATAACGAGCAAGGGCGTGCATACGCTTCGCAAGTTTAAAATAATTTCCTTCTTTACGTAACATTAAAATAGACTTTTTAATAGCAAGATTACATTCTACTAAATCTTTATTAATAATACGATTTCCAATCTTGAATACATAAATCATTTCAAAATCCATAAAATGATTTCCAGCAATCCAAGAAACAATATCCATTTTTGTAATGGTAGGAGCTTGTACAGCTTCTTCTAGTGTATAACGCCGTCCATCTTGTAAAAACTTGTGGCCAATAATAATTTCTTTATAATCCCAACGAATAATATTAAAACGTAATTCTTTTTGTAATTCAATAAAATCTTCAAGGCTTACATGTTTTTTAACTAAACGTTTTGCCATACCATATTGTTCATCGGTAATAATTTTTGTATTATAAAGTTCATCAACACGCTTCATTATTGATACAGGGTCATAACCAACTACTTTTCCGTTACGAATAGTAGCACTATCAGGAACTACAATCCATTCATGAATAGAACCGCACTTAATATCACCAATATATGTAAATGGCATTTTAATAAGTTGTTTCACGTTATTTTGAAACCGCACGACAATATCACGAATACTTCTTGCAGGAATTCTTTCAATACTATCTATATCACCAGCATAGACTTGATCACGTAAGGAAAAACTTCCTACTAATTTTACATGTTTGCCATCGGTAAAGGACATTGCACGTAAAACATGGAGTACTTGATTACTAAAATCCGTCGGATATTTCTTTAGCATCTCTGCTAAGCTCCTAATTAGTGCGGGATTTAATTTCCCAGAATTTTAATAGTGTTTCATATAATTGTTTTGCTTTCACTAATTCTATTTTCTTAAATTCCCAAAGTATACCATAAAATGGATGAAAGATTTGTATTTTTTCAATTGTATGATTCATGGATGCAAAACATAAGTAGGCCATAATCCAAGATTCAACCCACATATAATAATCAGGTTTCTTTTCACCACAAATACGTAATAAAGTAGAACCACATAAAAAGTCCATACATACGGGTGTAATTTGATCAAGGTGTAGTGTAGGATTCACTGATAAATCACAACTACTATCAAACACATCAACAAAACTACGTTCTAAACTTTCCAAGAAAGGTACACAAGTTTCAATCAAGTCTTTCATAGTATTTGTACGATATAAACCAGCATTACGCCCTTCAGAAACTTGTTCTAAACACGAAAGTCTCCAAATATCGAGTAAGCACCCTCGCCATGACATATTCTTATCAACAAACTTTCTCCATGAGCGAAGACACTCAAGGCGATATTCACTCGGAACTACACATTGAATAGGACCAATCTTGAATTCATCAATATTATACTTTTCAAATCGTAAACAACGAATTTGCCCTCGTAACTTCGCCATTAATGTAGTTGCTTCTACAAGCTCTTTCTGAGTCCAACCTAGTTCTCTGGCAGCTGACCAAGCTTCTATATCTCCATAAGCAACGGGTTCAATTCGTTCGGTATCGGCAAAAAAGTGGCGAATCATAATTTCAAATTCTTCACGCCATTGTTCCCAAAAATCTTTATCTTCATTAAATACTCGTATAGTAAATATCATACGCTCGCGCAATGGGTCTTGAAAATCTTCTTTCCATCTACGGAGTTCAAGTAAGCACCGCTTACTCCATAGACGGAGAAAGGCCTCAAAGTCTCTTGTATCAGCCCACGAAGGTATTTTCCACGACTCACCACTAGGAAGCAATTTTCTTTCACTTATAGGTATATCTTCAATACTTTCCTTCCAAGGTAGGGCTCCCATTTTACGAATTGTTTGCCATTCTTCTCCATCAAGGCAGTCAATTAAGTTTTGCAGTGATGGTGCACCAAAACTCATTTCATACTCGCTCAAGGCGTATTTTGCTAAACCATGGAATGTAAGGACCTTATAACCAATTTCGCGAACAAATCGTGATAGTGTACGTTCATTTCCATGATAAGTAAAGAAAAGACGCTCACGAGCACGAGTCACAGCCACATAAAATAGACGACGCTCACCAATAATTTCAAAGGGAGTCTTACGTGAAGGAATCTGGTCATCACTCAAGGATACTAAAAATACACAGTCCCACTCAAGTCCTTTTGAGCCGTGAAATGTCGCCAAGTCTACTACTTCTTCAGTTGTTTCAGATCCTCTTCCATCAATACGTTCTTGAGATAAGATTCGCGTTTTTACTCCAGCACGCAAAAAGGCTTCTTCCACACGATATAGCTCAATATTATTTCTAGAAAGTACGGCAAATGACTTATTAACACCCATCATCTTACGAATTTCAGTAATCTTATTTGCAATCCAAGCATATTCATCATACAAACGCCAAAAAAACAAGACTTCAGGTTTCAGTCCACCTTTTTTATTAGCAACCATATGTTCTTTCCAGTCCAAGGTAGGAATTCCTTTCATCACACAATTAGCTACAGTAATAATTGCTTCACTTGAACGATAGTTACAACGTAATTGATAATCCTTTACATTCAGAACTATGTTATGATACTCTAATAAAAACCCAGAACTGCTTCCACGCCAAGTATAAATATTCTGGGCATCATCACCTACAATACTAAAACGACATCCAGTATGCCGCATAGTTTCGAGTAGTCTCCATTGAATTGCATTAATATCTTGAAATTCGTCAACAATGACATAACGTAAGCGACCGACCCACTCACGTCCTTTTGTGGTCCGCATCCATTGCATCCAGCGTACAGGAAGTTCATCAATAAATAGACTTTGACTTGCGGATACATTTTCACCCATTTCACGCAATACATTACTTGCAAGAGCATGAAAGGTTCCAGCCCAAATACTTATAGGACCAACAAGACGTTGTACACGTTGTAACATATCTCGTGCAGAATTGCGACTAAAGGTCAGTAAAACAATCTGATTGGCCATTACACGAGTATTTGTCAATAGCCATGCAATTCGTGCAGCAATAGTAGTTGTTTTCCCTGAGCCAGCAGAAGCAAGAATTCGCTGATTTTCATAGGGTGAAGCAGTAACGACAGCATACTGTTCAGGATTAAGTGATACAGTATTATATGGGAACTCTAATACTACGTTCATAACTAAGTATATATATGTACAAATCCATTAAATGGTTCTAGATATAAAGAAAACATTATTATATACATCATACTATGTCACTACATGTCTATACATATTTTACAGATAGATCAAAAGCAAAATACTTATTTGAAACAGCACGATTTCATAATGTAGAAGTTACTAATTTAGCAAAATCACAAGAATGGGAAGGATTTCATCAAAGATTACTAGCATTGAAAGAAACTATTGAACCTTTTCCTGATGATGATATTGTATGTTTTATAGATTCTTATGATCTGATTGTCAATGCCGATAAAGATACAATTATACGTAAGTTTAAAGAAGCAAATTGTGAATTATTATTTGGTGCAGAGACAAATCTACACCCTCCAGTATTAAAAACACTTAACTATCCTAATAGCACAACAATATTTCGTTATTTAAATGCAGGTACTTATATTGGTTATGTACGAGCCATTAAACAAATGCTTTCATGGAAACCTATAGAAGGCGATGACCAAGAATATGCAAACCGATATTTTCTAGAATACAATCAAACACGAAATATAAAACTTGATTATGAAACAAAATTTAGTCTAAATATGCAAGGAATTTCTTGGGATGTACTTGAAATTATTAATGGATATGTTGATTTTCCTCCTCTTAATACAACTCCATGTTTTATTCATTTTAATGGAATGAGTTATTTAGATATTAATAAAGATATGATACGAAATGGAAATGAACTTGAATTTAATTATTATGCAGTATATGATAGAACTTTTTCTGCAATCCTAGGATCAAAAATGCTAACTAGATCATGTGATGTTATATGTAAGTTAACAGGAAAAGGAATGACATACTAATTTAAAGAATATAGATTAAACTAAATAAGATGGAATTATTCTACTATGTAGATCAAATATATTCAACAATTAAAAGTGTAGAATTAAGCACATCTTTATTTACAGAAGAAAACGAATTGCTCCACCAAATGCGTTTACAAGTAGATCCAATACTATTTAATTCTCTACGTGAATTATATGGAAAAACTCTAAAACACTACTGGAATACAACGAATATTCCCTATACTTCAAATAAGGGAATACTATTTGTAGAACGTAGATGTCATCCAAACTTAGAATTTTGTTTACAAAATGCTGTATATTTTGCACGTGGTTATTCAGTACATATTTTTTGCAGCGAAGCAAATTATGAATTTATACAAACCATTTGTGGTAAACAACTTCCAAATATTCATATTTATAAGATATTTGACACGATTGGTACTCCTGAACAAGGTAAAATAGAATATAATAATCTTTTAAAACAATTAAATTTCTGGAGTGTTTTTAAAGAAGATTATATTCTTACAATGGAAACAGATTGTTATTTACTAAAACCTATTCCTGAATCTATTTACCAATATGACTATGTTGCTAGTAAATGGAATTGGCTTCCAAATGATCCAGGTGGTGGTGGACTAACACATCGAAAAACCAAAGTCATGAAACAAATTTGTAACCTACAGGATGAATCATTGCAGTGTATACCAATGCAAGATTGTTTCGCATCAAAAGGAATTAATCTACTCAATGGAAAAACACCAAATTTTAAGGAATCAGGAGATTATTTTACAGAATCTACTTTTTCGAATAATAGTATTGGAACACATCAATGGTGGACATTTAATAATGATTTACCTGAAACAATAATGAAATCGTTTATTGCATATTATTTAACTCTAAATATCTAAACCTTTCCAAACACAGTTAAGTATGGAACGTGTTGAAACAGATATAAAAACAATTTGTTTTCAATCTCCACGATGGATGCAAATTGAAATACAAGGATTTATGTATGGACTCTTAAGTTGGTCACTAACATGTTTAGAAGATAAAGAAGAACCCATACATACAAAAATTACAGTAGAAGAACTTTTAGAACACGCAGATGAAGAATTTCATGGTTGGCCAACATCTTGGTTAGAACCCATGGTTGAAGATTTTATTGCCCTACATCTTTCTTATGATGTACAACAAACCCTTTTAGTAAATCTAGAACGAGTCTTTCAAGATAGTGTTCCGACAGATATTAATATATTTACTATCTTGGCAAATGGTGATATACTCACAACTGAACAATGGGAACGAATTTATGAGTCAATTGCGTTCCGAAATCCAATTGAACCTATAAAAAAATCACAAAAAACACGGCGGTTACAAGGACGTCGTGCTGTCACTCCAATCAAAAAACGGAAAAGCTTTACACGCCATAAAATTTTAATAGTAAAATCTAATTAGAAAGGGACTAAATACATGAATCATTTTTCATATTATAGTGAACAAACACATCAAACGAAATTAAATGGTCATACAATGAAAAAACGTAATATTGTAAATATCAAAAATGGCAAGGGAATTAAACGTAGTGAACAAACAATAAATAAGAAGACAACAAGAAAACAAAAAACTTTATCTAAAAAGGAAATGAATCATATACGAAATAATCGTTTCATTCCTGGACTATTTAGAAGAATGGAAAATTAACAAAAGTCCAAGATCCAAGCCCGAATAAATCTGCGGTAGAAATATGCACTACTACATATTGTATGTTAATAGGATTAATCTACAATATGATATTTGAAATAACTTTAGTAACTATTGTTATTGTAGCCATTCTTTTCTTTTTTTATCGACAAGCAGTAAAGGAATTTCGTATTTTACAAACGGACTCAATTGATAAGTCCATACTACTATTAAATGAACGTTGTCCGATTGTCAATTATCCATTTCCAGAACCAATTAATCTTTGGTCAATGAAGGACTTACAACAACGACCACTTTTGAAAAATCAAATTCAAAAATATCTTACTAAAGAATCATCATGGTTAGATCCGCTAACTTCACATTCATTAGCTAATCAAGTTGGACTTCCTATTTGGGTACAACAAACTATCTTACCTGCATTCAAAAATCTTTGGTGGGGTCCTTTATTATGGTCACAAACAAAAGTAGCTATTAATGCTCAGGGTCTACGTCCTACCTTTGGTTATTGTACAATTATTATTGCAACAGAAGGAGTTCTTCATGTAAGTCTCTTAAATGAATCATCAGATGCTTATTTACCGAAACAATGGCTAGGAAAACGTCTAAGTAAACTAACACGCGATGATGCTCCATTACTCGGCCAAATTCAATTTGTAGATGTAATTGTACGTCCTGGTTCGGCCTTATTAGTTCCTCCCCATTGGAAAGTTTGTTGGGAATGTGAAAAGACACCAATAACAACAAAAACAACAAAAATAACAAAAACAACAAAAACCCCTACACTTGCTCTTTGGATTGATATTCATCATCCTGTAAGTTTTATATCCCAACAAGTATTTTATAGGAAAACCGTATAAGGAATAATTATATATAACTATAGATAGATATAAACAATTATGGAACATTATGATGATGTTACCCATATTATGGATACACTCAAAACAATTGAATCTCTTGCGTTAAGTGCAGAACCATTTGTAAATTCTATCAAAAACAAACTTGAACCAAATTCTAATATTACAGAGTTAATGAAAGATTTTTTCAAAACAATTGGTGTAGAAATATATACAATAGAAAATTTCTTATCATGCTTAACCATGTATCTTATAAAAGAAGGATGTGTCAAGGAAGGATTACTTATCGTACCGAATGTTTATTTATGTGGGTTTTTAAATCTTCAAGAATCACCTATCACCCTTACAAAGCTCCTTATAGAAATACATACCCACATAAAAATTGATAGTCTACCGCTTGAATAAATTAATCAAAAATAATGCTAAACACGCTTCAACAAGAAGCTCTTGATTTAGCAAAAGCGGGTAAGTCACTCTTTATAACTGGACCAGGTGGTGTAGGAAAATCCTACCTGATTCATAAGATTGTAGATGAGCTAACAAAGGCAGGAAAACGTGTAGGGGTTACGGCTTTGACAGGTTGTGCCGCACTACTTCTTGGACGTGAAGCAAAGACGGTTCATTCATGGGCTGGTATAGGTCTTGGTAAGGAAGATGCATCCAAACTAGTGGCCAATATACAAAAGTATAACTATAAGGCTAAAAGGCGATGGCTACTAACACATACCTTAATTATTGATGAAGTGAGTATGATGACACCTGAACTTTTGAAAAAGGTTCATGAAGTTGCAATGGTTATGCGTAAGTCTAAACTCGTTTTTGGAGGAATACAAGTTATTCTTGTAGGTGACTTCTTTCAACTACCGCCGATTTATCGTGAAGGTGAAACACTGTTTGCATTTGAAAGTCCTATATGGAAAGAACTCAATCTTACTACAGTCAATCTTACAGAAATCATACGTCAAGATAATCCAGTCTTTCATAATATCTTAAAAGAAGCACGTGTTGGTGCTCTATCAAAAGACTCGGTAAAAATACTGAAAGAACGTATGGTAGATACTTGGCAAAAGGAAAAGATTCGTCCTACACTCTTATTCTCACGTCGTGCTGAAGTAGAAATGATTAATGAGAATAATTTGAAGGCACTCAAGACACCGCTTCATACATTTGAAGCAAAAACTTTGGTTACAGCAAATCTAGAAGTACAAACCACAAAGTCTGAATTGGACAGAGCTATTGAAAAACTCGACCGTGATGCTTCATATAAAGTTAAGCTAGAACTTCGTGTGGGTGCTCAAGTTATGTTAATCTATAACATAAATCAAGAATCTGGTCTTGTAAATGGACGTCGTGGTATTGTAGAAGGGTTTACATCCACAACCCCACCTGTTCCCCTTGTACTATTTAAAGGAGCTTCAGAAGCTATACCAATTCCTGAAGTATCATGGGAGTCAGGTGATGTAGATGGACTCAAACGATCACAGATTCCTCTTATCTTAGCCTATGCAATTACGATTCACAAGTGTCAAGGAGCAACACTAGATTCGGCAATTATAGATATTGGTCGTTCTACTTTTGAATGTGGTCAAGCCTATGTAGCACTGAGCCGTGTAAAGAGCCTTGAGAGCTTATACATTTATGATTTAGAAGCAGAAGCTTTTAAAGCTCCGAAAAAGGTCAAGGTATTCTATGATTCTTTACTATAGGCAACCTATAGACAACCTACAACCAATCTACATCTTATGTTTATCTGTTTGAAATATATTACGTTCGTGATAAATAAAATCACAATGTAATAAAATGTAAAGTCTAAGCATCGTTTTATAATGAAGCTCTCCATTTCCAGCATCACCAGCACAATCAAGTAATATTGTTGTATCTTTATTAATATTTCCAAAACTAAAGCATATATTTTCATTATTAAATACACTTATATCAAATGGCATAGTATGAAGATTATGTAAGATAGCATGATTAAAAAATGGTTGATCAACAGTGTTATATTTAGTATTATAATTACATTTATTATTTATTTTTGTAAAAAAATCTACCAATAGTTCCTTACCATAAATAGCAAACTTTCCAGAACTAACACATGGCGTGCCAGGTATTATTACAAAATTTTTTGGCATATTCGCATGATATGAATCATATGGAATACTTGACGATTTTTCATTATGTATATATATAGTATTTGGTTTCATATGATCTGTTAAATTAGAAAGTGGTTTTATAATAAATATATCAATATCACAATACATGTAAATATCCTGCGTATAAGAAAATGCATAATATCTTTTCATCATTCCTTCTAGAAGAGTTTTAGGAGGTGTAAATACATGTATTAAAATTTCAAATGGAAATTTATAAGGGCCATAATGGCCAAATATAAGAGTAGTATTATGAGATTTAATATAATCAAAGGTACGTTTATCTATAGATAGAGCAAAGGCATCACCTTTTTTTAATTCACCAGATTTTAAAACTTGACTAAAAAAGAAATTAAAAATATCAATATATTTATTTTCTTCAACTGGTTTATCTTCAAGAGTAAATAAAAGACATGATAAACATAATGATGGCATATATCTATAGTTTTTCATGGTAGTTTTTTAAATAGGTATCTATTTAGACGACATAAAAAATTGACATATACCTTGCTGTAAAATCATTCATAATAAAAATGCCCGGTCCTGTCAAAATGGAAGTCCAACCTGCTCCGTTTAATAGTCCTACTCTATCTTCGACGAAAAGCCCTCAGTTAAAGTCAAGAAAAGCATCCATGGTTCAAGAAGATATTCCTCCTCCACTAACTCTTGATGGTCCTATTCCTGAAGAGCCTCTTACAAAGGAAAATCCGAATCGTCATGTGATCTTCCCTATTGAACATGGAGATATCTGGGCAAAATATAAGCAACATATGTCTGTCTTTTGGATTCCTGAAGAGATTGATTTGAGTAAGGATATGAATGATTGGGTAAAACTATCTGATAATGAACGTCATTTTATCAAGCATATTCTTGGTTTCTTTGCTGGAAGTGATGGTATTGTTATGGAAAATCTAGCTATGCGTTTTACTCGTGAAATTGCAATGCCAGAAGCACGATTCTTCTATGCATGCCAAAATCTAATGGAATCAGTTCATTCAGAAACCTATAGTCTACTCATTGATACTTACATTGATAATAAGCAAGAAAAGCTTGATATTCTACGAGCCATTCAAACAATTCCTGTTGTGGAAAAAAAGGCAAGGTGGGCTCTTCAATGGATTGACAATAATGAAGCGAGTTTTGCTACTCGTCTTCTTGCCTTTGCAGTCATTGAAGGTGTATTCTTCTCTGGTGCTTTCTGTTCGATCTTCTGGCTCAAGCAACGTGGTCTTATGCCAGGACTTACAGTATCGAATGAACTTATTTCCAGAGATGAAGGGCTTCACACAGAGTTTGCATGTCTCTTGTATGGAAAGCTTCAAACAAAGCTTACTAAGCAAGATGCACACAAAATTATTCGTGATGCTGTGAAGATTGAGAAGCAATTTATTACAAAGGCTCTACCATGTGAACTTATTGGAATGAATTCTAAACTCATGGCAGAATACATTGAATTTGTAGCGGATCGCCTAAGTCTTCAACTAGGATATCCTAAGGTTTATCATGCCAAGAATCCATTTCCGTTTATGGAGCGTCTATCACTTGAAAGCAAGGATAATTTCTTTGAGAAACGTGTAACTACGTATGCCAAAGCAAATACGAATGGATCGAGTGAAGAGAAAAAGTTTGCAATGGATGCTGATTTCTAGATTAATAAAATCAATAAAATCAATAAATCTTCTTATTTTCTATGATTAGAAACTTGGTTAATAGTTTCTTGTTTTGTATTTTCACCTTGAAAATTATAAATAGTATTTTCAATAGTATCTTCTGAAATTGAAATAATATTATTTCTTACTAGCATATTAAAAAAAACATTCTCTCTTTTTATTATTTTTGGAACAGGTGTTACAATAATAATATCATGATTTATAAGTGTAATAAGTATAGAAGAACATACATTATTAAAAATATCTTTTATGTCTTGTAAAAAAACACTCATTCTATTAAAGTATATATAAAATACTTTAGATTCTAATTTTAAAGTGTTTCTCTATACAATGATTTATATCTTGCCTTAATCATTGCATCAGTAATTTCTTCAATATTATCTTCTTTATCTTGAACAATAGGCTCAACATCGGGTTCAGCCACAGGTTCAGCCACAGGTTCAGCCACAGGTTCAGCCACAGGTTCAGCCACAG
>Ga0114973_10000944_pt1 | contig 21779 bp, 23 predicted proteins | sample M_140807_MF_Meta_FD_87025 | JGI IMG/M metagenome (GOLD analysis project Ga0114973, IMG submission 87025) | Freshwater microbial communities from Lake Montjoie, Canada to study carbon cycling - M_140807_MF_MetaG | ecosystem: Environmental > Aquatic > Freshwater > Lake | place: Lake Montjoie...
ATTTATTTTTGGATAGTGCGTAGAACGCCGGACACGAAGTGGTAGGCGTTCGAGGATTCGCTGGAGAGATTTCTGAAGCGCAGCGGAGGGAATCTCGTAAGTCGAATGGACAATTCCGGAGCGAAGAATGAGCGGTAGTAATTGGATGATTCTCCGGAGAAACTGACTTTCGACGGAGAATATGAGAGGATAATGATAACAATATAATGCTGGGTTCATTATATTGTTTATGTAATGTATTTTTGCTACCAAGTCGACATTAAACACAGATGTCTTAACGCATAGGAATACGAGAATCATTTCCGATTGGTCTAACGGTGTTTTTGGTGAATGTCATAGTGGTAGCAATCTTTTTACCGTTGCAGCAACGACCATAAATAGGGTCGACGGTATGAAGGAATATGCTTGCCCATGAGTCACGACCAATCTGGTAAGGGAATCCCGCTTTTTTCTCACCACCACCTTGTGGTTGGTCGGTGATTACATTGCTCATCATACGCGCTTTATTTGAATTTGACCAGGCACCTCCTTGTGGCATTTTGTTTATAGGTATATATTATCCTAAACATATTTTATTTTTTGCTGTAATGAAAATTGAATTCAAAATCCGCAAAAATTGTTTATTATAAGAACCTAAAGATATAGTTGCAAAATAATATTAGCGAACAACCCTATCCTCTCATACTATCTAATAAAATGTCTCTTCCTGTTGAATATGTCGACGATGATATCCGCGTGGAAAAATCCGCGTCCGGTGCCGATACTTACGTATTTGACCCATATAATCCTCTAAATCGAACCATAACTAAAGAAGAAGTCGAAGGTATCCTAAAATCATTTGGAATCCAGATTCCGATATTCAATCTGGAACTCTATCGCCGCGCGTTCATACATAAATCCTATATCCGCCGCCCTGTTTTGGAAAACGAGCAGAATTTGGTAGTCATCGTAGAGAAACCGGCAGATTGTTTGCCGCTTTCCACGAAATCAAATGAACGCATTGAATTCGTCGGCGACGGCGTTCTCGAATGTTTTGCTAAATTCTACCTCTATAAACGGTTTCCAAAGGCGACTGAGGGATTCATGACGGAGAAGAAAATCGAACTGGTTAAAAACGAGAGCATCGGCAGAATAGCGCAAGAAATGGGACTACACCGGTGGTTCGTCCTCTCGAAACACGCGGAATCCAAACAAACCAGAACCAATTTGAAGAAACTCGGGTGTCTTTTCGAGGCGTTCGTGGGGGCGATTTTCCTAGATTTCAATCGCATCCAAGTCCACGACGACGAGGGATGGTTCGCGAATCATTTCGCGAGCGGACCGGGATTCCAAATGGCGGAGATATTCATACAGGCAGTTTTCGAGCGACACGTAGACTGGACGGCGCTAGTCAACAACGACAACAATTATAAGAATATTTTGCAGGTTATTATTCAGAAAGAGTACAAGGTCACTCCGCACTACTTGGAATTATCGCATTATCAGGAAACTACGGGGTATCATATGGGGGTCTATTTGTGTTTGGGTCAGGCAATACACGAAGCACAGTCTAGACCGAGTGACTGCATATATTGTAGTGGTAAGTTCAGAAGTCACGAAGAAGTGCATCATTATATGTCAAAGAATCGGAAGATATTCCTGTTCTTGGCGGAAGGTAAGCATAAGATTAAGAAGAAGGCGGAGCAGATTGCATGCGAGGCAGCAATACATTTGCTAAAGACTTTCTAGTCGAACCCGGATTTTCAGGAGATGCGACGCAGGAGCATCGAATGAAAATTTCGGATTTACTACCTTCTTCGAAGTCCGTAAATCCTATAGAATGTAATGGTCACGTTTGAAATGTATTATTTCATTAAATAATATGTTATATAATGAACTGTATTTTTATTTGCATATTCAAGAATAAACATCATATTGATTTGCTGTATTTGTTGCTGGAAAGTTTATATATTTTTGGTAATTTGCGCGATGATACGGAAATTCTAATATATACGTCAAACGAGTTTATGAAAATTATAGAAAATAGTAACTGGTTTACAAGCAAAATAAGATTTGAAATAAATGACACATATCACGATGTAGACAAATCGTGTAAATCGCGGTTAGATTTATTTAATTTGCAGTCATCATCTAAATACGACAAATTTTTATATTTGGACACTGACATACTAATAACACAGTTCGAACCAGAAATGGATATTAATGTTGTGTTCGATATTGCAATGGATGATTTATTATACACGGTAGAGGAAGGACAGATTGGCAATATAGAAGAGTATTATGGGCGTTCATTATTCGGCGATGAAATAGATGATTATGAAGATAAATCCGCATTTAGTAGTGGAATTTTACTTTTTAAAAACTGTGAAAAAATCAAACAATTGTTTTATCAAATAAATGAATGCATAAAAATTCGAGGAAATGAGTCGAATTATTATGACCAACCATTTATAGTTTACAATGCATTTAAGTATAAATTATTCGATAACCAGAAACTAAAACAATTTGCGATTAATCAACACACGAATTTTAATTTGGAATTTTTAACTGGAATGGTCATCAATCACTTTCCGGGAGACCCGACTGGAAGTAAAATAGAAATAAAAATAAACATAATGCAAACTGTTTTGAATAGTTTAAAACACATTATGACTTTAAAAATAATCGAATATGCAAAAACATATATTGACCAAAATTTAATGCCAATTATAAATCAAATAGGTGAACCATTAGAAGGTAATATTTTTACAGAGCATCAAAGTATTAATTATACTTATGTGTTTTTTAATAAAGTAATGAATATTAGTAGTTTATTATTAAATAAACAAATTAAGAATGTCATGGAAATCGGGTTTAATTCAGGATTTTCTACTCTATTAATGTTATTGTCAAATTCAAATGTAAAAATAACGTGTTTTGATTTGGGTGAGCATAAATACACGCTACCTTGTTATGAAAAACTAAAAGAAACTTTCGGTAATAGACTAAATTTGATTATAGGCGATAATACTCAAACGCTACAAACGGTAAACGATAAATATGATTTAATACACATTGATGGCGGGCATTCAACTGAAGTAGCAGAAAGTGATATTATTAATTCTGCCAGGTTATCGAAAAAAGGTACTATTATAATCATGGACAATTATAATTTTCCAAATTTACATGATTTATGGAATAATTATGTTCGCATATACAATTTGACCACACCAAATATACAAATACATTCATCTCCGCATCACGACATAAAATATTTCCATTATACCATGTAAATATTATACGTTTCGCTCTAAATACGCGACTAAAAAGTTCCATAGCATAAAATGTGCTAAATAAATCAACCCCGCATAATACATCCATTCTCCGACGAAACTTCCTCCGTCAGTTTCTCTGGAGAATCATTCAATTCTTACGCTCATTATTCGCTCCGGAATTGTCCAAACACGTAGGAAAAACATAGAATATAACATAAAAGTGAGATTGATATGAACCATAAATTTCCTAAATATTCAGGAAATTTATGAACGAATTTAATTAACGACGACGACTTGATTTTCTTCGACTCTTTCTTGATTTCTTACTCTTTCGGATGTTACGTGTTCTTCGTTTACCTCCTTTTATTTTATTTAATTCATTTAATTCTGGAATTATTTCGCTTTTGATATCACCATTTAAATGTAATATTATGCTATTACCTTTGTTAAGAGTTATTACATTATGCATAGGCACAAGTTTGTATCCATCTAATCCTTCGTCTGACATCAATTTTGAATATTTAGAATCATTAATTGGCAAATATTTTTAAATTCATCCATTTTTATTATATAATAATATAAGAAAAAAATGTAAAATGGGTATTTTAAATGAGAAAAGGTGTAAATGTCCAAAGGTGTAAGAGCGGAATATATTTTGCTATTTTTATTCTCCTGCTAAACTTCCTACGTCAATTTCTCCGGAGAATCATCCAATTCCTACGCTCATTCTTCGCTCAGGAATTGACCAGACTAGCGCTATCGACCGCAAGAAAAAACGGCAGAACAACAAAAAAACACGACCCAATTACAAAACTACGCAAATAATTATTAGACATTACAAATCAAATCACTATACAAACACGGTATATTCGACACTTACGAGATTACCTCCGCTGCGCTAAAGAAATCTCTCCAGCGAATCCTCGAACTCTTACTGCTGCGCATCCAGAGTTCTTCACACAAATACAGGTTGGCATACAAAACACTCAATTATGCGTATATGTCTTCGTCATCGTCTTCCTCCTGATTGCAAATAGAAGTAAGAGCACTAAGTATTGCTATTGCTCTCTGCTCTGCCGCGTCGACCGCTCCGGTATTGCCCGGTTTACGTACCTTTAGTCTCTCTATCAATTTGAGAAGTTCGTCATCTTGTGCTGCCTTGATGCGTCGCTGAGTGGGCGTGAATCCGAGCAAGTCGTAGAAGTAGTGGGGCAATTGCTCGGCATTGGCAATATTGTCGCGGAACGTCTCGGGGTTGTCGTCTCCTATAGTGGTATTTGCTGCTGTGTACTCGGGATGCTCTCTGAAAATGGTGCTCAGTGGTTTAACCGGGACACGCGGAGTTCCATCAGGATGTGTGCGAACGAAATCGAAACTCGCGCCGGCAGGCATATTAGGTTTAATGGTGTGTTCATAGCACACATCGAACCAGACACTCGTTGCGGCGGTCCAAATAGAAACTCGGCGGTATTTCTTGAAGACGAATCGTAAGAAGTTGCCGAGATACGGACGCGGAACCGGGAATGTCTGGTTAGATGGATTTTCCGTAAATCCGCGTCTTAGAGGTATATTGTCCAGCAAGAATCCGTCCATATCGAGTATGATGTTTTCCTCTGTTTGCTCTATGTCGTCGTATGCTGTCCCGTCGTCGAGAACTAATGATGACTTGAGTGCCTCGGAATCCGATGTTGGTTTGATTTTTATGGCGGATACCGGCGTTTTTCTGAATACCGATAATGGAGAAGACATAGTAGCAGTAATATTGGTATTGGTAGTAGTAATATTGGTAGTTATTGGCAATGGGGGTTGAGAGGCAGAATGGGTTGAAATGGTTAAGTTAGAAGTATTGGAAAGCATTGTGTTGGTTTAAATCTACCTTTTCATTTAGAAGAATAAAAAGTCGTTCAATTTTTTGCAAATAATAATCTATTACAGTATAGATAGTAATACCAAATGGCAGAGTTATTGCATTATTTAGATAAGATGGAATATCGACCCGTGCCTAAACCGAGAGGCAAAGTATTGCTGAAACGTCGACCAGAAGCACAAGAGGTAACGACAAATGTCGACGATGACCGGTTAGGATTGCTTCTGGAAATCGTGGATAAACGCCCAGTCAGTGGATTTAAACGCGTGATAGTAAAAGAATTCGAGCGACTTATTGGTGTGGTGCAGGAAAAGAAAAGTCGAAAAGAAGGTGAACCCCGACGCCCTGACCGCGATATTTATATCGAGAATTTAAGGGAATCCATCGAAGAATTGGAGGTACCCATTGCCACGCAAGCAGATGCGGATTCGGAACCCCATATAGAACCCATTTCTCTCGACGAGTTCCCTAAATTTGCGAAGAACGCCGGACACGAAGTGGTAGGCGTTCAAGGATTCGCTGAAGAGATTTCTGAAGCGCAGCGGAGGGAATCTCGTAAGTCGAAGGCAGAGTTGGAAGATAAAGAACCAAAAACACCGGAAGATAAATCGCGCGAATTAGACGAGAGGTTAGAGGAAATCGAAGGAGAAGAACCAGTTACACCCGAAGACAAATCACGTGAATTAGACGAGAGGATGGAAGAATTGGACCAGGAAGAAGACGCTGCAAAAGAACGAGAGGAAGCGAATAAAGCGACAAAACGTGCTAAAGCGAAAGAGGGACCACCTAAGCAACCCAGAAAGAAGAAAGGCGATGCCGCCGCCGCCAAAATACCGGATGTCGAAATCGACGACGAAACCGAGATTGAAGGCGCGCCTGTGTTACAGCGCGTACCTAAACGCCCGCCTCTCGATAAATTGGTGGTCAAAGCGCCGTCCTACTACATGGCAAACCGCAAATTGTATATCCAGAATATCACTAAACTTTTTGCTAAATTCAGCAAAGAATTGCTCGATGATAAAACGCCGGTTTCATGTGACGCCCGCGGTTCCTCGAATGATATTGAACTGCTAATCCACCAGCGTATTGTCCGCGAGTATCTCAATGTGTATACGCCTTATCGAGGTCTTCTGTTATACCACGGATTAGGGTCGGGCAAAACATGTACATCAATTGCTATCGCCGAGGCAGCAAAAACACATAAACGCATATTCGTGATGACACCTGCCTCTCTGAAAATGAACTTCTTCAGTGAATTGAAGAAATGCGGCGACTCGCTTTACAAGAAAAATCAATTCTGGGAGTTTGTCTCTATCGAAGGTCGACCCGAATATGTTGCTGTCCTCTCGAAGGTTCTTTCGCTAAAACCGGAATTTATCATGAAACTCGGCGGTGCTTGGTTGTCGGATATCCGCGAGTCTGAACCGAATTACTCCGATTTATCGCCGGAGAACCAGTCGTCACTCGACGAACAACTCAACGAGATGATTCGGTCTAAATACGTCGATATCAATTATAACGGGTTGAATAAGAAGAAATTCGATGCGCTGGTGAAGGAATATGGCAGCAGAAATACCACCAAAAACCCATTCGACCATAGCGTCGTTTTGGTCGACGAGGCACACAATTTAGTCAGCAGAATAGTGAATAATTTAGGTAAGAAGGATTCGATATCCGCAAAAATATACGAATATTTGCAGTCTGCCACGGATGTGCGAATCGTGTTCATGTCTGGAACTCCAATCATCAATTATCCTCACGAGATGGGTGTTTTGTTCAATATGTTGAGAGGATACATCAAAACATGGAAAATCACAATTCCTACTACTGGTGTGAAGTTAACCTCTGAACGAATCTTGAAAATGTTCCATGACGGAGGATTGAAAACGTTCGACTATATCGATTACTCGAATGATACACTGAGTATTACGCGCAATCCTTTTGGGTTTGTCAATGTGGAAAAAGGCACGGGCAAGGCAGCAAAACCAATTGCGGTTCCTAAAACATTTGTTGGTGGGAGGTCGACCCCGGTAAAAGAACACCAAGATGAGGACGCTAAACCCGCCAACAAGAACCATAGCAAAAAGAATCATCCGAAACCATCCTCTCATAGAAAAACACAAAAGAAACACTCAGAGGATGATGAATCCACCACGCCAATAATCACAACCGACGCCGACGGAGAAGTGGCGATTGCCACCGCGCCATACACCCTTAATAAAGGCGCAATTGAAATCCCGAAAGAACGAGAGGTTGATTTATCGGATGAAATAAAAGCGCAAATCGAGTTGGAAGTACACCAAGAACGCAATGCGGTCGGCGAGGACCATTATCATTATGGCGGTGCTGCCGTAGTCGACAGCGATTATTCGGGCATCCGTCTCGACGAACAGGGCAATTTGAGCGACGTCGATTTCGAGCGCAAAGTCAAAGAAATCCTTACTGAAAACGGCGTCAAATTCCTACCTAAAATCGAGTTAATCACCTACAAATCTCTCCCGGATACCAAGAACGAATTCACTGCTACATTCGTGGATATGGATACACTAGAGGTTGAGCGTCCCGACGTATTAAGCAAGCGTATATTGGGTCTCACCTCTTATTTCCGTAGCGCCCAAGAATCTTTGCTGCCTAGTTTCATTTTATCGGAGGTGGCGGGCACCTATAATCCGCAATATCATATTGAGTATGTCGAAATGAGTGACCACCAATTTGTCGACTATGCGAAAGAACGAGCGCTCGAAATCGAGCGCGAACCCAAGAAGAAAACCGCACCCGGCGAAGAAGCAAATAAAGAGGCACTCAAAGTGTCAGGTTCTTATCGCACATTTACCCGCGCTAAATGCAATTTCTCTTTTCCGTCAGAAATACCGAGACCGATGCCGCCAGCATTCAATCCAGACAAGGATATTGCAGAGAACGATTTCGACAATATAAATGACGATAATGGTCTCAATATCGGCAGCGACCTAGAAGATAACCAATCCGTCCAACCCATTTCGGGCGAATACGAGAAGGCAATCAGCAATGCATTGGCGGAACTGAAAGAAGCAGGAAGTCGCTACTTATCGCCTGCCGGACTCATGCAATGCAGTCCCAAATTCGCAAAAATATTGGAAAACCTGAAAAACGCGGAGAATCGCGGTCTCCACTTAGTCTACAGTGCCTTCCGTACTTTAGAAGGAATCGGTGTACTCAAATTAGTATTAGAGGCGAACGGTTTTACCGAATTCAAACTGAAGAAAACCGGCGACACTTGGTCGATTGTGGACGTAGACACGCCGGATTATGCCCGAAAACCGAAGTTTGTGCTGTATACCGGAACGGAGACGGCAGAGGAGAAGGAGGTAATCCGCAATATTTACAATTCGAACTGGAATTTCGTTCCTGCTACTATAACGGAGAAGTTGACCGCGATTTATAAGGCGACTGTTCCGGGAACACCGGGAACAGAAAGCGGCAATAATTATTACGGCGAAATCATCAAAATACTCATGATTACCTCTTCGGGTGCGGAAGGTATTAATTTGGAGAATACTCGGTTCGTTCATGTAGTGGAACCTTATTGGCATATGGTTCGTGTCGACCAAGTGGTCGGACGAGCGCGTCGTATTTGCAGTCATAAGAATTTGCCCGAGCAATTCCGCACCATAAAAGTGTTTCTTTATATGTCTAAGTTTAGTGATAAACAGAAATTCAACCGCGATAATGTGGGCATCATGAACCGCGATACCTCTCGATTAAAAGAAGCGAAGAGGGGCGCGAAAACCGGCGAGACTGCTATTACAACTGACGAAGTTCTGTACGAGATTGCGGTCATCAAAGACCGACTCACCAAACAACTACTTAAAGCAGTCAAAGAGAGTTCCGTGGACTGTAGTATCTACGATAATTCGAAGGAGGGATTGGTTTGCTATACATACGGACATGCGACGTCGAATGAGTTCGGGTCATTTCCCAATTACATCGATGATAGACATGTGCGAGAGGGTACAGACGTGGCAAAACGCAAGGTCGCAATTAAAGAACTCGAAGTTCAGGGCAAAAAATACGCACATAATACGGAAACCAACGAATTGTATGACTTGAAATCGTACAAGTCTAAACCGCCACAAGTTGTCATATTAGGACACGTCGAGTTTGTAAAAGACCGACCTAAATTTGTTCCAATATAAAGACATTTGTATTCGCTCCGTAATTAATGAAAAATACAACATTTATTATAAAATAGCGTATTTTATTATAAGAATGGTATTTACAAATATAATTTTACTTGCAATATTAATAATAATATTAGGTATTTCAGTTTATGTTAGTTCCATTGATTTACTACCTTACTTCACTTCGTATTCGAAGTCCGTAAACCCTATATTCACAGACATGTTAAGTAATTCGACTATATTACGAGAACCAGTAGCACCGATGGTAAACGACGAAACCGTTTGCACTTCGTATAATAATGGCGGGCAGTGCTCATCTGTAATGAGAGGAGGCGGTAAAGACATGTTTGTGCAAGGCGACGGCAATATGGTTATTTATGAAAATGGAATAGCAAAATGGGCAAGTAATACGAGCAGAGGCACTGGCGAGTACAAACTGGTTATGCAAGGCGACGGCAATTTAGTTTTATATAAAAATTCCTGGGGTATAGATACACCAATTTGGGCAAGCAATACCAGTGGAAGAGGAGCAGGACCATTTGCGGCAGTTGTGAAAGATGGTAATCTGGCGGTATATGATTCGAACAAAAACATCATATGGAATTCTATACCGAATCTATAGGATTTACGAACTTCGAATACGAAGTGAAGGAAGGTAGTAAATCCGAAATTTTCGGGAGAGGAGCATCGAATGAAAATGACCACACAGGAGCATCAACTCTTCAACCAATCGCAGCAAAATACACGCACAATAAATGACTGATTAACACGCTTCATATGATGCTCGATTTCTTCGTTGAACTTCTTATCGATTGCATAATATTCTTCTCTGCATGCTAAAATGTTATCTGCGAATTTGCATTTCTTTTTTTCTTCCAAATGAATGATGTTACTCAATTTTTTAATGAGTTCGTGGGTTTCATTATCTGACTTCGCCAATTTTATTTGCGACTTTAAGGAATGTAGTTTGTTCACACAATTCTGATAATTGTTTGTCTCCGTTATTTCTGCAGAATAAATCCGTTTCACCATCATAAATACATTGGTAGAATATGTATAGTAAAACTCATATCGAATGGATTCCGGCAAAATGAATTGATTCGTCTCCTTGATTTCTTTTACTCCGGTTTCGATTTTGTTTACGATTTCCAGAATATCTTTTTGCTCGGTAGGAAAAAACATGAATTTTCCGGAGTTGAATTCGCATAAGGATTCCAGTTTGTCGAATTTATATGCGGATGTTTTATGTGCCTGCGCTTTCGCGTCCAATTTCAAGTAAGATATTAGCGATAAAATGAACGCGTTGAATCCATTCAATGATGCGATGATAATCGGACCATACGAATAATCGCTCGATAAGAAACTAAATATGCTGCCAACACATGCGATGAAAATGGCGGGCAACATTAGGAAATTCAATTGCTGCTCGCAATACGTTTTTGCTTCGGTGTAAAGCAGTTTCTGTCCTTTGATATAAAGAGCAAGCACGTCGAGCGAATTAGAGGATAAGTGGTTATTGCTCACATCGATATAACTTTTACCTAAAGTGGTTTCCACGTCGACTCCACATTCCTCATCCGAAGGGGGCGTTTTAAATAAAGAATGATGTAAACCAATGTCCTCAGTTTGAGGATAAGTGTCTTGCAAATCAATTACTATAGAGGATGATTCCGACATTGTATATCTTCTTTAGAGGAATCTTCATAAAAATGACTCGGTATTATAAATGGGAATCGTACATTCTCCGTCATTTTCTCTGGAGAATCATTCATTTTCATTCGATGCTCCTGCGTCGCATCTCCTGAAAATTTCGGATTTACTACCTTCTTCGAAGTCCGTAAATCCTATAATTCCGGCGCTCATTCTTCGCTACGGAACAGTACAAACAGCATTAGAAGCAACAATAACTGGTGTTTTTGCGGTAGCAGTATTCGCGTTAATCGTCAAATACTTTCAGATAAAAAATCAATTGGCAGGATACGGCATATTCAATAAATGGTTAGTTCTTACTGCTATCCTTTTCACTTTCGGGTTCATGAAACACGAAATCGGGTATTTTTTGACAGTCGAGTCTAGTTATTGCAAACAGACCGGTATATGTGAACGCATTCTAGCAAAATCCCAAACAACCGTTGTCGACAAAATTAAATCCGGTCTCGGGTTCTTGGAAAACGTTTGGTTTGAAAACATAGGAGAGGGAGTCGTGTTTGTTATTGTCGGACTTCCCACATTCTTATTGGTCCACAATAAATATTTTGCTGCATTCGCAACCGGTATATTGGCAGATTTGGTGGCGCAGTATTCGGGCATTCATGGATATTTTTGCAGAGCAAATTGCAACGTAACTGCTCTCGAAATTCGCAGCAAAATATATAATGCTTCGTTCTTCGACCGGTCTAACAGCGACTAATAAGACGGTTTTCGGCAAAAATATAAACCTTACAATTTCGAACAATGATTCGTCTAACCAACTATTAGTGGCGATGTACGCTAAATTGGCGGTGGTGGTGCATACAATTAATACACTTATGACGGAATTTTCAAAAGGACATTTTTATACGGTGGCGAACATTCTCACGCAGACCATATACAATAAGTTGTCAATCAATCTCGCCAATTTAGCGGTGAGTGCGAATAAGTTCCCCGATTTTGAAACGATTCGAATATCTAGTACTTCTGCGCTGGGCGGTCTTTATAAATCGATTTTGCAATATTCCGATTATGTGAATCTGGAGGAACAGTTGGCATTGGCGAAAGAGCATGAAGCGATTTTATATGACAGAGTCAAATTGCAGGATTTTATCAATAAGATGAACCAGAATCGGCAGGTTTTCCCAGAAAGTAAGGTCACTGTAACGAAAGCGACATTGAAACCGGAATACGCGGCATACGTAAAGCAATTCGGATTTCCAGAAGGTGCGGTTTTTGAACCCGATAAACTCGCGTACGTTCTTCAACAGTTGGGAATAAAATAAAAATGTAAATTTGCGGTATTTACATTTTTTATTTTCATTCGATGCTCCTATGTCGCATCTCCTGAAAATTTCGGATTTACTACCTTCTTCGAAGTCCGTAAATCCTATAGGATGTGATTGTTTATGCAGTTTCATCAGCAGCAACCTCAGTGTTGTCAGATGCATCGACAATCAGCAATTTAATCTCGTAACTACGGGGTTCGATGGGGTCAACACTAGTTAACTCCTCTTGTCCATCAGCAGCATTGATGGTTAGTTTGAAACTGATAGAATCGCCTAACACAAAAGGAAGAGACTGCTTTTCAGTAGATGGCACGACGTCGTTGAAACGACTGATGGCATTCTTTGTCATTTGTTCAAAAAGAACACGGCAAATATTGTCATCGGTTTGGTCTGCGTTGGTCATGTAATGCTCACCTGCGGCACCATTGGCACTTGAAAGGGCACCATCGGTCATGCCAACTTGGTCAAGTTTTGCCTTAATGTCTCCCCAGGTTTTTCCTGTAGTACCCTCTTCATTATCTCCGCAAATAGTTCGGAGACTCTGCAATAGTGCTTTCTCATTGTTAAAGAGATCGACACCGTGCCAAGTTTTGAACAAACGAAGAGCAAGGAAACGCACGAAATCGTGTGCTACCAATAACTTATTTCTTTCAAAACCGGCACCACTGGCAATGGGGTCTCTGGATGCATCAGCGTCCATCATAGCATTGGCAGGGTTGATAACAGGGAACTCGGCAGCATCGACGTAATACTTAATATCAGACTCGGGGGCGTCAATGAAATCAGCAGAATCAGTCTGAAACTTGAAAACTGCCCTCATGGCAGCAAGGTCGACTTCATACACAGCGGTGGCACTGGCATCAAGAGTGGGGATAGCGGAGGTCTGCATGGAACCACTAAGGTCCATAGTCACAACGGATTCGAGAGCATTCAAGACAAAGTGGACGGACATCTTGGTATATACTACTAAAACAAGATTCAAATCACAAAAATTATAATTGTGATTTGAACGCGATTTTTATGAATTTAATTTTTGTAAGCATGAATGTAAATGCCTGGTCGTACATATATTTGTATTTTTTGCAAAAAAAATACTCGGTATTATGGGCGTCTATGACGAATATAATTGCTCAATTTCCAACATAAAGGAGAAGTCGTTTCCCTCTAGATTAACGGGGTCGCCGTATTTATCTATGAGGCGAATATGGAGTTTCTCCAGTCGAATAGGACCGAAATATTCGCGAGTTTTAAACAGCAAATTACCTCCATCCATAGTAATGATGGTGTTCATTCCACTTGTTACGGTAATTCGCCCCATAATATTGTTTCCTAAATAAGCGTCATTGACTGTTTTGGCGAAGAATGTATTTGCGGTGGAGTTGCGGTTAAAGTCGTCGATTTCCAGAAAAATGTAATTTTGTATATTGCTTCCGTAACTTGCCTCGCTTTCAATATACCAATTGTAAACACTCACATCATATTGAGCGCGGTCTAATATTATTTTTGGTGTCTCGTTGTTGAAGTTTATAGTATAGAATGGTTGTTTAAATCCCATCATCCATCCGGCGTTTTTATAGAGAGGATTTTTGGGCATAGATGGTACTACAAAGTCGATGGTAAAGTAGAAATCGGGGTTTTGTTCTATGTCGAGAATATACAAATCGCGGTTATCATCCCCGGCAGATTTCGTTCGAAATATACATTTTGCGTTGATTTCATTGATGTCGAAATACAAATATTCCAGTCCGTTTCGCGTATTTGAAAATATGTTATTTATGCAATCCGCCAGCAAATCTGACCGATAGTTACCGTCTGGTATTATGATTGTATTGGTAGACACCGAATCGTAGATAATTTCGTTATTTAATTGGTCTTCTGGTGTGGGACAATTGTAGATTGTTATGGTGAACGAATTGCTGCCGTTTTCGGTTGAGAACGAGTACCACGAATTGGGAAACTCTACGGACGCTATTTTTAGAGAGGTTACTTTATTAATCGGGTCGGGAAGAGTATAAGTAAAATCGGTGGATTTAGTCGAATGATAATTTTTGCGGAATAGTGAGTCGATAGACAATACGCGTTTCGTTGTTTTGCGGTCGATTCGGTCGTCGGCACTGGGTCTCAAAAAATGACTATTCCCTACGTTTTGCACACTTCTGGCGTTCCTCAAATCCATGGCGTATATTATTTTGCGGTATTTCTGGTCAGCAATAATGAACTTGCGGTGGCGTTTGCCATTCACTATACGGCAATGCTTTCGATGTTGGTCTATCTAAAGAAAGCAATATGTCGAGCGCTTTCATACGATTCGACACTGCGAAGAACTCCTGCGAACAACGCTCTCCGGAGTTAGTTCGAACTCTCACTGCTTCGCATCCGGAGTTCTTCACACTTCTCGGTAATCTGCGGTGAATCTGTTTCCACCGCCATTCAAATTGCAGCGCGGATTGCCATGTAGGAAACCCACTTACATAGCAATGTCTATTCCACGTTTCGCCTCTCTCTACTTTTATCGATGTCGCTTTTGCCCCGCCTTTGAGTTCTTTGTTGTGCTGCCGTAATCGATGGTCTAAGTCGACCGTCGCACCCACGTATGTCGCACCAGATGTGCTCACTAGAAGATATACATATTGTGATTTATTGGATGTGTCAAATGTTTCCATAAAATTGTGGGTTATATTATAGCAATATGAGTAAATCCATAAAGGTTCTTCATGACTCAAATGGAAATAAATACACTATTACAGAGGATAACCTTCATACCATAGCGAGTAATCAAATATATAAATCGGTGGAAAATCCCGATATTTACATAAAGGTAATTAAGCACGAATATTTCTCCGATTTGGAAGCAGAGAATGTGTATATTCGGCAAAAAATCGAAAACGAATTGGGTATCGCAAAACTCCTATCAGATAACTTTTTCCCGGTACCACACGTTTACCATGCGAGCGTTGATATTGGTACGGAATTCATAACAGGTTATATCGTAATGGATAGAATCGACGGCAAAATAATTAGCAGTTTAGAAGAATTCGACCAGTATTTCGATAAAATATTTGCAGTACTTGGCGATTTACTCGAATTTGGAGTCGTCTACAATGATTTGAACATCAATAATTTTATAATTTCTCGAGAGGACAATGAAGTTTACTTGCTTGATTTTGAAGAAGCGGTACGGGAAGATGGACCGCAAATACCTCTAAATAAAGAATTCATCCAATCTCAGTTGAGAGAAAGCGTCAAGACACGAATGGAATTTGGTGAATCAATACCTCAACTGCGAATAGAAGAAACTGCTACCAAAAAGAAGAAGAAGACCACAAAAAAGAAGAAGAAGACCACAAAAAAGAAGAAGAAGACCACCACCAAAAAGAAGAAGAAGACCAAGAAATAAAAATGTATTGACCCCTAAATAGAACTTAAACAAATCCATCTAGATTTCTTCATATTTAAACGCACCAACCTCTCATACATATCCAGAAATGAACGAGTCGAACAATGTTCTCACGATAAAAACCGTCCAAATCCAACCTATCCGAAATGTGATTGCCGCGCTAAAGGAAACCTTGACCGACGCCACCATCACTTTCACTAAACACGGACTCAAAATAATCAATTTCGACAATTCGCATACTATTCTGGTAAACGTTGAATTGAACGCTAAGAATTTTGAGTTCTATCATTGCGAACCCGACAAAATTATTGTTTGCGTCAATACCCAGCAACTGTCTAAAGTCATCTCGTCGATGTCGAACGATGATACGCTGACTATCTATATCGACCGAACGAGTTACAATGGCGGTATTGTGACCGACCTCGGATTCCAATACGTGAACGGCAATATCAAGCAGAGTTACGACCATAAATTGCGTCTGATGAATACCGACGTCGACGAGTTCGGGTTTCCCGATAAGATTGATTACCCCACTATTATCCGGATGCCCACCACGGATTTCCAGAAGATAGTGCGCGATATGAATGCGATTTCAGGACGAATGGAAATCAAATCGGTAGGCAGCGAACTCGTATTTTCTTGCGAGGGTGCTTTCGCTAAATGCCGCGTTAGTCGTTCAGAGTCGGACAATAATCTCGATTTCACTAAAATGTCTGCTGCCTCGGTCGTTATCCAGGGCGAATTTTCCCTAAAGTCGCTGAGTCACGTTACAAAATGCACACCTCTATGTACACATTTAGAACTGCAAATTGATAATAGACTTCCTCTCATGGTGAAGTATGATGTTGCTTCTCTGGGACATATCCAACTGTGTCTGGCACAACTACCACCCGTGTAATATGCATTCGACTTACGAGATTCCCTCCGCTGCGCTAAAGAAATCTATCCAGCGAATCCTTGAACGCCTACCATTCTCCTGCGAAACTTCCTCCGTCAAAGAATCATCCAATTCCGGAGCGAATAATGAGCGACGGAATTGTCCAACTTCGTATCCGGCGTTCTACGCAAATTAGGTGTTTTACTAAATTATTTATTGATGTTTGAAAATAAATGATTTAACGTCTGCGATTTCTGCGCGATTTTCTGACGCGGCGTTTTTGTTTTCGGGATTTCTGATTTCGGCGCTTCCCCCCCCCCGACACTTTTTCTATATATAATTCAGTGGTGAAATTCCCATCAGCCATTTCATACCATTCGGTTGAACCGTTCGGTCCATGATCTTTCCAACTTGTATTTTGCAATTTAGATTTTTTCCAAACGTCGTTTTCCATAAATCCGGTTTTTTCGTTTATTTTGGTAGTTAAATAAAAATAATCCTTTCCATTTTGTGGCTTCTTGATTTTTTCATATTCTATAGGTTTTTTTACGGAGTCCGCAGAAGGTAGTGGAGCAGTCGAACTAATATTAATGGGTTCAATATTTGGGTTAGTCTTTGAGTCATAAACTGGTTTATCGTTGACTGTTAATACTATATGCGACATTGTATAAACTTATAAAATAAAATAATTTGCAAAAAATTGAACATATTTTTACACATTTGGACATTCTAAACGCCGACCTTTATGGTCGGCGAATTGAATATTGCTTAGGCAACGTTGCTTTGAGACATTAATTTGCATTTTACGTATCATTCTCCAGCGAAACTTCCTTCGTCAGTTTCTCTGGAGAATCATCCAATTCCTAGTGCTTATTCTTCGATCCGGAATTGACCAAATCAAAAATTGAAACACATTTTATATTATTTTTGCAGCATAATTTAATGTCTGCGATTTCTGCGTGATTTTCTGACGCGACGTTTTTGTTTTCGGGATTTCTGTTTTCGGCGCTTCCCCCACCCACATCACAAGTAAAATTAGGCAATTGCTCGTCGCTTATAATATTATGTAGTGTTACTAAATAATTAATTAAGTTTATATATTTATTACACTCATTTGTTTCTAATTTTGGTTTAAAGTATTCAATATTATATTTTAAATAGCGAATGCACTTATCGATATCGGTCTTGTTGGCATTGGTTTTTAAATTGTTTAAATACGTTGTAATTTTTTCGCTGTTTTTATATATTTCGGTATATGTCTTTTCGGGATCAGGTAATTCATCTTCCTCAAACCCTGGAAAAAATTTCAAGAATTTATCAAATTTTTGCGGCATATTGATACCAACCGAATAATCAATGTGCGATGTTCTCCTTTGTAATTCTGCAGTAATTTCCTTTATTCTTTGTTCAAGTTCTTTTATTTTTGTGGTGTTGTTGTTCATGCGTTCCCCAATTTCATCCCAAGTAAGGTCTTTTTCATACATAAAACCTTTACTTTCATCGTTAAGGTTTTTTATTTGTCTTTTAATTTTAGCTATTTGTTCTCGCATTCGCATATTCTCGTCTGCTATTTGTACTCGCATTCGCATATTCTCTTCATCCATTTTAGATTCGTATAGTATATTATTTATTTATATTTTTTTCCAAGAAAATCAAAAAATTGTGTTATTTATTTATAAACTCCAGAGTATTTTGTTCGCAGGAGTTTGGACAATTCCGGATCGAATAATGAGAATAGAAATTTCAAATGAAATAAACACCACAATCTACATTTATTATCCGCTAAACTATTTGCAACTCTAAAATAACCAAAATGTCCTCTCTAAAAACCGGTGCTCCCCATTTTAAATCGCTCATGAAGCAATACCGTCATGCCAATTATACCCTGCAGAAAGCGCTGAACGAATTAGGCGACAACGTGATCAAGCGAACGACTCGCATCGAAGTATCAACGCAGATCGACGACACCGATAAGTTGCAAGAATTGCGCGTCTCGGACAATATCGAACAAGGGTTCGAAAACCTGGATCAATCCGGAACAAACAACCCATTTAATATGGGGCATATCAAGGTAGCGCACGACGACGGTGAGACGTCGGAATTCGGTGTGGGAATGAAGGCAGGCGCCATTTCAACGCGAGGGTGCTTTCGCTAAATGCCGCGTTAGTCGTTCAGAGTCGGACAATAATCTCGATTTCACTGATTTAATGTCTGCGATTTCTGCGCGATTTTCTGACGCGGCGTTTTTGTTTTCGGGATTTCTGATTTCGCCCCCCCCCCGAAATTTTCTGCGGAGTTTGAATTTGACATAATTCGCAATTTGTCGAGAAGTGAGTCTGTTTCGCTATCAAATTTTTGTTCTAGTATTGTAAATTCTTGCATGAGAATGTCTTCCTCGTCATTAGAAATGTCTTTAATATCATTACCTTGTATTACCTTTTGAATTAAATTTTTTTTTTTTTCTAGTTGTGTTTTCAATTCTTCCCTGATAAAGTTTTTAACATTGTCAGTAAGGTCTTGAAATCTAGTTTTTTTTCTTGTTAACTTTAGAAAGATATTATGTTTCCTTTCCAATTCATCTATTTGTTTTTTCAATTCATTTATTTGTTCTGCCATTTTAGATTCGTATAGTATATTATATTATTATAAAAAAATATTTCCAAGAAAATCAAAAAAATGTGTTATTTGTCTTATACGTCTCGTTACAGGTTTGCGTAGAACGCCGGACACTAAGTGGTCAATTTCGTCGCTCATTCTTCGCTCAGAATTGGATGATTCTTTGACGGAGGAAGTTTCGCAGGAGAATGGTAGGCGTTCAAGAATTCGCTAAAGAAATTTATGAAGCGCAGCTGAGAAAATCTCGTAAGTCGAATAAGTACTCGGAATTGCGTAGAACGCCGGACACGAAGTGGATGATTCCGTCGCTCATTCTTCGCTCCGGAATTGGATTATTATTTGACGTAGGAAGTTTCTCAGGAGAATCTGAAGCGCATCGGAGGGAATCTCGTAAGTCGAATCGCAAATATATGGTGTGGTCATTATTACAGTATATGGGTTATAAATAATAGCAGTATAGGTGTATTTCGTTATCTATCTAACCAACAATTCAATTTACAAATAATAATTTGAAATGAAAAATTACAAATTATTTACTATGAATAAGGGATGGGGTCTTAGGGCACTTCGTAGTAACCGTAGGTTCCCTTGCTAATACTCAGGTTTATGTGCCTTGAACGCTACTCCATTCTTGGTTAAATTGGGAATATCCATAATGACCCCACCATCCTGCATCGACATATCCAGCATCCATATTTTCACAATGCAAAACGATTTCTTGGGACTTACCGTGATTCCATTTATGAGAGGACTGTATTTCGGGTTGGTGGAAAGCGTCTCGCCGCACATAGCATAGAACAATGTACGCCACACATCGGGCACGAATTTATTTGCTACTTTGTAGGAGAAGAACCCGCCATTTCGATTCTTTGGGTCCTCCCACATCGGTGTTATACCTGAGCGCATTACGAAAAGCATACAATATTTCATAACATTTTGCGTCAACGCTTCACAAGCAGCAATCAATTTATCTGCTGTGTCGATATCGCCTAATATCAATTTATAACTCGCCAAGTCCCAGTTCTTATTCTGTGGTAAATGATAATACAAATCCCATTTACCAAGAAGTGTCAAGTCGGTAGGAGATTTGTCAGAGGTATGTGCCGCTGCCGCTTTATTACTTTTGGATAGGAACATTTTAAGAAGCACAAACTCTATATGTTATTTTGTCGAATATTCTTTATACGTTTTTGATAAATAACTAATTATCCTGGGCGAACGGTTCAATTTTCTCTTCTTCTGGTTCTTGGTCAGAATTTATAATTTTATATCCATCGTTTGCCAGCAAAATATATTGATTGCCGTCAATAGAAAACACTTCCGAATCATCGTCGACGATACGTAGAGAATAGGATTCGTCGAAAGTCCACCCCACATAAATCGGCAAATGCTCTAAATACCGCAAAATATATGTCTTCGACAACAATTCATTTCCCACCAAATAATGCGACTTTGGAACATCAATTGCTATTGGCGAACGATTCCCACACCGATATTCTATTTCCAAAAAGCGAGAGGATGATGTTTTGATGTAATTATTAATCCTAAAATTTGACGGGGTTGAATCGAAATTAAGTCCGGGAAAATCTTTATTGGCATCCGCATTTTTAACCAATCTTACTATAACGTAATTTGGACAGATTTGCCCAATCACAATCGCATCGGTATAACTAATCGTGTCCCATGAAGACCTGTTCACTACATCGCGATAAGTTTTTTTGAATATATGATATTGCGGTGCAGTCAACTCACTTGACCATGTTTGTACATCAGCGTCAAAAAATCTCGAGTACTCGTCGGAAGTGATGGGGGTAAGGTTACGAAATGCCGGTATATATTGCGAAGAACGCCGGACACGAAGTGGGACAAACTCCTCCGAACAAAGTTCTCCGGAGTTAGATTGTATTCCTCCCGCGTCGCGTCCGGAATACTTCTCAATTACGGAGCGAAGAATAAACGTCGGAATTGGATGATTCTCCGAGAAACTGACGGAGAATGGTAGGCGTTCAAGGATTCGCTGGAGAGATTTCTTTAGCGCAGTGGAGGGAATCTCGTAAGTCGAATGACACATACTTAACCAAACGGGAGAGGATGGAATCAATTTATTGCAGGTTAATTTCGCGAATCCGGTAGCAATTGCGGAACCGACTTGGTCAAACGCACTGCATATAAAATCGAAATTGGGGTTCGTTTTTCTCATTAAACGGCACTTTATGCGAGTTATAATGCAAAAACGATTATAAGAAACCAAAATGCTTAATGCTGTCTGAATTGCGCGCCTTTTAATATAGTCGAAAAACGAATTAGACATTATTTCTAAGTATATTTGTTTTAATGGTTTATGTTGTTTTTTCGAACCACATCTTAGGAGATATCATTCTCCTTCGAAACTTCCTTCGTCAGTTTCTCCGGATTTTCATTCGATGCTCCTGCGTCGCATCTCCTGAAAATTTCGGATTTACTACCTTCTTCGAAGTCCGTAAATCCTATAGAATCATCCAATTCCTATGCTTATTATTCGCTCCGTAATTGAGAAGTATTCCGGACGCGACGCGGGAGGAATACAATCTAACTCCGGAGAACTTTGTTCGGAGGAGTTTGTCCCACTTCGTGTCCGGCGTTCTTCGCAA
>Ga0114973_10000946_pt1 | contig 21772 bp, 25 predicted proteins | sample M_140807_MF_Meta_FD_87025 | JGI IMG/M metagenome (GOLD analysis project Ga0114973, IMG submission 87025) | Freshwater microbial communities from Lake Montjoie, Canada to study carbon cycling - M_140807_MF_MetaG | ecosystem: Environmental > Aquatic > Freshwater > Lake | place: Lake Montjoie...
GGGGGGAGGATGTTAAAAATAAGTCATGCGAGCGTGGGGTAATCTTGCTTTCAAAGCGCCGCGTTTTTTAGTAGCTCGGCAGTTACAGATTCAGGGGTCTAGATATGACACAAGCTTCAGCAAAACGGATCAAAGTTGGCATTGTCGGCGGCACGGGTTACACCGGCGTTGAACTCTTGCGTATTCTGTCGCAGCATCCAAATGTTGAGCTCACAGCCATTACCTCGCGTCAAGAAGACGGCATGCCTGTTGCCAATATGTTTCCTAACCTGCGTGGGCACGTGAAGCTGGCATTTTCTGCCCCTGACAAAGCACCGTTGACAGGCTGCGACGTTGTATTTTTTGCCACACCACATGGTGTGGCGATGGCGCAGGCCCCCGAGTTACTGGCTGCAGGCGTCAAGCTCATTGACCTAGCCGCAGACTTTCGCTTGCAAGACATTAAAGCGTTTGAAAAATGGTACAAAATCCCGCATACCTGCCCCGAGATTCTTAAAGAGTCTGTGTATGGTGTGGTTGAGCTTAACCGTGCCTCGGTAGCCAAGGCGCGTGTTGTCGGTAACCCCGGTTGCTATCCCACTACGATTTTGCTTGGGTTGGCGCCACTGCTTGGCGGCAAACCGTTGATCGATACCTCAGACCTGATTGCGGATTGCAAATCAGGCGTCAGTGGCGCTGGTCGCAAGGCAGAAGTCGGCAGCTTGTTATCTGAAGCCAGTGATAACTTTAAAGCGTATGGTGTTGCTGGGCATCGTCATCAAGCTGAAATCGACGAACAGCTGCAACGCTTGGCCGGTGGCCCCGTTGGGCTGACGTTTGTGCCACATCTGGTGCCCATGATTCGCGGCATGTTCAGCACGATCTACGCTCGGATCTTACCCGAGGCGCGTGGGGTTGATTTTCAAGCGCTCTTTGAAGCGCGTTATGCCAACGAAAGTTTTGTTGACGTGATGCCGTTTGGCAGTCAGCCTGACACGCGCTCGGTACGGGCCTCAAATACCTTGCGCATTGCGCTACAGCGCCCTGGTAACGGAGATCGTTTGATTATTTTGGTCGTGCAAGACAACCTTGTCAAAGGGGCCTCGGGTCAAGCGATTCAAAATATGAATCTGATGTTTGGCTTGCCCGAAAACACGGGTTTGAATCAAGTCGCGATTCTTCCGTAAGGCCTTTGAACGCATGGTGAAAGTCGTTGGGCGTGCGTCTGTTAGGATGATTGGCGGTGGCGTGTTGTTGTTTACACTGGGCGGGCTTTTAGCTGCCTTGCTGATGCAGAGCATGGGTACAGGGGCGCAGCGTTTGCAACTGCGGGCAGAGCGTGCCGCCTTGCTTCAAGAGCGTTCTGAACTAGAGGCCGAGCGCGCTCAAACCGTTTCGCCTTTTGATCAGACTCAAAGAGAGTTGCTGACCGAGCGGGCTGCTCGCCTCGAGCTCGAAAAAATATTGGTAAATACTCAGTTAGAGCTTGGCCGTACGCAAGATCAACTGGCGTTCTTTGAAGACCTACTGCCATCAAGCCCTAACGGTGCGCTCGATATTCGGGCGGTTGATATTGAGCAACACCCCGAGGGGTTGCAGTATCGGGTTTTGCTGATGCGTAGCGGCAAAACAACCAAGCATTTTGTGGGTACCTTACAGTTTGTTGCCATGGGTCATTGTCGTGGGGATGTTGACGCCTCAGAGCAAATGGTTGTTTTGCAGCCAGTGCTGGCCGAGCCCTTATCGGGTGGCTCTGAAGGGTTTGTCGCGCAGAGCGTGCATGGTAAGTCGCGTCAGGCTGAACCGCCGCGGGTGAATACCCAGCAGAAGATGAGGCAACAGATTGAGGCTCAACAAACTGAGGCGCAGCGCGCTGCCTTGCGATTAGACTTTGCGCAGTTTCAGCGCGGGCAGGGTTTCCTGGCGCTTCCGCCCAAGTTTGCACCAAAGTCTGTCACGGTTCGCGTGCTTGAGGGTGATATTGTCCTTGCCTCTAGAGTGGTTGCTCTATGAATTACCTAGGCACTTGCGGTATAGTTGACCAATGCACTCAGGTATCACGTCATTTAGTTTAGTATCGTCCCGCGGGACAGGAGTCACTTATGAACATCGCCACACAAACCGTTGATCTGCAAGCGCCGCCCACGCCGATTCTGTTTACAGACTCAGCGGCTGCCAAGGTTAAAGATTTATTGATCGAAGAGGGTAATTCAAACCTCAAACTGCGCGTGTTTGTGCAGGGTGGTGGTTGTTCGGGTTTTCAGTATGGCTTCACTTTTGATGAAGACGTCAACGAAGACGACACAACACTTGAAAAAAATGGCGTCGCCTTGTTAGTTGACCCGATGAGTTTTCAGTACTTGGTCGGAGCTGAGATTGATTACAAAGAAGACATCGAAGGATCGCAATTCGTCATTCGCAATCCAAATGCCTCAACCACCTGTGGTTGTGGCTCGTCGTTCTCAGTCTAAGCTGCACCAGTTAGGCGGGCCAAGTCGCCCCTAAAATTCGCGCGCCGCGTGCCCCGGTTACCTTGGGGTTGCCGGCAGTCACCTTGTGTTGATGGGCCCATGCGAGCCAAGCAAAGGCCAGCGCTTCAACATCCTGTGTGCCTACCCCCGCACTCTCAGTCGTTGATACAACGCAGGGCAGCGCCGCCTGCAGGCTTTGGCGCAACGCGCTGTTGTGAGCGCCACCACCGCACAGCAACACCTCTTGTGCGTCAGGCGCATAGGTGTTGATCGCCTGCGCCGCTGTCGCTGCTGTGAAGGCACACAGCGTGGCCTGTACGTCTTGAGGCGTTAAATGTTGCCCAGGCTCAAGTCGCCCCAGGCAGTGTTGCAGCCGAGGCTCAAGCCACTCAAGGTTGAATAAATCGCGCCCGGTAGACTTCGGTGGTGGCAACTTCAGCCAAGGCTCTGCGTTGTTTAAGCGATCGAGCAGCGCTTGATTGACCAAGCCCTGCGCTCCCCAGGCCCCGTCAACGTCAAAACTTTGTTGAGTATGCAACTGACACCAGCTATCCATTAGGGCATTTGCCGGCCCAGTGTCAAAACCAAGCGGGTCTGCATCCGGCCGCAAAATTGTGATGTTAGCGATGCCGCCTAGGTTCAAAATCACGCGAGTATGGTCGGTAGAAAAAATCCCAGCGTGAAAAACCGGCACCAAAGGTGCGCCTTGGCCACCCGCTGCGACATCGCGACTTCTGAAATCGGCCACCACCGTGATGCCAGTGAGCTCGGCAAGCAGTGCGGGCGCGTTCAACTGAATGGTGTAGCCAAGACTCGGTTGATGCCTGACGGTTTGTCCGTGGGCGCCAATGGCTGAAATCTGCGAAGACGAGAGCTTGGCTTGTTCGAGCGTTTGAGCGACTAGGTTGGCATACAGCGCGACCAAGCTGTTGGCGGCTAGCGCAGCGCGGGCGAGTTCGTCGGGGCCTGAGGTGTTTAACGAGAAGAGCGTTTCGCGCAACACTGGGTCAAACGCACTTGACGCGCGGGCAATGACGGTAGGCTTGCCTGAGGTATCAAAGCTGGCCAGTACGGCGTCAACCCCGTCTAGGCTGGTACCAGACATCAGCCCAATGTAGTAAGACGCGCTCACCACTGGGGCCGGTATCAGCGGACTGCTACGCTACTGATTTCGGGCATGACCTCTTGAAACTTGGCCAAGACTTGAAGCTGCTGACGATAGGGTGCAACCGCTTGGGCAAATTCAGCGCGCTGCTCGGGCTCAAGCGGGGTTGCTGCGGGCATGGCCGCCGTTGCTGAAAGTGGATCAATCGGCTTGTCAGCCACTCGAAATTCGTAATGCAAATGCGGACCGGTTGACCATCCTGTTGAGCCGACGTAACCAATCAACTGCCCCTGCGAGACTTTAGTGCCAACAGTGATGCCATCGGCAAAGCGGCTTTGATGTGCATAGAGAGTGGTGATTTTGCTGTGGTGCTTGAGAATGATTGTGTTGCCATAGCCAAAGTGCCACCCAGCGAGTTGCACAACGCCGTCTGCTGTTGCGTGAATTGGCGTACCGGTCGGGGCCACATAGTCAACGCCTGGGTGATGTCCGGACCAGGCTTGATTATTGGCAATGGTGCGTAGCCCAAACGTTGAGCTGATACGCGAGAATTTGATCGAGTTACGCAAAAAGGCCCCACGCAAGCTCTCGCCGTCGAGGTTGTAGTAGCTACCAGTTTTGCCATCGGGGCTGAACCAGACTGCTGTTGATGATTTACCTTTGTTCATGAACTCTACTGCCAAGACACGACCTGGCCCTGCTGGACGTCCCTCAAACGTGCGGTTTTCGTAGACTACGCGAAACTGGTCGCCGCGATGAATGCCACGAAAGAAGTCAATCTTGCTGCCGAGCACTTCGGCCATTTGCATGGTGATGTTGTCAGGGATGCCGGCGGCATCGGTCGTGGCGAATAAAGAGCGTTCGATTGTGCCGACCGCGACCTCAATATGAACTTCGCTAGGAAGTTCGAGTTCTTCGGCGGTGAAGCCGTCTGCCTCTGCGTTGATTTGTAACAACTTGACTGTTGGTTCACCAGTCGAGTTGCTGGTGGGGGTATGAAAATAACGAACCCATTGCAGTCGCCCGTTGTGATCGGTGGCGGCTTGAACCGAGCGGCCAGGAACGAGTTTGCTGGCAAAGCGAACTTTGGCTTCTTTAGCTAAATAGGATGACAAGCTTGAGTCGGTAATGTCGAGCCGCTTGAGGATTGTCGCGATGGTATCGCCAGAGCGAATGCGTGTTTCGGTGACGTAGGGCGTGTTGGGCGCCGTTGCAGAGTGTTCTGCAGGCGTTGGATCTGCCGAAAGCGGAAACGGCAGAACGTTTTGCACCAGACTTTGCTCAGGCGGTATGGGCTCGGTTTGTGCGGGTTGCACCATGCCGAGGGCTGCAGCACCGATACACAAAAGCAAGACTGCGCTTAACAGCAAGCCGCGCAATAAGCGCGAACCGGCTGTTGGCTGGGTAGACGTGCCTAGTTGAGTGAGGGCACTTGCCCCTGCAGTGGCTAGGTCGTTGTTTCGAGTCATTAAGCGATAATCCTGTTCAACTAAGTCGTACGCGCAACCCCTCGCGATTACAGCGATTACACTTGGGGGCGCTTAGCGCGTTGCGTGGGGTTTGCGTATGATGTGACGCAACGCCCTTGCAATAAAACAACAATGTTAGCTCATTTTTCACTGCCGAGTCTTTTTTTATTATTTTTAATACCCAAAATGACTTTTTTCTGATATGTCAATGCAAAAATATACGATCACGCAAGACACCGAAGCTCAACTGCGTGTTGCCCTGCGCGGCTGCGACGAGCTGCTGGTTCAGGCCGAGTTTGCTCAAAAGCTGGCCCGTAGTCAGGCGACCGGTATCCCTCTCAGAATTAAGCTAGGCTTAGATCCGACGGCGCCTGATATCCATCTTGGGCACACCGTAGTGCTCAATAAGATGCGCCAGTTGCAAGACTTAGGGCATACCGTCATTTTTTTGATTGGCGATTTCACGTCAATGATCGGCGACCCCTCGGGGCGCAACACCACACGCCCTCCGCTGACGCGCGAGCAAATCGCTGAAAACGCCAAAACGTATTACGCTCAGGCTAGCTTAGTACTCGACCCGGCCAAAACCGAGATTCGCTACAACTCTGAATGGTGCGATCCCTTGGGCGCACGGGGCATTATTCAACTTGCCTCGCGTTACACCGTGGCTCGCATGATGGAGCGTGACGATTTCACCAAACGTTTTAAAGGTGGGGTGCCGATCTCGGTGCACGAGTTTTTATACCCGTTGATGCAGGGCTATGACTCGGTCGCCTTGAAATCCGATCTCGAACTGGGTGGCACAGACCAAAAATTTAATCTGTTGGTGGGCCGCGAACTGCAAAAAGAGTACGGACAAGAGCCTCAATGCATTCTGACCATGCCATTGCTAGAAGGTACGGATGGCGTTGAAAAGATGTCTAAGTCCAAAAATAATTACATCGGGATTGGCGAGGCGCCAGACTCGATGTTTGGCAAACTGATGTCGATTTCTGACACGTTGATGTGGCGCTATTTTGAATTACTGTCGTTTGATAGCCTTGAAGACATCGCTAAGCTGCGTGCCGAAATCGAATCCGGGCGTAACCCTCGTGACGCTAAAGTTCAACTTGCTCAAGAAATCATCACGCGTTTTCATTCGAAGCAGGCTGCGCAGGATGCGTTAGCCAATTTTGAGGCAAGGTTTCGCGACGGTGCGATCCCTGAAAACATGCCCGAGATGACCCTGTCTGGTGCCCCGCTTGGCGTGCTCAAGGTGCTGCGTGAAACCGGTCTGGTTGCCTCGGGCGCTGAAGCCCAACGTAATGTTGAACAGGGTGGCGTCAAAATCGATAGCGTGAAAGTCGAAGACAAAGGCTTGCAACTGCCTGCTGGTACTTATGTGATTCAGGTGGGTAAGCGTAAGTTTGCACGGGTAACCCTAGCCTAGCTTCTGAATCGTTGAGGGTCGCGCCAGAGCAGGGGCGCCTGCAGGGGCATACCTTTGCCTTTGGGCGAGACCTTGCTAGGCGCAGTACACTATCATCAACCAATTTTGCAGGCTCGCCAGGAACCTCTATGTTTGACCGTAAATTGACCCTTGATCGCGTTGACCCAGCCGTATGGGCTGCTATTCAGCAAGAAGACACTCGCCAAGAGCAGCACATCGAGCTGATCGCTTCTGAAAACTACGCTAGCCCCGCAGTGATGCAGGCGCAGGGCACGCAGATGACGAACAAATACGCAGAGGGCTACCCAGGCAAGCGTTATTACGGTGGCTGCGAGTACGTCGATATCGTCGAGCAACTGGCGATCGATCGGTTAAAGGCCTTGTTTGGTGCCGAAGCGGCCAACGTTCAGCCTAATTCTGGTTCACAGGCGAATCAGGCTGTGTATCTGGCGTTTTTAAAGCCTGGTGACTCTGTGCTGGGGATGAGTTTGGCTGAGGGCGGCCATTTAACCCACGGTGCAAGTGTCAATGCCTCTGGCAAACTGTATAACTTTCACCAATATGGCTTAGACGCCAACGAAGTGCTCGATTACGACAAGGTTGAGCACTTGGCTAAAACACAAAAGCCCAAAATGATTGTGGCCGGTGCTTCGGCCTATTCGTTGCGGATGGATTTTGAGCGTCTGGCTCGCATCGCCAAAGACAACGGTGCCTTGTTGCTTGTTGATATCGCGCATTATTCAGGCTTGGTCGCCGGTGGTGCATATCCAAACCCTGTTCCACATGCTGATTTTGTGACCTCGACCACACACAAGTCACTGCGTGGCCCACGTGGCGGCGTCATCATGATGAAAGCCGAACATGAAAAAGCGATCAACTCGGCGATCTTTCCGGGTATTCAAGGTGGCCCGCTGATGCATGTGATCGCGGCAAAGGCGGTGGCGTTTCACGAAGCAGCAACCCCTGAATTTAAAATCTACGCCGCACAGGTTGTGAAAAATGCGCAAGTGTTGGCGCAGACTTTAGTCAAGCGTGGTTTGCGCATTGTGTCGGGTCGTACTGAAAGTCACGTGATGCTGGTTGATTTGCGCGCCAAGGGTGTTAACGGTAAAGAGACTGAGGCAGTGTTGGGCCAGGCTCACATTACTGTAAACAAAAATGCGATCCCTAACGACCCCGAAAAACCTTTTGTCACCAGTGGTATTCGCTTAGGCACACCCGCAATGACCACCCGTGGTTTTAAAGAAGCCGAGGCCGAACTCACCGGTAACTTGATTGCTGATGTGCTTGATAATCCGCGCGACGCAGCCAATGTTGCAGCCGTGCGTGCACGGGTCAATGCGTTGACGGCGAACTTCCCGGTTTATCGATAATCAGGCACTTGGGCTCATGACGTCTGTATTGTTTTTGGCTCAAGCCCGAGATGTTTCTTAACCAAGGTCACCGATGAAGTGTCCCTTCTGCGGGCATCCCGATACGCAAGTGGTTGACTCGCGCGGGGCTGACGAGGGCGATTTTATTCGCCGTCGCCGTCGCTGCGTTGAGTGTGATCGGCGCTTTACCACCTACGAGCGTCCCGAGCTTTCGATGCCTTCAGTGGTTAAACGCAATGGTAGCCGGCACGATTATGAGGCTAGTAAATTACGCGCAAGCTTATCGCTTGCACTGCGCAAACGCCCAGTCAGTACCGAAGACGTTGACGCCGTCGTTATGCGTATTGAAGACAAACTGCTGACCAGTGGCGAGCGCGAAGTGTCGACCGAATTTTTGGGTGAGCTCGTGATGGCCGAACTTAAAAAACTTGATAAAGTTGCCTACGTGCGGTTTGCTTCGGTGTATAAAAGTTTTGAAGATATTGGCGAGTTTGTCGAGGCGATTCGCGAGATGCAGGGCCCACCTTTGCGGCGCAAGACATGAACCAGCCCTATACGCGCGGTATGGATACGCGCAATCCCGATCAAGATGTTTTCTTTATGCGTCAGGCGCTTGCCTTGGCCGAGGGTGCGCTGTATGTGCCCTCACCTAATCCGCGAGTCGGTTGTTTGATCGTACGTGATGGCCAAGTGTTGGGCCGCGGTGCTACCCAAGTTGTTGGCAGCCACCATGCCGAGATCATGGCGTTAAACGACATGAAGGCCAAGGGCTTTAATGCTCTGGGTGCAACGGTGTACGTCACGCTCGAGCCCTGTAGTCATCATGGCCGCACACCCCCTTGTGTTGATGCGCTGATTGCGGCGCAACCTAAGCGTGTGGTGTTTGCGCACTTTGATCCTAATCCTAGTGTGGCAGGTCGAGGTATGCGCGGCTTGCGTGAAGCCGGTATCGAGGTCAACGTTGGTGTGTGTGCAGATTTGGCGCTTGAGCTGAATCCAGGTTTTGTTTCGCGCATGACGCGCGGCCTGCCCTATGTCTGGATGAAAGCGGCGGTGTCGCTTGATGGGCGCACCGCCTTAAATAATGGCGTCTCGCAATGGATTACTGGCCCCGAGGCGCGTGCCGATGGACACCACTGGCGCGCACGCAGCTGCGTGGTGCTAACGGGCATTGGTACCGTGCGTGCTGATAATCCAAAAATGAATGTGCGGCATGTTGTCACACCCAGGCAACCGAAGCGCGCAGTGATTGACCCAGGCTTTGAAATTGCTGAAGATGCGGCAGTGTTGGCCGGTGGCGATGCGTTTGTGTTTGTGGGTGACAACAATCCTGACAAGGCTGCACGCTTAGCCGCGCTGGGTGTGCAGGTGGTGTGTGTGCCTGAAGCGGCGGCACCTCAAGCAGGTCAGGCGCGCCGTCGCATTGATATGCGCGCGATGATGCAGTGGTTGGCCGCGCAAGGGCATAACGAAATTCATTGCGAAGCGGGCTCGGGTTTGAATGGTGCCTTGCTTGAGGCCGGCTGTGTCGACGAGTTGCTGGTGTACATGGCACCGATGCTGCTGGGCGAAGGTAGAAGCATGGCGCAGTTGCCGGGGCTGACGCAACTTGAGGGTGTGAAGCGCTTTGAGTTTACTGAGGTCAAACAGTTGGGCACAGATATTAGAGTACGGGCGCGCCTGCCTGAACGCTGGCGTGAACTGATGCAAAGTATTCACTTAATCGATAGCAACTCAGGTAAGGTGCAATAGGATGTTTACCGGAATCGTCGCGGCCGTTGGTCAGATTCAAAGTATTGAACCCTTTGCGGGTGACAAAGCACACACGGGCGTACATATCAAGATTCACGCAGGTGGTTTAGAGTTAGCTGACGTCGGCCTCGGTGATTCAATCGCGATTCAAGGCGCGTGCATGACGGTGGTGTCAAAGCATAGTGATGGGTTTTCGGTGGATGTGTCGCGCGAGAGTTTGCGACTGACCATGGGGCTTGATGCGTTAGGCCCGGTGAACTTAGAAAAATCCTTGCGCATTGGCGATCAGATCGGTGGGCATTTGGTGTCAGGCCATGTCGATGGCTTGGGCGAAGTGGTGAAGTTTGAGGCGGTTGGCGAATCGTGGGAGCTTGTCGTACAAGCCCCCGCGTCGCTTGCAGCGTTTTTGGCCTACAAAGGATCTATCACGGTGAATGGCGTGAGTCTGACCGTGAACCGTGTAGAAGATGTGGCGAGTGGTACACGTTTTAGTATCAACTTGATCCCGCACACGATCGCCGTGACCACGTTGCAACATCTAAAGGTTGGTCAACGTGTCAATCTAGAAGTGGATACGATCGCGCGCTATGTGCAACGGATGTTGTTGTTGCCGAAATAGTACTAAAGCCAAAGCCGCGCAAGCACCAACACCAGTCCGCCTACGCAAAGCACGGGAAGTGGATTGATTGTTTTAAAGCGCCAAAAGATCCCTGCTGATACGCCTGCGATTAGCCATGGTGTGACTCCTCCCGAGGTCGAGCGCAAAATGATGATTGCACTGGTGAGTAACAGCCCCGAGGCTAAGGGGGCGAGGGCGTTTTGCACGATTGCTGTCCAGGGCTTGTCATGACTTTTGTGCCAGGCGCGCGTCACAAAATACGCCAAGATGGTTGAGGGTCCAAACAGCGCAAGCGAGGCCACCAAGGCACCTTGCCAGCCACTGACTTGCCAACCAATCAAAGTTGCTAACAAGGCGCCTGGCCCGGGTGCCGCACGCGAGATCGCAAACAAATCGATAAATTGCGCGTGCGTGAGCCAGTGATAAATGTCGACGGCCTGCAGATGCATATCGCCCACGACACTTTGCCCGCCGCCCACTGAGATCAGCGATAGCGGAGCAAAGACAACAAACAAATCCAGATAAATGTTTGAGGTTTTCATCGGGTGCGTGGCTTTGTCGATTTAGGGCTGATACGCTTTTGATGGATATTGGCAAACACGAGTCCAACCAACGCCAAGCCCAGAATCACTGGCACAAGGGGCAGCTTCAATAAAAACAACCCAATAAAAACTGAAACACTGAGCCCCAGTGGCCACAGCCCGACACGATAGGATCGCTTTAACCCGCGAATCCCAACAGAAGCTGTCAGCCCCATTGCGCTTGCGGCTAAGCCTTCAAGAAAATCGTGGATCCAGGCGATCGACCCCAAATCAAGCAACACAATACTGAGTAGCACTGCCAAGATCATCGGGGGTACCAGTAAGGCCATCACTGATACCAAGCCGCCCAAACCACCACGCAGTTTTTGGCCAATATGTAAAGCCAGGTTGGCGACATTGGGGCCCGGCAAGATCTGGCTGATCGTCAGCGCACTCATGAACTCGTCTTCGGTCAAAAAGTGATACCGATCAACAAAATCACGATACATCCAGCCTGAAATACCCCCGCCAAAACTGGTTGCGCCGATTTTGGCGAACAGAATAAAAAGCAGCCCAAGCGTTGGGGCTGGCGTGGGCGAGGCTGGGGGCGTTGGGGTTAGCGTGCTGGCTGACATGGCCGCTAGTATAGGCATCGGCGGCCTAGGTTGCAGGGGTATGGTCCTGCTTAGTTGGCACAGCTGCCTCTGTTAGAATGCGTGGCTTGTTATGACAGCGGACAGGTGGCCGAGCGGTTGAAGGCGCACGCCTGGAAAGCGTGTATACGTTCATAGCGTATCGGGGGTTCGAATCCCCCTCTGTCCGCCAAAACTTAAGTTTCGAACCTGCTATGCAAAGATTCGCCATGCCACGAGCCCCGCACTGTGCGGGGCTTTGCGTTGCTACCGGTGGCGTGACTGAAGTTGAGATTATGATAACTTAAGGTATTATTAATCACCGACCACGCAAACGACTAGGGTTTTAAATCCCGTACCAAGTGTTCTACGAGTCATTTCCGGCACTTCGTACTTGAAACCGCGGCATTTAAAAAACATGAATTTCTTTCGTTACCACTGGTTTGATTTGGCTTTAGCCCTATCAATTGCTCTTGGGGCGGCTCTCTTCATTACTCAACCTACTGGGATGACTTTGCTTTTATGGCTTAGTCTGGGGTCTCTTTTTTTGCATCAAGTAGAGGAATGGCGTCTCCCAGGATATTTCCCTGGCATGGCTAATGCAGTGATGTTCAAGAGTGATATACCAGATCGTTATCCATTAAATGCAAATAGCGGGATGTTGATTAACGTGGTCTTAGGATGGGGTGGATATTTATTGGCGGCAATATTTTGGAAACAAGCTATGTGGCTAGCAATCGCAACCATCTTAGTCTCTGTCGGTAATGTCTTTGCCCACACCATTACCTTCAACATCAAAGGAAAGACCTTATATAACCCAGGCTTGCTGACCTCGTGGTTACTATTTGTGCCGGTTGTATATTTTTTCTTCCAGCTAGTTATTTCGGAACATCTCGCAAGTCCATTGGATTGGATTGTTGGTATTGCGCTGGGTATTGCGCTAAATTATTTTGGCGTCTACAAGATGATTGTCTGGCTGGCCGACAGAAATACGCCTTATGTTTTTCCCAAGCGATTTTTGATCCCTAAAGTCCGGTAGAGATTTCAATGTGGATCAACGATTCAAAGTCATTCAGGTCGTCCGAGCATAAATCTAAAACTAAGTTAATAAGTATCCCGTTACGTGACTGTTAGCGCCGAAGTAAGACTTTGTGTGGCCAGCTATTGCTCAAGAGTGATGGTGGTTAGTATCCCTCTCGCAGACCAAAAGCAAAAAATCTGAGATTTCAGCACCTCAGGCGGTTTGTGATGTTGTTATTGCTGCCCCGCCAGTATGTCAAGTAAATCAAGCATCTATGGGTGCTTCTTGTTTTTTACAATTTACAACCCGTTCGGGGCCTCCTTGGGTGCGCTTCTAGAACAATTTCCGAATCAGACAGGCTTCTTCGTAGGCCTCAATGTCCTTGAGCCGGTACAAGACCTTACCCACGATCTTCAAGTACTGCGGGCCCTCGCCGACGGTGCGCCAGCGCTGAAGGCGGGCGACTGAACACACCCAACGATCGGCGAGCATTATTTCGGTCAGGAGCTGGCGGGCAGGTTCGGTCGGGATCTCTGGAACCAACAGTTTGGGCTCGAATTTGAGTTCGTTGGTTGCGGTTTTGGCGATGCCACTGGACAGGGCGTCCAGCACGTCACCCATGTTTTCAACCCGTGGACTCGAAGATGAGGTGTTGTTAGTAGCCATGGATTTGCTCCTTGATGCCTGTATGCAGTGGTTTCATATAGGTTCATACCGGTTGGCTACGCGTTTTTCTCAGTGGGGTGGGTTAGTGCATGCCACGGGCAAGCATGGCCCTTGCGGTTTCGCAATCGGACCACAGGTCGGACCAAGTGCCTCAGATTCCAATGCTTTGCACCGCTGACAAGTAGTCTGCATCTCCGGCCTCAGCAAATAGGTCCAACGTCAGAGTGATCGCAGCCTGCAATATGAGCCCAACGCCAATGCCTGCTGCCATGTCGTGGCGCTGCAAAAAGGCAATCATCCCGACACCGATGATCAGCAGCAGCATTTCGATCCCTTTGTAGATCGAAAAGTTTTTCATGACGGTCTGCATGCGGGTGGTTTCCTCGGCTTTTAGTATCGAAGGGTTCAACTGCAGTTGTACGCTCAAGGTTGATACCTGCGAGTCGGTGTGGAGGTACGCGCCTGCTCTCAGTCACCGGAAGCAAACAAAATATGAAAAGCGTAATTACCGTAAAGGCTTTCAAGACTTTGCAGACGACCAGCGCCCTGTGTAAGGCGGCCAACGTGACCCCTGGTCAATTTCGCTTATATGAAGAGGAAGGGCTGATTGCACCCCAAAGCCGAACGAAAGCTGGCTATCGCCAATATGGCAGCGAAACGCTGGACCGGCTCAGGGCCATACTGCATCTGAAGGAACTCGGCCTCACGCTGGCCGAAATCGCACTGCTGTTGTCTGATCGCGATCACGGCGTCCTGGATGAATAAGCGGTACAGCTAGTGGCAGGAGAAGTGTTGTCGAAAATTGATGAGCGCATTGTCGGTCTGCAAGTTATTCGCGGTTATGTAGCCCCGGTTGCCATGGGTGATATGAGCGTGTTGCAGGACGATGACTGTAACTTCGTCGTTGAATTCATGACCGCTTTGTCCGCCGAGAAAACCAAGCGACATGCCTGAACCTGACGGTGAGGTCAGTGCTGTATGAAAGAGGCAACAACAACTCTTATACGCGCCGGATTCGACTCGGTAGGCCGGGTGTGTTTTATTCAGACCGTTTACTCGAATTGAAGCTGACTCAACATTTAGAAATACCTACTGGGCACCAAGTTCTTGATTGGCGTGCCCATCAAAAACGTAGGCGGTTTATGATAAGGTAAGTTCTGCTCCGCCAGATAGTCAACACAAGTTAAGCACCTTCGGGTGCTTTTTCTTTTGGCTGCGCATTGTGGGTACGAGTGATGATTATGCGTCTGTGCATATGGATACTTTTATGTTACCATTAACCATGGCCTTTCATGTACTCGAACTACTGCTCGATGACGGACTCAGCCCGTACGCACAGTGGTTCGACGGGCTGGCACCCGATATTGCCGCTAAGGTTGCTACTGCGAAGTACCGGATGCAGCAAGGAAATCTGTCCAGCGTTGAGTGGTTCCGTGGCATTGGTGAATACAAAATTAATTACGGCGCAGGCTGGCGGATTTATCTGGCAAAGGATGGTATTGAGATCATTATGCTCTTGGGCGGCGGCTCCAAAAACGGACAGCAACGAGACATTGATCAAGCCGTTGAATTGTGGAAAGAATACAAGCGGGCAAAAGCAAATTTACTCAAAAAAACTAAATCAATTGTGGCGATAAGCAAACGCAAGGGGTAATAAATATGGCACTCACCAGAGACTTTAAAGAAACGGTTTTGGCACGCGTTGAGCGGGATCCTGAGTTTGCCTGTGCCATGCTGAATGAGGCAGTCATGCTTTTTCTGAACGGTGAACCCGAGACCGCAAAGCTGATCTTGCGCGATCTTGTCAACGCGACAATGGGGTTCGAGGGTTTGGCAATTTCCGTTGAAAAGCCGGCAAAAAGCATTCATCGGATGCTGTCCTCATCAGGCAACCCGACCATGACAAACTTGGCTGCAATCTTTTCCGCTCTCAAATCAACGATGAAAGTAGATATACAAGCTCACTGCGTCAGTGTTGCCTGAGTGGTTAGTATCCCTCTCGCAGACCAAAAGCAAAAAACCTGAGATTTCAGCACCTCAGGCGGTTTGTGATGTTGTCAGTACTGCTCCGCCAAAATTATTTCGAACTGATTCCAAATCGTTTGAACAATTTACAACCCGTTCGAGGCCTCTATCGGTGCGCTCCTAGAACACTTTCCGGATCAGACAGGCGTCTTCATAGGCCTCAATGTCTTTTAGCCGGTACAACACTTTCCCCAGTTGGATGGGGTAAAACTGAATTTGAACAGTACCGATTGCGCTGAGTTTTAGGTTTTTTTGCTAGACCAAGCAGTAGATTTCCCAAACTCAGTTTCTAGAAAGCTGATAAAGGCTTTGACCTTCGCACTTGGCAGGCGTCTCGACGTGTGCAGCACCCACAATTCTGAAGGTTGATCGGTCGCCGCGCCCCATGAAACGAGGCGACCTGCCTTCAAGTCATCAGCGACAACAAGATTCGGTAGTTTTGCAGCACCAAGCCCCCGTTAGCGCGGCGTCACGAATCATCACTAAAAGCGGAAGTTGCAAGACCGTTTGCGTCGGTATCTCCTTGGCCGTTGGTCCTAACAGTTGCCAACTTTTAGCACTTCGCTGAGATTCTCGAACAATGACGGGGAGCGGAGTTTGTAGTGTTTGGCCCGCCCGGGCATATCGTTTTTTTAGCTCAGGCGTTGAGACGATATGAACTTGATCTTTTACAAAGCAGGCTGGCATCGAGCGCGTTGTTTACTTCTCCGTTTTCAATGGCGAGGCTTTCTCTAATGTCCCTCACTTCACCACGAAGCACGCCGTTGAGCGCATGATTTCGCAGATGGGCATCCCCGCCACTATTTTGCGACGCCCAGCACGCTTCAAGTTGGATGGCGATGGACATGCGTCTGATGCTTGATCGTTTTTGCTCAGATGGCATGGCTGCGAACGCTGCAGATGTAGGCAAGATGGCTGAGCAACTTGGCCGGAGGCCGCGTTCTTATGCAGATTTTGCTGCCGAGACCAGAGCGCAATGGGAGGCTTAATCATCTTGCCGGCAATTTGCCGTACAATGTCAAGATTATTGAGGAGCTTGTCATGCCAGCTAAATCCCTCGTCTTACCCCGTACGACAAGACTCCAGTCTGCTCGACTAGAGGCTCGTATCAGTCCTGACCTGCATCTGATTGTCAAGCGTGCTGCAGAAATTCAAGGTCGTACGATGACCGATTTTGTGATCCATGCTCTTCAAATAGCGGCCTCGCAAACAATAGAACGCGCCGACCGCGTGCGCCTGTCAGTGCTCGACCAAGAGGCGTTCGCAAACGCTTTGATTGCGCCTGCCAAGCCTAATGCAGCACTCAAGCGCGCCTTTGCCAAGGCCAACAAGCTTCTTGCTGCGTGAAGTCACCTGTGACTGTTCGTCCAAAGGTACCTAAATTTTCTGTTTTGGCGCTAGATCTCGCTGCTGATCGCGCGAAGTTTACGTGCGGCATTCAACCGCTGGATCGGTACTTTCGTACTCAGGTTAGTCAGGACATTAAACGCCGAGTGTCTGCTTGTTTCGTGGCGAACGACAATATGGGACAGATCGCGGGCTATTACACGCTGGCCTCGGCGAGTATTTTGCTATCTGACCTACCCGAGACGCTTGCGAAAAAACTACCTCGCTACCCCAGCGTGCCGGCAGTGCGCATGGGGCGTCTGGCCGTGAGCGATTCCTTCAAGGGCAAGGGCCTCGGAGCCGCATTATTAGCCGATGCCCTCAGGCGTTCAGCCACGGCAGAGATTGCAGCGTATGCGCTAGTCGTTGATGCCAAAGACGAGTCGGCCGCCGGTTTCTACGCTCACCACGGGTTCATCGCGCTCCCAGAACAACCACTTTTTCTCTTGCTGCCCCTTGCGACAGTCAAATCCTTGCTCGACTGATCCATATAGATTCGTGGATCGGACTGGCTACAAGATTTGTACATCACGCGAGTGACTTCAGTCATTGGTTCGTATCCCTCCCGCAGACCAAAAGCAAAAAACCTGAGATTTCAGTACCTCAGGCGGTTTGTGATGAAGTCATGGCTGCCCCGCCAAGACTTAAGTTTCGAACCTGCTACGCAGCGATTCGATATGCCACGAGACTCGCACAGTGCGGGGCTTTGCGCTTCTTGCTCGTGACTTCAGCGTAACCGCCATGCTTGAGTTTTTTTACGTAGCTGATAAGTCAGCAAACTATGCACGACTTTCACAGCGACTGACGTGGCAACAATCACGACAGCCATGGCTGCAGCGGCTGCTGTGGAACCCGCCTCATCCATTTGTACGATAGAGACCGCCGCCAATTTTGTATTCGAACCGTACAAAAAGATCACTGCTGAAACAGTCGTCATCGCATTCACGAAAAAATAAATACTGATGTCGAGGATCGCTGGCAAACATACCGGGACCGTGACACGTTTGAACATGCGACCGAGAGATATCTTGAGTGACGCTGACACTGATTCAAACTCACTATCTAATTGCTTGAGTGCTGTGGTCGCAGTGATGTGGCTGACAGTATAGAAATGCGCGACCGAGTTCAATACCAATATCGCCATCGTGCCGTAAATGAAACCAAGCGGGTTGCCAGGCGCATTAAAAAAGAATATGTATGACAAACCTAATACCAAACCTGGCACTGCCATAGAAAGCATGGCCATCAACTGCGTTGCGTGGCGAATCAACACAAACCCACGTGTTTTTTCTAATACGAAAGCACCCGTAAATACGACCAACGTACCCACTACCGCTGTCAAAGCGGCCATACGTAAAGAGTTGAAATACGCATTCCAACCATCGCTATCAAAGTTTTCAAAGTGATAATTTGCCCAAGTCAAATTGAGGTTGTAAGGCCATCGTGTGACGAACGAGGCCCAAACTGCCATACCCAAGATCAACAAAAAAGCGCCTGCAACGAGCGCACAAAAAATCAAAACCCCGACATCGCGTGGTGTGTGTTGCGAAGGAACTAACGGTACCGACCGACCACTCAATAAAGCGATCTGACTGTGCTGCACCCAGCGATCTGCGACGAAAGCGATGGCGACCGGCAAAAGCAGCACGAAACCTACAACAGCACCCATTGAAAAGTTTTGTTGACCAATCACCTGCTTAAAGATGTCGGTGGCCAACACATTGAACTGCCCGCCTATGACTTTGGGAATTCCGAAATCGGTAATAGCCAACGTAAACACCACAAAGCCTGCACTGATCAGACCATATTTACTGCCCGGCAAGGTCACCGTCATGAAGGTGCGAAAAGGCGAGGCACCGAGCACACGAGCTGCTTCGTAATGCCTTGCATCGGCCATGCTCAGCGCGACCACCAAGATCATTAAGGCGTGTGGAAAACAATAAAAAACCTGAGCAATCACGATACCCAGCGGTCCATAAATCGGCGTTCCAAAAAGCCAATCTTTTAAGAACCCTTGATTACCGAACAAATACACCAACGAGATCGCTGGTAATAAAGACGGCGCAAAAATTGGAATTAAGGCCAAGGCCTTAAAAACCACCTTTCCTGGCATCGCGCTACGCGTTAATGCGAAGGCATAGACGTAGGCCAAGGTGAGCGTGATGCCCGCGACCACCGTAGAGACCCACACACTATTCCACAAGGAATCAGTTAAAGAGGGGGTCGCAAAGTAGCTGGCATAGTTGTTGAGTCCCACCCAGGTCCCATTTGCGTCTGCAAAACTCTTGCTCAGCAAAGTGCCTAAGGGTAAGACCAACGTGACTAACAGCCATAGACCGAGCAATAACGTGACCACGCGCATCCAAGCGCTGTCGGAGTCAAGTTGTCGCCAATAGGTGAACATCACGGCGCTCTAGCGTTCGGGCCGAAGACCTGCATGCGCTCGGCAGACAGGCCAACAAAAACTTGACGGGAGCGTGTCAAACCCATGCGTGCCGCCTGTGCACTAGGCACGTCGGCCAACAAACTTTGACCATTAATGGGAAGATGTACCCGAACCCGACAAAAGGCGCCTAAAAATTCAAGGTCTTGTACTTGTGCTGCGTAACAATTACTTGCCTGTAGATTAGGACGGTCTTGATCGTGCAACAAAATGTCCTCTGGCCTGAGCGCCAAGGTAAACATTTCGCCCAAAGATTGTTGTGAGGTGTGTTCGCACCTTAATGCGATCCCGTGCCAGTCGAAGCGTCCGGGCGAGAGCCACTGAACTTGCAGGGGATTTGTTTTACCGACAAAATCTGCGACAAAGGCACTGCGGGGTTGTTGGTAAATTTCTTGAGGTGTACCGACTTGTTCGATGCAGCCCTGGTTAATTACCACAATGCGATCAGCCAAGCTCAATGCCTCTTCTTGATCGTGCGTGACCATAATGGTCGTTACCCCAAGACGCTGATGTAATTGTCGCAACTCAGTGCGTAAATGTGCACGAACCCTGGCATCCAAGGCACTCAGCGGTTCATCGAGCAATAACAAACCGGGAGATGTCGCGAGTGCGCGCGCTAACGCGACACGCTGCTGCATGCCGCCCGATAACTGTGCAGGATATTGGCTAGCTGAAGCGGATAAACCCACCAAACTTAATAATTCATCCACGCGAACTTGCCGCTTTTCACGCGACCACGCCTTACCTTGCAAGCCATAGCCCACGTTATCGCGCACGTTTAAATTAGGAAATAAAGCGTAAGACTGAAAGACGATGCCAAAATCACGCTGTGAAGGCGGTAAGCCCGAGATGTCGCGTCCCATTTGCATAATTGAGCCGCTGTCATGCTTTTCTAAGCCGGCAATGATGCGCAGCAACGTTGTCTTTCCGCATCCAGAGGGCCCTAAAAAACAAACAAATTCTCCGGGGCTGATTTGAAGTGAGACATCACGCAGTGCCCAGAGATGACCGAAGCGTTTGCTGATATTGTTCACATCAAGGTAGGGGACGGTCATCGCGCTCACACAAACACATTAAATAAGACAGGGGCGCTTGTGCAGCGCCCCTGAGACTCAAACTGGATGGCGCAAGGCGCTACCCGATATCAATAGATTTACTTCGCAGCTGGCCTAGGTGCTGACTTCGCGTCGTAACGCTTGGTCCACTCGGCCAAAATACGGGCGCGCTCTTCCCCCATTTTGACTAAATCAATCTTAACCATGGAGCTTTCAGCATTGGCAGGATAGTTTGGGGGTGCAGGGTTTAAACCTGGGTAACCCACAATGGCGTAGAACTTACCGTACATCTCATAGGCATCCTTCGTCACGGCAAAATCCGCCAATTTTTGTGCAGCCGCAAGATTTTTCGTGCCTTTGACAATGGCAGTCGCTTCCATATCCCAAGGTGAACCTTCCTTGGCCAGGATCACGTCAAGCGGTGCGCCGCCTGTTTTCTCTCTCGCTCCGCGCATGTCAGCACCAATACCGACCACACGCTCACCTTTAGCGGCTTGCACACAGGGTGCAGAGCCAGAGTGCGTATAGACAGCAACGTTTTGGTGGAGCTTGTCCATAAACTCCCAGCCACCTTTTTCACCCATCAGCTGCAACCAGGCGTAAACAGCCTGATAACCCGTGCCTGAGGAGGCTGGGTTAGGCATCACGATGGAGTCTTTGTAAATTGGCTTGGTCAAGTCGGCCCATGACTCAGGCTTTGGCATGGACTTTTTACCACCTTCAACGGTGTTGAAACACATGACTGCCAGCCAGGCATCAAGGCCAGTCCAGGTGGTGGGGTTCTTGGCGCTGCGAAAAACGGGTTTGAGCTGATCAACACCCTTTGGGCTATACGGCAACAACAAACCCATGCTATCAAACAGCGCGACACTCGATGCACCCAGTCCCCAAATCACGTCTGCGCGGGGGTTATCTTTTTCAGCCAAAATGCGGGCAGTGATGATGCCAGTCGAATCGCGTACCCATGCGATTTCGATATCAGGATGCGCTGCCTCAAAGGCTTTTTTGTAGGGGCCGAGTTGATCATTTTCCAGAGCGGAATAAACCGATAAAACAGTCTTTTGTGCAACAGCAGGCATCGCCAACAGTGCAACGAAAGCACCTGACAAAGCGGTTTTTAACAAATAGCTCAGCTTCATATGAATACTCCGCAAAATGTAACAATGTGGTGGTCAAAACAATTGATGAGATTTATGAAAAATCTGGTCAGACTGTCAATACATGTTATTTGCAGCGTATTTCATCTTGATGACATACGATCTTGCGTTGAGCGACCTCTCTACTGAAGTGTGATTTTGTTCGTATTGACCAATTCTCTCCACTGCTCAAGATCTGAGGCGATCGTCTTTCCAAAAGAAGCACCGGTTGACCCCTCCGGCTCAAGTCCACTTTCGCGTAACTTTGTTGTGATGCGCTCGGGCAATTGGGCTGTGGACGTTGGATGTGGCGCAGTATGCAAGCCATTGTTTTTGTTGAGAAAGTTTTCTGGTTAGTATCCTTCTCGCAGACCAAAAACAAAAAACCTGAGATTTCAGCACCTCAGGCGGTTTGTGATGTAGTCAAGGCTGCCCCGCCAAAATTAGTATTCACGAACTCATCTGCGCAATCAGTCTAAATTTTGGTTGGATCGTGCTAAAATTTGGCTATGTCATTAAAAGATGCCGTTTTTACAGATAGCCAAGCCAAAGTTTATCTTTGGATTTATGGTCAACCCGAGCGGTCTTACCATCTGAGCGAATTGCGTCGCTTGACGGGTTTGGGTAGTGCGTCTCTTCAGCGAGAGATCAACAGGCTGGTGGTCGCCGGTCTCGCAAACTCAACGTTGA
>Ga0114973_10000947_pt1 | contig 21769 bp, 12 predicted proteins | sample M_140807_MF_Meta_FD_87025 | JGI IMG/M metagenome (GOLD analysis project Ga0114973, IMG submission 87025) | Freshwater microbial communities from Lake Montjoie, Canada to study carbon cycling - M_140807_MF_MetaG | ecosystem: Environmental > Aquatic > Freshwater > Lake | place: Lake Montjoie...
GATATTGAGGACTTTCTGGTCTGTAAGCAGGTGAACTGTTTGGATATTGAGGACTTTCTGGTCTGTAAGCAGGTGAACTGTTTGGATATTGAGGACTTTCTGGTCTGTAAGCAGGTGAACTGTTTGAATTTGAATTTGGATTTGGGTTTTGTTGAGGCATTGTAATAGGTTCAGGTATTTCAGGAGATTCATTCACTTGAGGTAGTTTATTTACAGATTGACTTTTTAATACTTTGTTGATTTCTGTTGTATACGCGGTCATGGCTTCATTCAAATTTGTATTATTTGTTTGTAATAATTTATTGATATTATCCGAATAAGACATTCCTAATAATTGATCTACGTTTTCATCAGTAATAATGCGCATTTGTACGTTCATAGCTTCCAATTCTTGCATCAATAATTTTAAACTATAAGGAATTCGTAAAATACTGAATGACCTTCCAAATCTTGATATATTTTTTACATTCATTGAACCATCCGGATTTGTATTAAAATCAATTGGACCGTCCGCATAAGGACTCAAAAATATATTTCGCGAATTGTTATAAATAGCAACCGCTCCGGTTTTATTACACACTGCTATAAAGTACTCGTCGTTCCCACCGCGTATCATAAAAGACTCATTTAAAAAATACGACATTCCGTGCGCCAATACTCCGTCGCGCTCCATTTCACCAATACGAAGCCCTCCATCATTTGCTCTTCCTTGAACCGGTTGTCTCGTTAAAAACGTATTTGGTCCTCTAGCGCGATAATTAATTTTATCCTTAACCATATGTTTTAAACGCATATAATATGTTGGTCCGATATAAATATCTGCGCTAATTTGTTCACCTGTCATTCCATTATACAATACTTGATTCCCACTAGAATGAAATCCTGAATTTGTTAAAAGCTTACCGTATTCAAGGTAATGTGAACCTTTTACTTGAAAAGCAGTACAGTCGCCAAATCCTCCATAACTAGCGCATACTTTTCCAAACATAGATTCCACAATTTGACCAATTGTCATTCTAGATGGAATAGCGTGAGGATTTATGATTAAGTCAGGTTTAATTCCGTCTGGAGTAAAAGGCATATCAGATTCTGGAATAATAAGACCAAGGGTTCCTTTTTGACCAGCTCTCGAAGCCATTTTGTCACCAATAGCCGGAAGTCTCTCTTCGCGTATTCTAACTTTCGCAATATTAAATCCTTCTTCTCCTTGTGTAATAAAAGATTTATCTACAAACCCTAATTGACCTTTTTTTGTTTTAACAGAATCATCGATCCATAAATCCTTATTTTCTAAATTAGAAGTAATCTTTCCAATCAAAATGGATTTATCATTTAAAGGAGTATTTTCTTTAATTATTCCGTGTTCATCTAAAAGACTATAATCATAATCAGGTTTTTTATTTATAACATTGTTTTTTTCTATATTAGCAAATTTGGAATTCATCAATCCAGATACAGATGAACTTTCTTCGCGAGCTTCATACATCGAATGATATGTTGTTCTAAAAATTCCACGAGCTATAGCTCCTTCATTAATTAAAATGGCGTCTTCCACGTTGTAACCAGTATAAGACATAATAGCTACAATTGCGTTAACGCCGTAAGGCTGCTCTTCATTATTAATATACTCTAAAAACCTAGATTTAATAAGAGGTATCTCTCCATAATTTAAAATAACACCCATTTTATCAATTCGCATTTGATAATTGGAATGATATACAGATACGGCTTGTTTACTTTGACCACACGAAAATGAATTGCGCGTTACTGGATTATGCTCAGGATATATAATTAAATTGCCCATTACTCCTAAAATAAGGGATGGGTGTATTTCAATATGAGTATAATATTTATTTTGCTTTAATTCAGTTACGTTAGCAGCAATTAATGCGCCTTCTTCTTCGGTAGCGTCAATATAATCAACAATAGATGCGTTTTTGTTTAATATATTAAATATAGTTTCGTCTTTTTCTTTAACAATATCTGGATACAATTCCTGTAATTCATACAATTTATTTGATTTAAATGAATAATTTTCATTTGATTTATCCTTTAATCCAGAAACAATTTGGTTCCAAGTTATTTTATTATTTGACAACAATTCAATTACTTCTTTTCTATTAAAGCTTTCCGTATCATTTTCTATATAATATATAGGTCTTGACAATCTTCCAGAATCTGTAAAAAAATTTATTTCGTTATGTTCATAATCAAAAGATATGCTTGTAAAAATAGGTATTATTCCATTTCTTCTATATAATTTTAGCTTTTTCACCAATTCTATAGGATTATCAATCACACCAATCCAGTTTCCATTTACGAATATTTTACTACTATTTCCTAAATATTCAGCTGAACATTCTAAAATAATTTTAAGAGGGGTATTTGCTCTCAACCATTTAATAAGAGGAATTGACGAACTCCCGCTAGTAATATACGTGCTAATGGCTAAATGTTTATGAAGCCCAATATTTCCACCATCCGGAGTATCAATTGGGTCAATAAAGCCCCATTGCGAACTATTAAGTAAACGTGGTCCTACGACTTTAGCGCTAGCGTCTAAAGGTAAATTAATTTTGCGCAAATGTGAGATAAACGTATACCAACTTAAACGATTTAAATCTTGTACAGCACCAAGACGTTTGGTACGTTCTTCTGAACCCCAATTTCCTTTAAATCCTTTTCTAAAACCTTTTTCAACAATTTTCTCTCTAAAAAACTCTTGAACATTTGTTTCTATGAGACTAAAAAAGTCTTCCTGATATTTTCCTTTGTGAAAATAATACTCCATGTCAATTTTTTGAGATAAGTCTCTTTTCTGTATTAAATAATATTCGCGAAATAAATCATATATTAGTGAGCCAGTTTGCTCTATTCTTTTAAAACGAAAATTATCACGATCTGTCGGGTTTTCTTCCTTATTTGAAACTTTTAACATTTTGAATACCATTAATCCTATAAAATATGCTTTATCCAAAAAATTTAGTTCTCCTATATGAGGCAAAAAATAATCTGATAAAATTTCTAATGTTCCAGAAATTGTCCCTCTTTTTGTAAAAGAAGCAATAAATTCTAAAGCGGTTTCTTGATTAAATATTTTATTTGCGTCATGAACGGAGGGTATAAAATAATCTATATAAGAAGAATGTTTGTTTATATCAAGCAAACACGTTTGAATGATATCCTTGTCCGAAATAACGCCCAATGCCCGCATTAAAATAAATAGAGGTATCGGTTTTTTAACGTTTGGTACAAGAACAACTATCTGACAATTAGAATAAACCGGAGAAGGTGCTACAATTTTTACTGCGGTAGTTCTTATTGGCTTGGATGCGTCCTCTGAAACCGATCTAATTTCAGCAGAATAACTATAAATATCGTCTTCTTTATTTTCCTTTATATATAACATATTGTCCGCAAATGTTTCTTGTGGAATAATGAGTTTTTCTTTGCCGTCGATTATAAAATAACCACCAAAATCATTACGACACTCGCCCACGTTGAATCTAGCTTCCTTGGAAAGACCATTTAAAATACATAAATTGGATTGGAGCATAATTGGAAAACGTCCTAAGTATATTTTATCTAAAGTAATAGTTTTTGTTTTTTTTATGTTATCTTCATAATAGATAAAATCTACGTCAACATCATAATGTATTGTAGTTCCATAAGTCATATTACGAAGTCTCGCGTCATTTGGATACATATAATGAGAATAATTATCGTCATAAATAATAGGTTTTCCAAAATAGATTTTATTACCATCTTTTCCACCTAAATATAAAAGGCATTCATTTCTAGTACCTTCTTTTTGTTCTTCGTCTTCTCTCTCAATGAATCTCACTGGGTTATTTTCGCGAAAAATTCTGCTGATTCCGTTTTCAAAAAAATCATTATATGATTCTAAATGATGACATACCAAGTTGTTTGGATTTTCGGTAAAATATTTATCTATTATTTTCCAAGAGATGTTATCCATTTTATATTATAATAATCATATTTTTTTAAAATATAATTGTTATAATTATTATTATTGTAAAGCATTATTATTTATCTTTAGATTCACTTTCACTATCTTTCTTACTATTATTTTCTTTATTTTCTTTATTTTCTTTATTTTCTTTATTTTCATTCTTTTTTGTTTTCGATTTGTTATTTTTTTTCTTTTTTGTAAATAGTGGTCTAGATTTTAAATTTTTTGTTTCTGAAAAAATAGTCCATTCTTGCGTTGGTCTATCATGTATAAATTCACAGATATTTCCCCATTGAATGTTTTTTTTGTAATAATCATCTTTTATAAAAGGCATACCGCACGAATTACCCCACCGAGCTACAAAGGACATATTATTTATTAATTTAGTGTCTGATACAATACCATCAACAGCTCCGTGAGGAGCATAAGGAACTGGTCTTCCTTGCTGTGACACGTACTCTCGTGCATCTAAATAATAATGAGAGCAAACTGTTCTAGAACAAGGATTATCGTCTTTCTCTAAATATACGTCATAATGATCAGAAATAATTAATTTTGCGTTTTCTATATTAATATTGCCTTTGTATTTTTCCATTAAATTTGTTAGTCTAACTTTTCTAGCGCCTTGATGTCTTCTAATGTCGTAAAAACCAGAATTTACTACTTCTAAATTTCGAATTCGCGCGTCATATATAGAATTAAATCCTATAAAATAACCATTCTTTGTTCTGTCTACACTAAAATAGTCTAATCCTAATTCTAAACGCAAAATTTCATTTGTATTCGTATCGCCAAATAACCAAGCATTCGCATAATCTCCACTATTACCGTTCAATAATATTTTTACATAATCATTCATATTATCTCCGTACTGCATAGCAGTCCTAATTCTATAAGCAATTGGCGTTTTTTTAACAAATTTTGAAAACCCGCCAATAGTAGTTTCTGTCCCAACGATACCCTTTGAGGTTACAAAAAAATCTGAACCACTCCATATCCAACAAGGACATGTTTGCATCAAAATACGATGCCCTTTATCCGGATTTATATTTAGAATTACGTTGGAATATTGACCATCTATAAAATCACAAAATGAATTATGGGCTACTACTATATTTCCATCTTGCGTCCAATCTTTCCCAACCGCAATAAAGGCACTACATCTATCTTTTGCGCCGCCTTCTTTACCAATTCTAGCATCTGACATGCTAGGATTTGATGTAGATGGAACAAAAGGATACCAATAAGACATTGAATAATAGTAGTTCCACGCAATAATTTCATCTATTGTAGTCTCTACTCCTGCCGCCGTACACCCTTCAGCGATACCAGACATTTCTTCATACAATTCTGGAAATTCTTTTTCTGTCATAGATTTAAAATCTTCATTTATTTTGACAACCATATTTTTCCAAGATTCACCATATGTCTCTAAAACAAAAAAATTTAGCATTTCTTGAACCATACCAAACCTTTTGGACGCTAAATATCCGTTAGCGTATCCTCTTTCTTTTGGTTTTCCACTGACAGATATGTACAACCATCCGTTTTTTTCATAAGAAATACCATTTTTAATTTTCATTTATATTTATATATTTATAAATATATTTATAAATATATATTATTTACATAAATTATTATTGATTCAACATTATTAACCCTATCATTACAAAGAAAAGTAAAAACGGAAATAACACTAGTAACCAAGAAATTTCACTGTAACCGTCTTTGCAAATCAAATTAAGAATCCACGTCCAAAAAAGAATATATAATAATTTTGCTATAAAAACAACTGTCGTACTTGGAACGCGACAAGAAAATGAACCTACCGAGTAACTATTTTTGTTTCCTAAATTTTGAAAAATTATTACTAATAAACTTATTATGGAAATAAAAAAATAAAATAAAGCTGGAGGGCAAAATTGTTTTAAATTGAATGCCATTATATTATATTATATTATATTATAACTAGAAAATATTTACGGGTTGATAATAGATAATATAACACTTTAATATTTTATTAATTGTAAAGCGTTTGCGCTAGGCGTTTGAGATAGTTGTCCTTTCCACGGCAATGGGCTTGAAGTTTGATAGTAACCGTTAAACGCATTATAAGCGTTTCCTAAACCAGAAGTAAATTGTCTTCCCACGTTTACAAAGTCTTGGCTTATACTATTTGACCAATTCATTCCACTACCACCGTGTAACCCTTTTTTACTTCTACCTCTTTTTTTTCCTCTACCTCCTCCTGTTGTAAAAGGTCTTTGCGCTCCCTCGTTTTTTATATTTGTTGTAAAACCATTGTCATAAGTATTTACTTTATAATAATTACCACTACCTCCAACGTTGCTTACTCCAGGCCACGATGAAATATTACCTCCAACTAAAGGGGACCCAGCTGTACCATTTGGATAAGGAATGCTTTTCATAGACGTCATATTTTCTCCAAAAGGCAAACCATTGTTACCACCTTTTTGAAAAGCCATATTCGAATTACATCCGCAATTTCCACCTTTTTGCGTTTGAGAATTTAACCATCCTCTAAACTCTCCATTTGTTTCTGTACTTGGGTACGCATTTTTTAAACTGCCTGTATATGCTAAATTAGTATTTTCTAGTCTAGGTACATTATTTGACGGATATGCTAAATTTGATCCACCTAAATGTTTTTTTGTTTTTGAGCAACCCTTCATTTTATAAAATTGCTTTTTGGATTTCTTATTTTTACGCCCTCTTCTAAAAGATTTTTTTTTGTCTGACATTTTATATTATATGTTTAGAAATTATTCGATATCTACGTGAGTAAGTAGTTTCGTTCTACAACACATTTTATTTAATCCTAGTTCATCAAGAACCTCACCTTCTGGTGTTTTATCGTGAAATTCTTTTGTTAAATACATTACTTTATCTACGCCTTGATTGTAATCTTTTGTATTCATGTTTTTAGATAATTTTCTTTTTCTAACTTCTTCACAATAATATCTATATTTATCCGCTAAAACCATACCGCAAGTAAAACATTTAATTGGAATTATCATTCTTATAATATATTGTTTTATTATCCTTATATCCTTTCTTTTATATCCTTTCTTTTATATCCTTTCTTTTTATTCAATTTTTTTATTTTAGAAATTATATAATAAAAATATTATTAATATAATATTTTTATTATATAATATAATATAATATAATATAATATTATATGATGAATAATGAAGATCTAATTGGAAACAATTTTTTTTCTTTTTTATCTTGCGTAATGTCTAGATTCGCATATTTACATACGACGGAGGCTTTTCAAAAATATACAAGTATTATGAATACAATTCCTGATGAAATAATTGATTCTATAAGACTATTAAAAGATCAATCTAGAATTTTTGACGATGAATTCGTTTTTTCAAATGTAAAAAGAACATATTTTAAGAAAATTGGCAATCGTTACGTAATAGACGTAATAAAACTAAGGTTACCTGAAAGAATTAACAACATTATTGCGGCAAATACTCCAAATTTACAAAAAATAAAAAATAAAAATGTTAAAATTATTGAGGTTTCTGACTCAAATGATAATAAAGTATTCATTGTTGCGGACAAACGATTAAACGCTATATTTGTAACATTTCGCGGAACTGCGGGATATAAAGGGATGACGTCTTGGTTAAATTTCATCAGAGACGTTCCAACATCGCATTGTGAAGGCTCAAATGGTAAATTTTTAACGGGAATATTAAAATTATGTGTTGAATTAATACATACTATTTACTATTCTATTTGTTACTTATCGAATACATTTATGAATTCTACAAATAACGATTCCATAAAAATTTTTACTACGGGGCATTCTCTCGGTGGCGGATTAACAACCATTTTTGCGTATTTATGGGTTGGTATAAGAAATGAAAATATAGACAACGTTGCTAGTAAAATAAGTGATAAAATTGTTTGTGTATCTGTTGCAAGTCCAAAGGTAATAAATGATTATTTGGCAAAAAACGACTACTATAGTTTAATAGATGTAAATAAAATTATTTATAAAAGAATTGTTACAATAGGCGATCCATTTACAACTCAACCCACGTATTTAAGTCATCCTATCAACAATAATTCTTATTTATATTGTAGCCAAACAAATTATAATAATAATAAAAAAATTAATTACAATGAAAATTTAATTTGTGAAAATACCAAAATGAATAATTATACTTCTGCTTCTTTGCTGCCTCATGGAAACTATATGTATATTAGTTTTTTTAATTTATTAGATTTTAGAGTAAAAGATGTTTCTTCAAGCGAATATAAAGATTCTATAGTTAAATTATTTATTTCTTATACGAATAATAATACCAATGTAAATGTATACAAGATTGTTCATTTTTTTCTTAACGACGTGCGTAAAGGCTTGTCGAGAGAGTTATATAAGGCAAAACGCAACATTTTTCTTTTTACTGTTACCCACAAAGAAGATTTATATATGAATTTTCAATTATATAATTATATTATTAGAAATGCCCAAGATTATAAAAAATATTTGAATGAGATTGAAATAAATAAGGAAAGAAATGAAACCGAGAAGACAAATCCATATATAAGTAAATATAGACCAATTTTAAAACTAATATTTAACGGAAAACAACCCAAAAGTTTTATATGTATTACTTCTAAAAATATAAAAAAAATTCTAAAAAATACAACTAGAAGAAATAAACCAATAATGACAAACAATTTTTAGAACATTTAATGTGATTATTTATTTTTGTTTTCTATTTTTTGTTTTTCTATTTTTTGTTTTTCTATTTTTAGATTTTACACGTTTATTTTTGTTCGATTTTGTTTTCATTGATCCTGATCTTGATCTTGATCCTGAACCATTCTGCGAAAAAGGCGAATTGTAAATGGCATAGTTTTCTTCCATTGATAGTTGCGTATTGTCGATTTCCCAAAACATCCGCGAAATAATAGCTGAATGATCTGACAAATCGCATAATTTTAATGTTTTTGTGTAATTATAATCAATTTTTAAATTTGTTGCTATAAAATCTAAACGATTGTCATTAATGCTTGAAGTAGGGATACTTTCACTAGTATAAATATTTTGTCTTAAAAATTTCATTCCTTTTTTAGCTATTCCTTTTTCATGAACGCATCCAAAACTTTGCGTTTTTGTATGTAAACAATTTTTTTCGCAAACATCTCTTAATATTCCATTTCCGCAATATCCATTTCCAACTCCACAAGGCAAATGGTAATCTAATGAAAGTAACGATCCTAATAATTCATCACTATTTTCACCTAAATTTCTATAATTCGTATCTCCACCAATAATCAATCCAAACATTTTTATATTTTCATCTCTTATTTTTTGTAATGAACTTTGAAGTAGCCCTGTCAATTGTTTTTTATGAAAATCACTGTGATATTGAGGAGAAAATGCGCTTAAATGAAAATTTATCACGCATATAGGTAAGTTTTTTTCATTTTTTGGAAATAATATAGTTAGCATATTATATTTTTGTCTACCAGTTGTGTAACTTTTCTCTATTAAACTAGGAGCCTCGTAAGCTAGAGGTATTTTATAAACAATAGTTTTAGTTTTGTCAAATATATCTGTATTATAAATAATTGCTACTCTGTCTACAGAATCATGAGCGTATTTGGATCTTTTATTGTTTAATTTACACAAAAATAAATCTCCTTCATAATTTTTATTTTTCCATTCTTGTATTAATATAACGTCTTGTTGTCGCAATGCTTTGAAAAAAAATAGTTCTCTCAATTCCGGACTTGGACTATTTTGAATAGTTTGATTATTTGGGTCTCCATTGATTTTTTCAGAATTGTATAAACCATTTATACTAACAAAATCTTCAATATTCCAAGAAACAACGTTTAACGTATTTTTTAACGCGTTACTATTTTGGCTTATATTGTTTTGGGTCGTATTATAAGGCGAATTATTATACGCATGGTTTATTTTAACAACATCTAATTGATTTGGTTTTTGTACATTTTTATATGTATTCGCTTGAGGTTGTCCAAACATTTTTTTAAAAAAATCCATTGTATATATAAATATAAATAAAATATTTATTTTGGACAGGTCCCAAAGCATTTATTTTTATAATAATAATAATCAACGTTTATTTTGTCTCCGTTTTTTTCTGTTCTATACGTTGGACCATTTTTTGAACCAGCGACGCATTTATTACTATTAATATATACACAACAAGATACTTTATTACAATTATCTCTCGTTAAATTATTACAAGATTCTTCTAATTTTTTACTCGAACCCTCATGTATTTCACAAAAATTATCATACTTGTTATTGCTTAACGAAGCGTCTAAATTACTCATATTTTCTATGACTATTTCTTTAACGGTATGATTTTTAGGAGAATTTTGATAAATACTAAACAATGAAAATAATAAAAATAATAAAAATAAAATAAATATACCGTATAATAAAAGAATTGGTTTTTTATTATTCATTAAGTTATTAATATAACAAGAGTAAATATTTTATATATACATATATTATAATTAACAAATGGCAAAAAATCGTACGCGTAAATCACGAAGAAGAGGTTTAGTAGGAACTGTAGGCAGCGACGTTTCTAAAGTTGGAAATAAAGGAAAGAAAATAGCAAGTAAAAGCGTTTCTGGTATATTCAATTTAATATCAAGTGGTTTCAATATGGGTACTAAAGACGTGAAAAAGGGAGTCGGTCTCTTCACGAAAAGACGCAAAAGTCGTAAAAGTCGTAAAAGTCGTAAAAGTCGCAAACATTAAATTTCTTGTAATTTATATCCTTTTGTTGTTCTAACTTTTTTATGTTTAATATTTTTTTTGTGGAAATTATCATGACATCCTCCACATAAAGTTACCAAATTAGCTAAATTATTCTTATGAAATGAAATTCCATCAGAATTATAAATAATACCATCATCGTTTGCGTCTTTTTGATGTTGTAAATGATGAACTTCTGTACCTATGTTTTTTCCGCACATTTCACAAAGACTCATTATTTTATTAGAATTGAAATGTGATGTTTTGAGAGAAAGTATGCTACCCGATTCAGCATGATATTTCGCTCTTATATTGTAAGCAGCGTCCAAAAAATCTTGCGGTAGACTCAACGATTTGCAAACTTCTAGTCCATACATACTATTTCCGGGTCCGTCTTTTAATTTTCTATCGTAAATAAGCGTGTCTTTTTCTTTGTCGTAAATAACCTCCATGTGTTTTAAAACAACGCCTTTTAAATTTGTTATCTCCTCGTAATTAATTATTTCGTGTAAATGCGTAGCAAAAATAAAACTACTTTTAACGTCACTCAATTTTTGTATTCCAGCGACAAAAATGCTTACAGCGGATATATTCTCTGTTCCAGAACATAATTCGTCTCCTAAAATTAAGCTATTTTTGTCAGCCAATCGTAAAATTGTTCTTAATTCAGACATTTCTACGGCAAACGTAGAGAGACCTTTAAATAAATTGTCATTCCCTAAAATTCGCGTAAATATATAATTATATGGTTTGTAAATAAATTCCATACTAGGAACATATAGTCCAGATTGAGCCATTATAATAGCAATCCCTATAGCTCGTATAAAACTAGTTTTTCCTACAGCATTTGTTCCGTAAAGAAGAACGCCATCTACAATTCCGTTTCCAAGAGTAATATCATTCGCAACATATAGTTCTTCGCTCTGTAAATGTTCAATTAAACAATGTCTTAATGCTTTTGAAGAGACAAACGACTTATCACTTTCCACTATTTTTGGTTTACAATAATTGTATTTTTTAGCAATATTTGATTTAGCGTAAATAATATCAATTGACGTAATAAAATGTATTATACTCCCTAACTGTTCTTGGAATTTTTCAAACTTTTCCACAAATTTATTAAAAACGACTGTAATAGAATCTTTCAAAGAACTTTTTGCGGAAGCAATGTTTTTACATAAATCATTTATTTGGGAATCCGTTATAAAATTATTTGACGCACTTTGCTTAACAAAAGCAAATGTTTTATTTGATACTGTAAATGGAAATTCGCCGCTACAAAAGTCCATATTATCATATTTTAATTTTACAATAGTCGTTGCCGCTGGCAAAGAAGTTTCTAAAAGCTTGCATCTCCTATTCGTACAAATTAAACTAAAATTATTTTTTTCTGTTTCATGAATTTTTATAAAATCTGGATTTTTTCCCTTATCCTGAATCAAATTATTCAAATAATATCGAATAGATTCTAATTTAGCTTCAGATTCTCTTAATAAAATTGTTTTTGAGTCAAGTTCATAATCAACGCCTTGTCTTATGAAGTTACATTCAAAATTTTGAATATTATCAATCTCTTTTGCCAATTCTATGTTTATATTTTCATCAATAAAATTCTGTATATTTTTACAAAATTCATCAATAAACAAAACGTTTTTGTCACCATTCAACAAATATTCTTTTATTGTTTGGTCTTTTATTATTTTATCGTATACTTCAATAATTAATGATATATTTTTGTATAAATAATAAAACATTTTCGGAGAGATTTTTTTTAAAAAAATTTGACGTTCAAACTTCGAAATATCTTTTATATTGAATAAATTCATTTTTAAAAAGTCATGGTATTTTTCATAGTTATCTAGCATATGTTCTATAATATTATATTCTTTTTCTAAATAAGACACGTTTGTCGTAGGATTTAAAAAATTATGAGTAAATTTTCTCTTTCCCATAGGCGTTAAACAACAGTTTAGAATTTTTAATACAGAAGAGTATTTTCCGCTGTATGAGTCATCATCAATAATATTTAATTGTTTGAGAGAATGATTTGCTAGAATAAGACGTTCTGAACAATTTTCAAAAATTGGTTCGTTAATTTTTAAAACAAGATTTGGATTATGTTGATAAACAAAATCTAACAAAAAACAAAATGCTTGCGTAGCAATATTATTTTCATAAAAATTTTGAATAAATGTTTCAAAATTTTCTATTTTATAAAATTTGTTTAGTATTTCCTTTTGGTAATTTTGTTTTTCGCAATTTTTAGAGCGCTGGATAAATTGATTGTTTTTATTTTTATTGTTTTCTTCACATGTATTAATTTTGTGAATAGAATTCGCCTTGATATTCGTAAAATTTATTACATCATCTATTTCTTTATCTAATAAATTGGAAATAAAAATAACTTCACTTGGGTTGTATATAGAAATATATCTCTCTAATTCATCATAAGTAGTTGGGTTATTCAAATATTTTTCTTTAAATTGAAATATACTTGTCTTTCCAGTATAAATATCTATATTTGCTACGCCTACGACAACGTATTTACATTTGAGTAATATTTTATTGTTTATTAAATCGATCCAAATACAAGTTAAATTGTTTGTAAGTTTATTTTGTTCATTTGAAAAATATGTTCCTGGTGAAAAAATACCCGCTAAACTACGATTTGTATTTTTAGCGGATTCATCTTGCGTATATACCACCACAGTGAACCCAGCGTCTTGTATTTTTTTAATGTATTTTTCTATTTGGAAATCTTTGAATCCAGCAAACCAAATACTGTCTTTTGCTATTTTTTCAACCATGTTTAATTCACAAATTTGAGAGAAATCTGTTATTCTACTGCCTGTAAAAGTTTGAGTTTTATTATCGCATTTAGCATATACTTCAAAAAATGCTCCTACTTGCATTAGTAAAATAGTATCTTCTCCGTAGTCATTTTGATATTTTTTTGTTAAATCAAAATATTCTTTTATGAGTGCCATATTTTAAATATAATGGATCATCTTTAAACCCATTTTGTATATTGTAAATAATGATATATTACTTGTATAAATTAAAGTAATTCATTTTCTGCTAAAATTTCGTTTGATGATTTGTGGAAAAAAGTTTGGTATAAAAACTCGATTGCTTTATGTAAATTATCAATGGTATTAATTTTACCACTAACAAGTAGATCGCCTCCTATAAAAACATTTTTGGAATATTTAATTCCTTCATTATTTAAATCTTCTTCCCATAAATTATCACCTTGAGCTCCAGTAACGCCTTGTAAACCTTGAGCACCTTGAGCACCTTGAGCACCTTGAGCACCTTGAGCACCTTGAGCACCTTGAGCACCAGTAACGCCTTGTAAACCTTGTAAACCTTGTAAACCTTGAGCACCAGTAACGCCTTGTAAACCTTGATTACCTTGAGCACCTTGAGCTCCAGTAACACCTTGTAAACCTTGTAAACCTTGTAAACCTTGTAAACCTTGAGATCCAGTAACACCTTGTAAACCTTGTTTACCTTGAGCACCTTGAGCACCTTGAGCACCTTGAGCACCTTGATTACCTTGAGCACCTTGATTACCTTGTTTACCTTGTGCTCCTTGTGCTCCTTGTGCTCCCTGGTCTCCGTCAGCACCTTGTTTACCTTGAGCACCTTGTTTACCTTGTGCTCCTTGTGCTCCTTGTGCTCCCTGATCTCCGTCAGCACCTTGTTTACCTTGAGCACCTTGTTTACCTTGTGCTCCTTGTGCTCCTTGTGCTCCTTGTGCTCCCTGATCTCCATCAGCACCTTGAGCACCTTGTTTACCTTGAGCACCTTGAGCACCTTGTGCACCTTGAGCACCTTGAGCACCTTGAGCACCTTGTTTACCTTGAGCACCTTGAGCACCTTGTGCACCTTGAGCACCTTGAGCACCTTGAGCACCTTGTGCTCCCTGAGTTGCCGCTTGATAGCCCTTAGTAATATGAGAAACATTGTTGCTTTCAGTATTTTGTGAAGATTTAAGTATCATATCATTACAAATAGTAACAGAATGATTAATAACATTCCAATCTCTCATGGATTGTTCTTGCGCGGTTGTTTCAGCTGTTTTTTGCGCATTAGATAAAGCATCCTCGTATGATATATTAGAAGTAGCTGATGCGGAAGCGGTAGCGGTTGTAACTATGTCATTCTTAGAATAAGACGCTGAAGCGTAAGCTACTGCTGAATAGTTTGACTTATCATTATCATTACCTAAAATATCAGTTTTTGAAATAGATTTTTTTTGTAAATTAGTTTTTTTATTAATATTCATTATAAAATTAAAGAATAATATAAAAAACGCAAATATTTAAAATATTAATTACTATTCATATTTTCTAAAGTAAATTTATTTACTTAAAGATATAAAAATAATTATAATATAACGTATTCCGTATCCTTTCCTTCAATTAATTCATTTAAACAATATTTTTTTATTTTAAAAAATAATTTAAATGGTAAAATTCTTAATTCGTAATATAAAAATTTAATAATATATAAAAAAAAAGATATATAAAACGGAATGTTATTTTTGGTTTTTTTTTCCATTAAAACTTCTTGTTTTTGTTTTTCATCATATATTGCCATTTCTACTGTAAAAGTTTTGTAAGGATCAACATATTTAATTTTTTGCCCGTAAATTACTTTACCGGTTCTAGGCAATCTGTGTATGAATTTTTTAAAGCTGTTTTTGTTTACATTTAAAAAAGTTTGAAGTTTCGATATAGTACTATCTATATTATCGCAAAAAATAGCTACGTCTATATCACTAAACTTGGGTAAATAATCGTATCGTTGAATGCTGCCATAATAATAAAGATTAGTATCTAAATAGTTTTTTAATCTTTTAAAAAAAATCTTCGCATTATTTGGCATTTTATTTTTTGTTTTTTCCATTTCCATTTCCATTTCTATATTTATTTATTGGAAGATAATAAAAAATTCATATTATTTTACATTTTTGGAAATTTTATATTTTATATGGTTATTCAAAAGCTTTTAACGAATGAATTGAATTATAAATTAATTTTCAACTTCATCATTTTTTATAAAATTATGTAACAATGTATCTTTATTATTATTTGTAATTTCACCTGCCAACATACATGATTCATATAATTTTCGAATAACATCATTTGGGGCATTGCTTCCAACTTTTATTAAATTGTGTTCTCTTAAATATTTTTTTACGTCACTAATAGGTTTTTTCTTTAACTCTTTATGAGCGTGTAATATTTTTTTTCTTGTTTGTTTATCCTTTAATAAAACAGCGACCGTTTTTTTTATTTTTGATTTTCCTAGTGTATATTTTCTACGAATAGTTTTTTTTATAATTTTTTTTATAGATCCGCTGGTTTGTATTGTATTATTCGTATTATTTATATTATTCGTATTATTCATATTATTCGTATTATTCGTATTATTCATATTACTAATTGTCTCAGGAAAAATAGAATCATTATTATCAATTAAACCGTCATTTGTTTGATTTACGTTAATGTTGTTTTTTAATTCTGGCGGCCTTTGAATTAAATTTGTCGATAAAAATACGTTTTCCAAATTTGAACTTACATTATTTTGTTCATTTGGATTTATTTTTTGTTCAAAAATTTGTGGACTAGGAATTATTTGAGTAGAGGTATTCGGTTTTGCTAATTTTTTTTGTTTCATTTTTTCCTTAAGTAAGCTAAGTCTGTATTCGCGGTCATTTAAAGGAACATTTTGTTCGCTAATTATTAAAGCATGTTGAGGATTTTCTACTATAGTATTTATTTTTTGCGTTTTATTCCATTCGCGAAAAGTTGGTTTTACGCCACCCTTTAATACTCCGTATGGAACATTATCCAAATTGGTTTTGATTTGAATAGGAACTTGATTTGTTTGATTATTCATATTCAGTTGTTCTGAATTAACTAATAGCAAAGTTTCTTTTAGTTCATCTGGCAATTCAAGATTTACAAAAGTATTTGTGTCTGATCTAGAATTGGAATATATTTGCGGATTTTTTATAGTCCTTTTGTGAATCTCTTCTCTCTTTTTTTGTTTTTGTAAGTCATACAGTTTTTGTTCGTTATCTAATTTCTTTTTCTTAGAAAGACTTTGTAAATATTCTATTGATTCGTTGAATTCATCCGTATATTTTTCTTCATTATTTTTTATATTAGAATTAGAATTAGAATTGTCTGTTTTTTTAGATGAGTTAGAAGTATTTAACGTATTTTCTGATAGTTTTTTTTTATTATTTACTAAATTTTCCGTTTCATTATTTTTATACTCTTTTATTTTTTTCAATAACTTATTTTTTAATACGTTAGGTGAAATTAAAGGCGTAGGTCTTAATATTTTGTCTCTCTTTTTTTTCGTTTTTGTTTTTGATAAACCTCCTACACTAAATAAAGCTGGGTTTATTTCTATTTTTTTATTTGACATTATAATAATAATAAATAAAAAACAATGCTATTCAAAACACATTACAATTACAAATTATATTAATATTTTTAAAACAATTTAAAAATAAATTGAAATATAAAATAACCAAAATAATGAAGTCAATCATATCCAATATTCCAAAAACAATGAACGAAAATTCTAATAACAATTCCAATTCCAATTCCAATTCTAAAACAAGTGAAACCCCTTTTGATATTGATAATGATCAGTATATAGAAACGCCATGGAATATCATCGAATCTTATTTCAGTGGACAACATCTTGATAGATTAGTAAGACATCAATTAGAATCGTATAATAATTTTGTTGGGTACCAAATTATTAAAACGATTGAAATGTTTAACCCGGTTCATATAACGTCTGAACAAGACTATGACCCGATTAAAAAAAAATATTCTTTAGAAATTTACATTACGTTTGAGAATTTTAACATTTATCGTCCTCAAATACATGAAAACAATGGAGCAATAAAATTAATGTTTCCTCAGGAAGCGAGACTAAGAAACTTTACATATGCGTCTGCTATGACCGTAGACATTAATATAAAATATATCGTAAGAAATGGGAAAGACTTGGAAAACACTCAAACCTTTCACAAGATTCTTCCAAAGATTCACATTGGCAAATTACCTATAATGTTGAAGTCAAACATTTGCGTTTTAAATCAATACAAGCACGTTGAAAATACGCATACAGGCGAATGTAAATTTGATGCTGGAGGATATTTTATTATAAATGGTTCTGAAAAAACCGTTCTAGGTCAAGAAAGAGCCGCCGAAAATAGAGTATATTGTTTTAATGTTTCTAAAAATAATACAAAATATACTTGGATTGCTGAAATTAAGTCAGTTCCGGATTTCAAGTGTATTTCTCCAAAGCAAATTAATGTTATGATTAGCTCCAAGAATAATGGTTTTGGTTTTCCTATTCACGTACAAATTCCTAGGATTAAACAACCGATTCCATTATTTATTGTTTTCAGGGCATTGGGCATTTTATCAGATAAAGATATTTGCGATAAGATTCTACTTGATATTTCAAATAACGAAAATAAAACAATGTTACAAGCTTTACAAGCGTCTGTAATTGAAGCGAACAAATATTTAACGCAAGAAGAAAGTATAAAATACATAACTAGTTTTGCTATGTTTACGCCTATAAATATGGACAAGGAAACAGGGATTAAAAAAAAACTAGATTTTACTATGGATGTTCTGAATAATGACTTGTATCCGCATTGTCACAATGTTACGCAGAAAATCTACTTTCTTGGTTACATGACAAATAAATTAATTCAAGCATCATTTGAAATAATAAAATCAGATGACAGAGATTCTTATATTAACAAAAGAGTTGATTTAACTGGTCCTCTTTTGAATAATTTGTTTAGAAATTACTTCAACAAGCTTGTTAAAGATATGGAAAAACAAGTTTTACGAGAAATAAATACGGGATCTTGGAAGTCGACGGATGATTATGAAAATATAATTAATTTGACAAATATATACAAAATTATTAAATCGAATACTATAGAAAATGGATTAAAAAGAGCCCTATCTACAGGTGATTTTGGTATAAAACATACGAATAGTAATAAAGTAGGCGTCGCGCAAGTTCTCAACAGACTTACTTACGTTTCAAGTTTAAGTCACGCGAGAAGAATTTCTACGCCAACCGATAAAAGCGGTAAATTAATTCCTCCTCGTAAGCTACATAATACCTCTTGGGGATTTTTATGTCCTGCCGAAACTCCAGAGGGTGCTTCTGTTGGTATTGTAAAAAATTTAAGTTATATGACTCATGTTACCATTTATTCAAACTCGATTCCTCTATATGAATATATTATGCCAAATATCATTCAAATTGATGGTGAATCAGCGAAGTCAATATGTCTTTTTAACAAAGTAAAAGTATTTATAAATGGCGTTTGGGTTGGAATTACAGATGAGCCAGAATCATTGTATTCAATGCTTAAAGATAAAAAATACAAGGGAATTATTAATATTTACGCTTCTATAGTGTTTGATTATAGAATGAAAGAAATTCGTGTGTGTAATGACAGCGGAAGGTTGTCTAGACCAGTTTTACGAGTAAAAAATAATAATATTTTAGTCACAAATGATTTGATTGAAAAAATAAAAAAATCAGAGCTCAATTGGGAACATTTGCTTACTAGCAGTAAAATAGAAGACTCTATTTTGGAATATATTGACCCAGAAGAGCAAAGTTGGGCGATGATCGCGACGAAACCTCGAGATATTATTGAAAAAACAGATAAAATTTATAAGTTCACGCATTGTGAAATTCATCCAAGTACTATATTTGGAGTGTTAGCGTCATGTATTCCATTTCCAGAAAATAATCAATCACCTCGTAACACGTATCAATGCTTAGATATATACGAAACTGTATTATTAAGCAATGGCAGTAAAATTCCTATAAAGGATGTAAAAATAGGAGACGAGGTTGTCTGTTTTAACCCAGATACAATGGAACAAAGTTATACTAAAGTTGTTAACCACTATGTAAGGGAAACCGACAAACAAATATATAAAATAACAACTTTAAGCGGAAGAGAAATTATCGCTACAGAAGACCACAAGTTTATGACGACTGAAGGGTGGTGTGAAGTAAAAAATATGTCAATTAACGAAACAAAAATTGGTATTTTACCTCACCAATTATCTTTAGAGAATAATGTTTATGAAGAAAATATACTATTAACAGAAGATATTTTCAGGGAATTCTTTTTAAAGAATAATTTTAAGAGTACGTTAATAGAAAAATACATTACAGAACTAAAAAATATAAGTTTATTACCTCTATATAATAATAATTATAAGATTCCTGTGTTAGCGAGAATATTTGGTTTTATTCTTGCTGATGGCTCGATAAATATTTATGAAAGAAATAATTTAAAATTTACGGCATGTAGTTTTGATTTTGGAACGGAAGAAGACGTAAAAATGTTTGAAGATGATCTTCAATTATGCGGATTTAATAAATGTAAATATAATAAATCGTCAAGAACTTTTAATGACGTAACGCATACAACTTATGCTGTAACTCATAATGGTATTTTACCCGCTATTTTATTAGCTCTTGGCGTAACATATGGAAGAAAAACAGAAACAAATAGAAAAGAATTGCCTTCGTGGATAATGAATGGCAATAAATTAGTAAAACGAGAGTTTATAAGTGGGTTTCATGGAGGTGATGGTTGTAAAATTCGATGGAATAAAATTGATAATGGTTATAATTTTGTTTGCGCGGAAACATCTCAACAAATAAACCCAGCGTATAAAAAAACGTTAATTTATTTTATGGAACAATGCGTCTCTTTATTAAGAGAATTTGATATTGAAGTTTCAGACGTAAAACAACGCGTTATTGAAACAAATAGAACTAAAATTTCATATAAGATTTTCGACAAACATTCAAATTTAATTAAATATTTTGAAAATATTGGTTATAGATATGCTTTCACGAAAAACATAGATTCATTTGCGGTAATAGAATACTTGAAGTTTAAAGGAGAATTATTTAAAAATCACAAATTATTAATTGAAAAAATTAGGGAAAAGTATAATGAAAATAAAACAAATACTGAGATTTCAAATGAATTAAATGTAAAGGTTAGTTACGTTTCTGACACAATACGAAGCTATAAAAAGAATAGAAAAATATCTATGAAAAATTTAGAGGATAATAATATTGAACGTTGGTTCAAAGACGTTGAAAAAATAAATGGAACGTTATTTATTCCAATTAAATCAATAGCCGTAGTAGAAAAACGTTTAATTTCTGACATTACAGTTGATTCTGAAAATCATAGTTTTATTGCCGGAAATAATTTCTTATCAAGTAATTGCGCGCAAGGAAAACAAGCAATGGGCGTATACGTGACGAATTATGAGAACCGTATGGATAAAACAGCTTATGTATTAAATTATCCTACTCGACCACTCGTAGATACTCGTATAATGAATATGATTCAATTGAATAAAATTCCATCCGGAACAAACGTGATTGTTGCGATTGCTACGCACACCGGTTATAATCAAGAAGACTCGTTGTTATTTAATAAAGGTTCTATTGATAGAGGGTTGTTTATGACAACCATTTATCATACGGAAAAAGATGAGGATAAACAAAAAATTAATGGAGATGAAGAAATTCGATGTAAACCCGATCCTACAAAGACCAAATGTATGAAAATGGGGAATTATAATAAAGTGAATAGCAAAGGCGTTATTTCGGAAAACAGTATTGTAGAAAATCGAGATATTATTATTGCGAAAGTTACTCCCATAAAAGAAAATAGAAATGATCACACGAAAGTTATCAAATTTGAAGATCAAAGTAAAATTTATAGAACTACAGAAGAAACGTATATCGATAAAAATTATATTGATAGAAACGGCGAAGGCTATACTTTTGCGAAAGTTCGTCTTAGAACAGTAAGAAAGCCTGTCATTGGAGACAAATTTAGTTCTAGACACGGTCAAAAGGGTACTATTGGTAATATTATTCCGGAA
>Ga0114973_10000951_pt1 | contig 21689 bp, 19 predicted proteins | sample M_140807_MF_Meta_FD_87025 | JGI IMG/M metagenome (GOLD analysis project Ga0114973, IMG submission 87025) | Freshwater microbial communities from Lake Montjoie, Canada to study carbon cycling - M_140807_MF_MetaG | ecosystem: Environmental > Aquatic > Freshwater > Lake | place: Lake Montjoie...
CTCCTAAAGTGACAGAATTGTATGCAAAACAAAATTTTGAACCTGAATTGGTCCCTCAACGACCAAATCCAAAGTATCATCAACAAGAATTTCAGGGGTATCGAAATTTCCAACGACCAATGGAACAAAATCTTCGTGAGAACCAAAATTTTCGTGAGAACCGAAATTTCCAGCGTAGACCGATGGAACAGCGACCAATCCAAAATCGTAGACCTGTAGAAATTCGTGAAAATTATAATTATGGTGAAACGAATCCTGAATCTTATACCGGTTATCAAGTTAAACAGGCTTATTACAACCAAGATGGATATAATGATAGTCCTTTTCCTTCGGTGAATAAATCTTGTGGATACAATCCTTCACAAACAAAGTATAACTTGCCAGTAAATTATCAAGCAGCCGCATGTCAAAAAACAGATGAAATGTCCGAATACAATAGAAATTTATTTTCCATTCCATTACAACCTGGTATTTATACTCAATCACAAGTTAATCAACCTTATGCTAGTATGTCTAATTCCGGAATTTCTTTTGATCAACCATTTTTACCCACTACCTTTAAAAAAGATCAAAATGGAACTTACAAGTTTACTGAGAACGATCCTTCTTTAGTCGAACCTTGCGCTCCAGAACCTTATCATAGTCAAAATTTTGGCTTACCTCTACGTAATGAAATTTATGATCCAAGATTGACAGGTTATGGAACATCTTATCGTTCTTTTGTTGAACCGGTTACAGGTCAACCAAGATTTTACTATGATGATATAGATCAACAAACTCAACCCAATTATATTTCTAGAAATAATTTGGATATTTATGGTGGATTTTCACATGTTGGAACAGCTCATCAAAAAAATTTAGAAGGAGATAGTTTACGTGAATATGCCAACAAAAATTATGTAGATAATCAACTTCAATTTAGAACCGAGTTACAACAAAGATTGATGCACAAGAATAGTAATAGAGAATGGCAACAAAGAATGGCTCCTATATCTACCACTGCAAGACAGACAACAGGAGGAGGAACCATGTCTGGGTTTTACAAGTAAATTAATTTCAAGCGTTTTAAAAATTTTTATTTTTAAAATTCTACATTGAATTATTTCCAAAACGAGTTGGACCTTTGTTTAAATTGAAAAAATTTTGATACAAAATCCACAAAGAAATGGGTAACTTTTATGTTTATGCATTTATTCATAATTAATTCTGATTAAAAATTGAATTATAACTAAAAAAATTGGGATAGCACTCGTTTTACTAGTCTCAAATTAAACATTAATGTATTGTCTTTTATACTTAGTTGCTTAGATCTATCACTTATATTATACCACCCTAATAATTCCGAGTAAGCTGCGCTCAGGATTTTTTCTTTTCGTGTTTTTTCTAATAATTCAACACGTTCTTTGACTTGTTTTTTAAATTCATCATCTAGTTTTAAGCAACGCTCATTGGTAAATACGCTTCCGATTTTTTTATAGTTCAAATCTACATAAAGTTTATATTCTGGTAATTTGAATATTTTTGTCATCAATTCTATTTCTTCTTTATCAAAATGACGACTTTGTCGTATATATCCATTTTTTTTAGCTCTGTTTAACACATATAGATACTTTTGGTATAAACATAATATCTCAGATAAAGGTACTCCAGTTTCTTCACCAGCATATACTCCCGATCCTTGTCCATTTATGTCATCGTACAATTCTTTTAAAATTTTATCATAATTTTTTCCTATTTGTTCATGACTTGGTTTTTCTCCGGCTAGTCTTTGTTGAAATAATCGTTTCATTTCTATTTCAAATTTACTAAGTAAAGATTCTACAAATTTATCATCTAAAAATTCTAAATATTTTTGACGAAATTTTTTTAATCTCTGTTGCTGATGGAATTGCATTATTTATTATACAAAAACAAAAAATTGATTTGTATAAGCTTTTAAAATTTTATTGTAAAAATGAAATTTCAACTTTTTCTTGGCTTTTTGCTAGTTCAAAAAGTCGTTTCTTTTCAAACTCTTGCTCACCTCATTTCTCAACCTGGAAAAGGAATTTTAGCAGCAGATGAATCGATTCCTACTATTGGAAAACGATTTGAAGCTATCAATGTAGAAAATACAGAAAAAAATAGATATAATTATCGTAAACTTTTATTTACAACTCCTGATTTGGAAAAATATATTTCTGGAGTCATTCTACACACAGAGACACTTGAAAATAGAGAATTGGTTTCCTTTTTGGAAAATAAAGGCATTGTTCCAGGCATTAAACTAGATTTGGGTTTAACAAATTTACCAACAACCAATGAACCATGGGTAAAAGGAATGGACACACTAGCAGAAAGAGCCCAAGAATCCTATAAACTGGGTGCACGTTTTGCGAAATGGAGAGCAGTGTTTAAAATTACGGAAAATACTCCTTCTAATTTGGCAATTATCGAAAATTGTTGGTCTTTAGCTCGATATGCAAAGACTGTTCAAGAAGCAGGATTAATTCCTATTGTGGAACCTGAAATTTTAATGGATGGAAATCATACCATTGAAAAAACAATGCATGTTCAAAGTCGTATATTTAAAAATGTTTACAAGTGTTTGTATGAAAATAATGTTGATTTGGAAAAAACACTTTTAAAACCATCTTTTACTTGCCAAGGAATTAATAATTATGCTTCTATTACGGATATAGAGATTGCTCAAGCAACTTTACAAACTTTACATGAAAACGTTCCTTTAGAGGTTCCAGGAATCATGTTTTTGTCGGGAGGACTTTCTGAACAAAAAGCTACTCGTATTTTAAATAGTTTGAATCAAAAAAAACCAAAACATTTATGGAACTTGTCTTTTAGTTTTGGACGTGCCTTGCAAAATTCTTGTCTACAAACTTGGCAAGGTAAATATTCCAATATTCAACAAGCACAACAAACATTACTAGAAACGGTAAAGTCTAATTCACAAGCTTCTTTAGGAATATATAATGAGAGTCCAACCCCAACAAATGAAGAAACCAGTTTATTTGTAAAAAATTATAGTTATTAATTTATAGATTTCCATTTATAGTTTCTAAATAATGAATTGTTTAGAAAAACAAGCGTGGGAGTATTTTTATGAAATTAATCAATCCTCTAGTTTAAAAGCCTTTTATGTATTAGATAGTAGTCAACATTTAATTGTAATGCGAAAAGAGAACAGTCCCGATGAAACAAAAGAGTACTTGTCATTAAAACAGTGTAACGACACATTTGCATTACTTTTATTTCCATGGAAACAAGTCAATGGAATGGGAATGATGCCTTTAAAAAGAAAACCAAAAATTGTACAAAAAATTAACTTTTATACTGTTCCAAGTATTCTTGAATTTATGGGAAAAATTAATTACCCCTATACAAGACAATTAAAAAATACGGTAAACAAACGACAAAAAAGAATATTTTTTGGTGAATTATATCGTAAAGCCCTAAGTCCTTGTCGTTTTCAAAAATTCTTGGAAAACGGTGGAAATTTTGACGAATGGGTTTAATTCTGTAGCAACGATTGAACAATAATTCCTCCATGATAACCTTTGGATGCCAATTGATCCAATGAAGGCATTGTAATGAAATCATTCAAAACTTTATTTTCTTGATCGATCATGGTTATATTTATTCCTTGTTGTAAATTGTAGGTTCCAATATCATAAATCCAACTATTTTCTAAACGTAAATATACTGAAACAGTAGGAGAAATATGTAAAATCACTTTAGATATAGGTAATCTCGTATTACGAATCGTAAGAGACCAATAAACTAAATCATTACTAATAATGTCACCTACAGTTTGATAGGTTGGGTCTTGAATATGACAAGTATTTGCAGTACAAATAATATATTCAAATGTTTCTCCATTTTGAATGGGACATGGCGTATAATGCCATTGAACATTGTATGGATTTCCATACATGACCGGTTGTGTAGGACTATAAATATCAAAATCTAAATAATTTAATTTACAAACGGCATCGGTACATTGGTCCATAACGATTGCAATAAAAGATTGATTGGGCTGTGCTACATCTTTCCATTCTGTAATTTCATTATTCCATTGATAAAAGTTATCCACAAATGTTACATTTAAACAAGCTCCGCATAAAAAAGAATTGGATTGTTTCATATTTTCATCCGACAAACCTACTCCAAAAGAAATTCTAGAGTCCATAAACATGGGAATGGACTCGGATGTTGATCTTGAAACTGTATCAAAAGACTGTAATCGGCAAAAACCAACTTGACCAATAAAAGAATTATACGAACTTTCTTGTAAGGCATATAAAAAAGGTAAAAAAAGTATCGAGTACACCAAAAATTTCATTTTCTTACTTTTTCTCTTCTTTTTAATTGATTAAATAATTCATCAAGAAATTTTTTAGAAATAATCTTCCGTGTCAAAATCGTCTTGTTCACTTTGATCATCAGGTTCTTCATTTTCTGGTTGATATTCTTCAAAATCAACTTTCCATCGTAATAACCCTCCAACACCAGAAAATCCTTTACAAAATTGAGAACCTTCGTGTGAATAATCAGTAATAAATTCCAATTTACAACCAAAATTTTTATAATTATTGGCAATCCAATCAATAAATGGAATGTCTTCTACAAAATCAAATTTAGATTCATCCATGGTTTCTTTTGGTAATAATAAAATTTCATCTTTTGTTTCACGATTCTTTATAATTTTACATTCATCAGGATATTGTTCCCAAACAATTAAAGTTTCCACAGCTCCCATTTCCAAAGCTTTCATTGTATCTTGAATCATAAAACATGTTTTTCCCGTGTCCATTTGAATTTCTGTAAAAAACTGGAGAATCAACTTTTTTTCTTCTACAAATCGAATATTTCCTAAACATTCCATGGACAAGTTAATTGCTTGATTAAATCCTGCTGATCCTCCGTAGGCAACATCAACAATTTGTAATACTTTTTCTTGTAGACGAGCATCAAACAAGTCCGATTTGGAAAGTTCGGTTTTAAAATCAGCAGAACCACCAATAATAATTCCCTTGACATTACATTTATTATCCGTTATAAAATATTGAGTAGCATATTCCGCTACTTTTCTTAAATAATTGTGTCGAGCTTCCATACGTAAACGAGCAAAACGAACCGAACTTTGTCCTCCTCGACCATGTTTCTTTGGTAATTCTACACTAAATTGATACAACGTTTTTCGTGTGTTACCTTGTAAAGTTCCATACAGAGAACCATCTCCATTCATTATGATAAAACCAAAAGAATCTTCATCCTCCAATAATTCTTTTAAACAATCAACATGAAATTTTGAATCACACATGTAAAGAGAAGTATTAATAGGTTTGAAAGGTTCAATATCAATTGTAACACGCTTCTCTTTACCTTCGGTAGTTAAAATGGTTCCACAATATAACAACAATCCATTGGTTGGGCATTTATTATAGAGTTTGAGACGTTGTTGAGTAGAGGTAATGGCATCCAAGACCGACAAACGATTGACACGGGATTTAATATTGGTAGCCGTTCCGTATTCTTCCGTTAACATTCTATTGGTTAAAGCAATTTGAGAACCAGGAGGTAATACAAGACTAATCATACTAGTACCCGCTCCACGAGCATCCCTTAACCTTTGAACAAGTTTTTTCATTTTCCAAATTTCTACATAATTATCCATAATTTTTCTATTATGGATAATATTTTAAATCAAAAAGATTCACTTTTTGGTTATTTTTACATGTAAGTTAATCCAAGATCAAAGTCAGTATCTTTCATTTTTCTTTCTCTTTTTCTCATTTCTTTTATATGGGGTTCTGCTTCTGTGAATAAAGCATCATCAGATAAATACATTGCATCGGGAGATAATAGAGGTCCTATTAAAGCAGCTTCTAACTGTGTGGCTCCGAGTCCAATTAAACGATTTTGTAGTAATGCTGAACGTTGTGGATTAATTTCATATTGTTTTAAATTATTCACAAGCTCAGGGGTGTGTTTATCAATTGCATCTATAAAAGATTTTGGTAAAGTAGGAAGAGGAATATCTAGTCCTAATAATTTTAAAATCATGTTGGCTCCTGCCATTATTTCTTGTTGTTGTGACATTTATTAGAAACAAAATATTTTTCAAATTAATTAAAAAAAGCATGCATAAGATCACTATAGCTTGGTTCACCAGCGAGTGCGAGGGCCAAAGTAACTACTGAAACTAGAGCGAACTCTCCGTGTTCCGCTGCGAATTGTCTAGCAGCTTGAGAATAACCCTTTTCGGCACCTTTTACCCAATCTTTTGGAACATTTGCTTTATATAGATCTTCAAAATCTTTAGTAGCTTTATTAAGCTGAGCTAATTTTTGTGTTCTTCCTTGTGGGTTCCACAGGTAACCAGAAGGATATTTTTCCTTTATTTCTGTAGAAAGTTCAACAACTTTAATAGCAGCATTTGTAATTCCTTCTCTATAGTCTTTAGCAGTTAAACCAACTTTATCTATAGCCACTCTAAAATCTGCTTTAAGGCCTGATCTTGCAAGTCGATCTGCTTGTTTTAATTTTGATAGGGTTTCTTGTGGAGAGACCAACGCTCCTTTTTTGGCAGCAATTTCTGCTCTTTGCATTAAATCTTTTTTAGCCTTATCTAGAATATCACCTTTAAGTTTAGTAGCCTTAGCAGTTGCCTCATCAAGCTGTTTAGCAGTTTTAATTTGCCTTGCTTTAAGACGATCACCTAATCTAAGATTTCTTTCTAATATTCTATCGGCATGATCATTCCAATCAGCATCTTTTGCTCGTCTAGCGCTTTGTCTAGCGTCTTTTCTCATAATCATGTCAGTTAACGCCTCAGATTTTTCTAGTGCTTTTGACAGTTGTATAGCCTGTTTTGCTCGTCTAGCTTCCAACCTAGCGTCTCCTCTCATAATCATGTCAGTTAATGCCTCAGATTTTTCTCGTGCTTGTGCCAGTTTTATAGCTTGTTTTGCTCGTCTAGCGTCCAATCTAGCGTCTCCTCTAAATTTTAACGATCCAGGTTCAAAATCTTTAACTGGTTCGAAAGCTTTAACTGGTTCGAAAGCTTTAGCTTTTTGAAGTGCACGTTTTGCAACATTTATTTTTGAACTCTTTTGTGAAAAATTAGAAACTACACTTAATCCAAAAAGTATTACACCTAAAATTTTCATGATTGATAATATACCTTGATCCTCGATTGCTTCTAAAGGTTCAAAAACTTTTCTATGAATATCTACATTTCTTTTTATAATGGTTGAATTAGGCTTTGGTGAAAATTTATTTGCTTCTAAAAAAGCTCTAACAATACCATTAATTTGCACTTGTTGTTGACTTAGATCCCAATCTGCTACATCAATTGCAGTTTGTCCATTCATATTTTGAATTGAAATATCCGCTCCTTGACTCAATAAAAATCTAACCAAATCAAGATCACTATCTCTTGCAGCAATCATTAAAGGGGTTTCGCCATTGAAATCCACCATATTTACTAGAGAATCTCCTATAATAGAAAGGTCAGATCCTTCTGGATAAAAATATTTTATAATGCGATTTATATAATCCACCATTTCTTTATTCCCTAATTGAGTTGCAATATGTAAAGCATTTCGTTGTTCATAGTTTAGCATTTGACTTTCCAATAAAACCAATATAGGGGCCATTTGACCATCTACTGTTATTGCTTCATCAATAATTTCTTGACACTTTTGTAAATTTCCTTGCTCGGAAGCTAGAAAGAAATCGGCTCCTCGTTGAGTAGGCCATAAATAACCATTGTACTGTTTATTTCTACCTAAATTAGGGTTTGTTTCTATTAATTTTTTCATAAATTTGGATTCCAAAGTAAACAAATCTATATTAGCATCATCAGATACGTCAGGATCAAGTAAGGACCTATCCACCATTTTTTTATAATCACTTTTACTAATAGATGAATCTGGAATTATTACATCATAATGCTCATTTTGAAGCAGAAGATAAGCTAATTTATTCCCTGTAGGATTTACAAGTGTAATATCATCACCGTTTAAAATAATTATTCGCAAGTTGTACTTTTTTGCCAACTCTTCTATTTCAGGTTGTTCTCCAAAAGTTAATGGGTCTTTCATTTCTCTTATATAATTAGCTTTGGAACCATAAGAATTAGAGCTTCCATAAACACTCCATTTTTCACTAACCAAGGTAACGGCTTCTTTTCTTAATTCTTTTGCAGTTTTACCAGGAATATAATGTGCTAAAGCAGAAAACATACAAGAACCGTCTTTTTCAATAGGAATCACAGTCATTTCTTGTGCATCTAATAAAGGAAATATTGCTTGTCGTGTAACCTCTAATTTTTGCCTTTCTGTAAATTTTTGATCCATTTTTTTTTTAAGGTCTCTTGAATATGAATCTTGTGTTGCTAAATCATAAGAAGGCAATACGTAATGTTGAAGATCATCATGTTCATAAATGGGACTCATACTTAAATTTAATCCACCATATGATGAAGATTTTGTAGTGGTTTTGGTTCCGGAATAAGACCTATTTGGACCTTTACTTATTGGAGCTGTTTTGGTTCCTGAATAAGATCTATTTGTACCTTTACTTATTGCAGTGCGATTCATTTTTATTAAAAATAATATGTTTTTTTTAATAAAATGTCTACTGTGAGAAATCGACGCGGTAATTATCCTACAACTTCAGCTAAAGCTGATACTACAAGAGATTCATCTACTGTTGCTGCTACTGCAGAAAATTTAAGACAAAATCCAAACTTGCAACCATATGCCAAAAAAGCATTGGAATGGCTACAAAAAATACCTGTAAGTGAAATTTTGACTATTAAACCACTAATTAAAATGATTTACAAAACAGAAGAAATGTCTGATAGTGAGTTTGATATTTGGTATGATGATACAACAAAAAAATGGAAAAAAAAATTTTATTATATTTTTTGGGATTATAGTTTAATATTTGCTTTTTTATTAGGGTTTTTATTGCTATATTTATTTAGGAAACCTATTTTCGATTTCATTTCTAGTTCAATAAAATCTGGTACGGATGTTATGATTGAATTAAAAAAGAATGCTGACATTGCAAAAGCTACTGAAATTTTCCAAGAAATAAAACAAAAGAATCAATATTTGAGTAATAATTGTCCATTAGGTATTTCTAAAGTTAGTAATGCATGCACGGACCCAGATCTTGTAACCCATTATAAAAAAGCTTTGATTGATTTAAATTTGCAATTTAATAAATTTCCTGAAGGTGTAAAAAAAGCTGCACAAGACGGATTAAATGTTCCTCTTCCAAAATTTGTAGATACTGGTATAGTAGGTTGGTTTATTGATTTATTGCCTATTTTTTATTTTTTAGGAGGATATATAGCTTTTTGGCCTCTTTTTCCAGTTGTATTAAAACTCATTGGAGTCAGTGAAAGTAATATTTACATACTAAAAATGATTTCCTATATAGTTATGTTATTAACAAGTTTTAATTTAATTTGGTATATTTACAAGTGTTTAATGATTATATTGGGAGGCTTTGCACTTGTATTTGCAATTCAATTAGCAAATAATCCATTACCTGCTATAGGTTCATTATTTGCTGTAATATTTTTTATTAGCGATAAACTGTTATATAAGATTGATACTAAATCTCTTTTAGATCAACAAGCAAAAAGAAGAAGAGATCAACAAATTGTTCAAGGATCTAAAATATTTTCATTTTATACACATGGAGATCCAAAAAAATCAAAAGCAATTATAAAACTTATTCCAATGTTATGGGATGCTAATATACGAAATATTCAAAATTTAGCATTATTATCCCAGCAAACAAAAATGAATCATATAATAAGTCAAAACAAATTAAATTCTCAAAATATAATTACTTTAAATGATTTGTTAAAAAAGTTTAGAATGAATGAGAGGTTTAAAGAAAATGGTATATATAAATGGCTTTTTAAGAATGGATTTCAACTAGACGATAAAACTTTTATTGTTCTCGAAGATTTGGAAAAAATTCAAATTGATAGTTTTGAGAAATTGGATGATTTATTTGTAAAAGTGTTAAAATCTCCATTATTAAGTATGCCTAAAGGATCCCAAGATTTATTAAAAATTTTTTATGAAAAACAAATTGAACATTTTCAGGATTGGGATAAATATTTTAGAAACGATATCAGAAACAAATCAACAGTATATCATTTAATAGATAATGGTTTTGAAACAATGAAAAAACTACGTGATTATGTATTTGATGGAAGTTGGAGTAAAATAGATAAAGATAATATTGATCAAGCATTGTGGAAATATTGCTTAAACGATGTGGAACAAAATTTGCAAAAATATAAACACGAATCACAATTTGGAACTATAAATCAAAAATTGTTTAAAAAATTAAAATGTCTTGGTATTACAACTATGGATGAATTAAATAGTCAACTTGTTATTCCAGATTCTAAACTTACATTACAACAAAAAAGACAGCTTTTGGGATTTAAGCAAACAATTGTACCGATGCAAATCAAATCACGGGAATCATATCGATGGGTTCATAATTCAGGATTATTTGATGACAAGGAGCTTACAAAAATAAGCAAAATATTAGGAGATTCTGATATTTATTCCATATTAAACTTTATACAATTTTTAAATCGTGCCAAAGAAAGACATTTAATAATTAGCGAAAGTATTTTTGCTAAACTTTTTTGCTTAGAAAAATATTACAAATTTTTCACAGGAGAAAGTGGTATTTATGACAAATTTACCTATAATGTTGCTGATTTAATTGCAGAAAAATCATTACCGGAGCAGGATACTTGTGAAATAATAACTAAATTTTTAAACTTGGATATTCGTCATGATCAAAAAAGCGATATCGAATCTGCCATTAAGGAAAATACTCCAAGATTTACTACAAAAGAAAAAAAGAGTGTAGAAAAATGGTTAAAAGATTTGCAAATTTTTAAACAAAAAAAATCAAGCCTACAATCGTGCTTACCAATTATTTCAAGATTTTTAAATCAAGTGATAAGCGTTGAGCAAGCTCCAATTTATGTTGAGAATGGTTGGTTACCTCCAAAAAATACATGTCATATATTAAGTAAATTATTAGAGAAGAATTACAATGTGCAAAAAATAGATGAGATAATGCGAAACATTAACATTTTTAAATTCACACCAGATGAAATGGAAATTGTAAACAATTGGTTATTCTGGAGGGGGCTTGGGTTTGACATCCAATAAGTTATGTACGTTGATAAGTAATTATTATACAACTAGTTTGGACGGTACAGAGGTAAAGAAAGGGGCTGTATGTATGTAGGAAAGTAAGTAGGTAGTAGGTAGGTAGGTACGTAGGTAGGCGTCCTGGAAGTTTGGTGGAGAGGGTTTGTTTCTTGGGGTGAAGCGTGATTTAAAACCTGAATTTTAACCACCATTTTTTTTTTCGATGATATTGAAAATATTTTAAAACTCCTAGAGCGGTTGGTCTTTTTAATGGATTATGGCTTAAACAATCGAGAATGATTTTTTTAATAAAAGGTAATGATTTTTCAATACGAGGTCGATAATGTTTACTTAGGATTCCAATAAATTCTTCTCGATTTTCACAAAAATGAAAAATTTTTCTACCTTCAAAAATTTCATACATGACCGATCCAAAACTATAAATATCTACACTTGCCGAATAATGGGTAATTTTTTGCTTGACAACAAGTTCAGGAGCCATGTAATATAGAGTTCCCACATTAGAAGTAGCATGTATATCTTGAATATATTGAAGATTTTCTTGACTTTTTTGTATAATATCCGTCTCTAAAATTTTACAAATTCCAAAATCTGCAATTTTTATTTGTAAATCTTTGGTTACCAAAAAATTAGTTGGTTTTATATCACGATGAATTATAAAACTTGGTTTTCTGGCATGTAAATACGCCAAACCTTTTGCTATATCCATCATGAATAAAAGCTTTCTATCCAAACTTGTCCATGGATGTTTTTTTAAATAAATGGACAATGAACCTTCTGGTAAATATTCCATTACGATTGAAAAAGGTTTTTGAATAATACCCAAGAGCTGTATAATATTGGGATGATGAAGTTTGGTCATGGCTTTGAATTCATTTTCTACTAATTTTTTCTTGTTTTCATCAAGATGAGTAAACCGTTTAATTGCTACGGTTAAACCTCTCCATTCTCCTTTATAAACAATACCAAATTGCCCTTCTCCTAAAATATTTTTCGTGTCTATAAAAATTTCAGATTCATGAATAATCCATTCTTTAATTGATTCCATTGTTAAATTTATCCAACAAGAAATTTTATTTTTTCAACTTTTGATTGGTCAAAAAAATAAAAAAAAAGCATAAAAGAAACTAATGAATCTTGATCAATTATTACCCGAATATCCGTCAATTGATTCTCCCTCGTTTTATATGGATATTTATAAAAAACGAGAATTCTATGATTTACGAAATCCTGATCTTTATTTTGATGGATTTTATAGTCATCAATGGATGATTGCTCGTTTTATTTCCAATTGGACTTTATATGAATCATTAATTGTTTTACATGATACTGGAACAGGTAAGAGTGGCGTTGCCGCCGCAACTTTTACGGGTTTGAAAAAATATAATCCAGGTTTACAAACATTATATGTATCTAATAATGATACATTGTTGAACAATTTTAAAGAAGAAATATTTATGCTTTCTCCATTATTATATGATCCAGAATTAAAAGATAATTCAGAGTCTGTCGATGAATATACTAGAAAAAGAAATGCCATTTTGAGTAAAGCAGGTTTTACATTTAAAACTTATTACAAGCTTTCTCAAGAATTAAGAAAAGGTGGTGATTTAAAAAATGAATGGAATCGTCAATTTATCATTATGGACGAAATTCATCATTTGGTTAGTCATGATGTAGAAATTCCTCCCAAGGAAAGGAAAATGAAAAAAGATTTAATACGAGGCGAAATGGAAGTGTCGACACCTTATGATGATATATTAAAATTTATTCATAGTTTAGATTTCAAGAAAATGTTACTCATGACTGCTACTGCCATGAGAGATTCACCATCAGAGATTGCACCCCTTATAAATTTAGTTTTACGCCCTACTCAGCAAATTCCAATTGGAAAAAAATTTATCAATTACTTTTTTGAAAAATTAGAAATATGTTCCAAAGTTCATTTATTAGGATGGAAAGAGGGAAAAGAACAAGAATTTTTGGAAAAGATTAAAGGATTTGTTTCTGTTGTGAAACAAAGAGTAGATATTCCAATTACGTATGTAGGAAAAATTTATCCTCCCATGAAATACTTTAAGCTTTTTGCTACAGTCATGAAAAATGAACAAATGGTAGGTTACAGAAATGCATTTAAACTGGATACTTCTACTGCAGTGGTGGGTAAAAAGTCTTCTTTTTATAGTCATTCACAGCAAGCAAGCTTATTTGTATTTCCGGACGGTAGCTTTGGAATTTTACCAAAGGATAAAAATTCTTTTATGAATAAGAAATATTTCAACAAGAAATTTATTCAAGCTACCGGACTCGTACCTTTTGATAAAAACATTTCAGTGGACAAACTGACTCCACAAAACATTGATACTTTAGAACATAATTTGAATATTGTTCGACTTTATAGTTCCACCTATTATCAAATTATAAAACAAATTATAAGAAATCGTAAAAAACAAATCTATGTGTATTGTGATAAAATTAATGGTAGTGGTATATTAATTTGTATTCAACTTTTGATTCAGTTTTTTGGTTATTCTCAATTCTCGAGCCCCCAAAAATTTAGTAATATGGTACCAAATCCTAGAGTTATTTTTCTTCACTATACTCCAAATCAAACAACCAAGGCTAATATTCCCAGTTTAATAAGACAATTTAACAGTCCTGAAAATATAGAAGGTAAATACATTCAAGTTATTTTTGGAACAGATATGACAAAAGAAGGAATTTCGTTGAAAAGAATTGAGCAAATACATATTTGTTCCAGTGATTGGAATTTTGGAAAGCTTTGGCAAGCAAAAGGACGTGGAATTCGTTTACGAAGTCATTTAGGAATGCCTCCCGATACCAAGGTGGATATTTTTTTCCATTGCGCAATACCAAAAGCTATGCCTGAATTACCTGAAATTCAAATGGATATTGCTGAAAGTCAAAAAATCCAACAAAAACAACAACAACAATTACAACAACAACAATTACAACAACAACAATTACAGCAACAAGGACAACAACAACAAATACAGCTAAAACAACTACAACAGGTAAAACAAAAGCAACAACAACAATCTCAAGGACAACAACAAGTCCTAGCTGTTTATTATGTAAAAAAGGGTTTTCAACAACAACAAAATTTTGCTATTGAGCAACTCAAACAGTCTATTGATTTTTTCCGTTATTACTTGTCAGAGTGTAAAGATATAAATATTAGTAATATTGAATATGCTTTATTAACATCTTCTGTAGATTGTCAAATTCAAAAGAATCAAAATTCTAGAGCCAACTTGGTTGACTTTTCCCCAGAATGTAATTATAGACCTTGTAATTATATTTGTTCTGGTTTTAATTCTCAAGTTGTAATTCCAGATAAAATTGATAATAGTACTTATGATTTATATTACGTAGAACAATTTAAAAAAGAAACCATCAAGTTTATTATTGATTTATTTCAACATAAAACTACTTATGTGCTCGAAGAAATTATTCGCCTAGGAATGGAAAAAAAGCAATACACAAAAAGACAAATTCTGGATGCCATTTTTACAATGATTGATTTACCAATTCCTATTCCTTATTTTGATGGTCGAGAATTATATTTAAATCAAATGAATGATGTTTTATTTACTAGCGATGAACGAATGCAAAAAGATTCCCATGATAAAAATCAATTATGGGCAGCAAGTTATTCGAATACTCCTGTATTTGATATATTCTCTTCTTTTGATGATATTTTGTCAAATTTAAAAGAAGAAAGTATTGGAAAAACTTGCACAAGACTGAAAACATTATTTGTGGAAAATAATCCAAAAGAAGCCAAAACTTTGATCAAATTATTTTCAGAATCCACCTTACTGCTATTTATTAGAGAATTAATTTCCCATCCAAACCAAAGTCAATTCATAAAATGGTTGATTGAAATTGTTTTATCTCCATCTTTATATTTACATTCTTCAGGAAAATGGTTATATAAAAAATCAAAAACAGATATTTTGGAATTAGAACAAGGTCAATGGAAAAAATTTACGGGTCAACAACAAAAAGTTGTAAGTGATGCTATTACTCAAGATCACGACGATCCTTTATTTTTAGATAAATATCCAAATATTCGTGGTAAAAAAGCTTATGGATTTATGCAAGGTAAATTTAAAATTAAAGATATTTCCAAAGAGTTTAAAGATAATAAAGAAAAACGAACAGGAAAAGTTTGTACTTACTATTATTTGGATGAACTTTATAGTTATGTATATGATATTCAACCAACTTTACCCAGCGACGCAGATTTGGAAAATGATGCAGAACTGATTGCTTATAGAGATAAAATACAAACCATGTCAATTCCTGATATAAATAAATATATTAGAGATGGAGTTTCTGTGGATGATTTTAAGAAAAATATAGGAAAGGAAGAATTATCAATAGATGATAAACGATTTATAGCATTTTTCAAAGATAAATTTAATAATAGACCTAAAATTTGTAACTTTATTCAACGTATTTTTGCATCCAAAGGATTAATTACAAAACCTCCAATTATTAAAAAGATACAAAAACTAGCTAGTAAAACCCCAGGAAAACCAGGACGGAAGCCAAAAAACTTGTTTTTATCCAAACCAAAAGCAATTCAACAACAAGTTAAAAAATCGGCACCTTTACAACAACAACAACAAGACGACCTTTTTGATGATTTAGATTTGGTTTAAACATTTCAATACTTTATAAAATGAATATTGAAATTCTCGATCCATTAAATAAAATTTCCAAGTCTCAAAAAATAAAGATTAAAACATTGTACAAGGAAGGTAAAACTGTTTTTGATATTTTATCCAAAGTTCATTATACAGACGAAAATTTTAAATATGGGGATTTGGAAGAAGAAAAAGTTTCTGAAAATTATATTAAATTAAAGTTTATTGTTGGAGACCAAAAAGACCCTGTCAGTGAGCGTGAAGAATTACGTCAAAAGTTGAAAAGTAAACTTCAAAATCGATCTACCATTAGAACAGCAACTTATAAAAATGATGCATGGAAAATGTATTATCAAGTTATAAATCATCCTACAATTAAAAGTCTTCCTGATGAAACCATTAAAAAGGCAATTCCTAATCCAGATGACGTAAAGAAAAACGCAGATGCATATCGAATGATGAATGCTGTAAATCCTAATCCAATGTTGAAAGAATACTTTGAGGAGTGTTTAAAAAATTAGACAAAAAATGAAAAAAAAAAAATTTTTAATTCCAAGAATAACTTTTATCATACAAGATTTCACGACTTTTAGACATTTTACTTTAAGAAATTCAAAAAAACCCATGTCAAAGATTAACAAAACAAGAAAGTGTGACCTTGGATCGTGTCACGAGCGATTCGCCATTACAAAACAAGATAAAAAGTATTGCCAAAAACATTGCTGTCCTGAACCTACTTGTCTTGGAGTTGATCAGTGTCAAGAACATTCAAAACCATGTAAGATAGAAAAGTGCAATCTTTTTATACACAAGAAAAGTAACTATGAATTTTGTAAGCCACATCGTTGTTATGTCAAAGAGTGTAGGAACAGTCATGAGTGTTTTGATCATTATTGTAAATGTAGAAGGTTTGATGGAAAGCGAAAAAAATTAGCAAGCGAGTCAGGGTGTGATTTGTGCAAGTGTCCTTTATGTCCAGAATTGAGATCCAATTGTAAAGAGCATTGTTGCGAGCGTTGTTGGACTCCAGAACAAGTGGAAGGGTCTCAATACTGCTTTTTGTGTAAGTGTAGTGTTGATGGTTGTTTATTATCTTACCGTAAATGTCCCCATAAGTGTAATACCAAAGATTGCTTTAGTCGTAGGAGTGAGAATGGTTATTGTGAGAAAAGGTGTTTTTTCAAAGGTGAACCTACTGTTGTCGAAGCCAAAGACATGATTCTAAAGATAAAAGAAGAGTATGATAAGATAGGAGAGACATGTGAGAGGTATAATTGTTATGGTTTTGATGTTTACAGATTGGATTTTGTAAACATCCAGGCTCGATATAGGAATATAGAATTCCTAAAGACGTTTAAGATTGCGATAGAAAAGGTAGAAAAGCGACCCACTTATTTACCCGATGGGATTAGAGCCTCTTGTATAGATTATTGTTCACGTGATTATTGTGAATGTGCTGGTAATTATCGACCTGAAATTGATGATGAATTTAGTGTATTGGAACCTGTCAATAAAATTTTTGGGGAACATTTTAAGTTAAATGATGATTATTATATTTTGTCTGATAAGATTAGGACAAATGATGGGAAATATGCGTGGGCTATTACGAGGCAAATTGTTCATGACAGGTGTTGGAATGACAAGACAATTTATGAAGCAATTCAGTGTATTAGGTTATAATTGAGTAATAAAAGGTACAAGATACTCTGTGTCTTCTTTTTCCTCTTGTTTTTTATAAAGAAAGTAAGGGTCGAGTCCGTTTTCTTTAATTTGTTGACGGACACTTTTACGAGTTTCAATAAATTTGTTGATATCGATGGATTGATTTACTAAAATCCATCGCCCTAGGGGTTTTGTATCTGTTTTTTGAAAAATTCTAAAAAAGAACATTTTTAGAATTAAAAAATGGTTTATTTTAAAAGATCAATTTTATTTTTTTTTATTTTGGTGCTGAATATAATATACAAAGTCATAACCTGCTAAAAGTCCTAGGCAATGAAACGGATAAAGTCCAGAAACATAACCTATACTAAAACCAAAAGCGGAGTAACCAAAAGGTCTTAAAATAAATCCATTTTCATTTTTAAAAACGTCTTGTATACTTTTAATGAAACCCACAATTCCTCCTGCCATTGCAAAAGAATCTTTAAGAATATTTGTAGCTGGAACTTTTTCAATTCTTTTTTGAATTATTTTATCAATTGCTTTACCAACAAAGTTTATCATTTTATAATCATTGTACTAGATCAAAAAAATTATCAATTTCTTATTATCGTTCTTTTTTATTTAAATTTGTTTAATCTTAAAAATTGAATTTAAAAATAATTATTCACACATTTTTAAAAATGTTTAATCTTGTCTTTTTTATCATTCTTTTACAAATTCCTCAAACTATTGCCTTTATGTCTTCTATAAATTATAGACCTAATACTGTAAAATTTAGCCGTTTTGGAGAAAAAGTTTATCTTGATTATATTTGTGGTCTTGGAGATAGCACTAAAGATATGGAATATCAAATTCCAAGAACTGGAGATCATTTAGTTGTTGGGATGGATCCTAATCCAATTCATATAAAGCTGGCTCAACAAAGATATCCTGATCTTCATTTTATTCATGGTAATTTGCCTGGAATGCGTTTACCCAAAAATCAGTTTGATATGATTCAAATGAAAAGAGCCTTTTTAACAATAAAAAATAAAGAACAGCATATTAAAGAAATTTATAAAGTCTTGAAACCAAAAGGAGTTTTACTTGTTGTGGATTATAGCTTAGATCATCCTTACATTCAGGAGCTTAGATCGGTTGAAATTCCGTTAACTCAAGATATTATAAATTACCATCCCATGGCGCATCATCAACTTTTACAACATACGTTTGATGACTGGACTGATTCTTGGGAGCATGAAGGTTTATGTTATAATAGTTATGTAAAATATTAAAAATAATAATTTATTGTTAATAGATAGAGATCCTTAAAAAATGATTGATATATCAAGACTAATCACTGAAACTGATCCTCGTTTGGGTCCCTATGATTATAAATATCCAAGAGTCGTAATTACTGGTGGATTTCCTTTAGACTATGCTCCTCCAAAAATAAATACTTTGAATGACTTGAAATATTCATTTTATTACGGTGGTGGTAGACCCAGAGTAAGTTCTACTCCATTGAGTGTATTTAGTGCTTACAATAGATTTCCATATGTAGATCAAGGTTCTTTACAAACAAGCAGAATCTAACGTAGAAATAGCATTTTTAATAATTTTCAAATTTTCTTTAGAAAGCAATGTCATTTCTTCATGTCCATATAATGGTATCATTTTACATTTACTATTGGAACGTAGCTTGAAATAAAGTTGTACGGAATCTACAAAAGGAGCCAATCTATTATTTTTAGAATGAAATAATAATAAAGGTAAATTTGTGTTTTTGTAGTTTTCACAGGATTCGAATTTGTTTGATTGTATAAACATTTGAAATAAAAAAGGAATTCTATGTAATACAATTGAATTCATAGAAGCAAAACCATTTATTTGAATAATCCAATGGGGCACTATAAATCTTTGTCTTTTACATTGTGCATAAAGCTCCGACTGAATAACGGCCCCGTATTCAATACCTACAAATCCAATTTTTTTCCACTTTTGATATCTTATAATATTTGTATAAACTTGATATATTTCCTCCATGACACTTTTTTGAGTGACAGGAACATGAGAGGAAATACCTACTCCGGGAGTTTCAATATAAATAATATCATAATTTGGAAATATTTTTTCCAACTGAATTACATTTTTTTCTTGACTTTCAAAAGATTCCAATCCGCGAAAACAAATAATTACGTGGTCGTTTTTTTCTTTGGATGAAAACCAAAAACCTCCTATACCATTATCAAAATAAACAAGTTGTAAATGACTAGAAACAAGTTTTGGTAATTTTATTTTTTTTCTAGAATTCCAAATTCCGTTTGCAATCATAATAAATATAATAATGATCAACCAAAATAATCTCATTTTTTTATAATCTAAAGGTTTTTAAATTATTTTTTAGTCTTTTTACTCGCTCATTTAAAAATTTGATCATGACAACGGCATCTATTTTTATTTTTGCAATCAAATTCATTATTAAATTTTCATTAGGAAGTAGGTAACCACATTCATAAGGATACATCCAGTTGATGAATAGTTGATCTACATGATCATGATGAATAGACGGATTACAATTTTCAAATTTTGGAAAATTGGATAAAAGATCAGGATTTACTATAATATTTGTCAATTTAATACTGGATTGCCACTGAGGATGCATAATTAATTCTCCATACATTGTATGATCAATTCTAAATAAATTTAGAATATATTGAAAGTCTAATTTTGAATTTCGATAAAAAAAGGAACTTCCCACCATTTTTTTTAGCATTTCCACTTTTTTTGGTAAAGTATAATAAGAAATCATAACTTTGGCATAGCCATTTTTATTTCTTGGGTTTGATAAATATTTTGATAAAGTAGTTTCAAAATTTTTTCCAAAGCCTTTACGTTCAGATAAAGTTAAATATTTGGAGATATAATTAATAATATCACGAGGTATATGCATTTTATAAAATTTTTTAATGGAATTTTTAAAAATCAATTTTCAAGACCATTAAAAATTGATTATTATTTAAAAACAATTCTATTCAATAAAAAATGATTTACGAGGAGATGAAAAAATTAGTGGATAATAACATCCTTTTATTTCTTGATTCTTTGGCTGTATCCCATAATATTCCTAAAGAAACGTTGTTTCAAACGTGGAATGATTTTAATTCCAAGAATGAAACTCTAGTTACAAAACCTGTAACAGAAAAAAAAGTGGTGAAAAAATCTGGTTATCAAAATTTTTTTAGTAAAAAAAGAATTGAAATTAAGGAATCTAATCCAACCATTTCCTTTGCAGACTTGTCCAAACAAATTTCTTCTGAATGGAATGCTTTGAATATTAATGAAAAAAACAAGTTTATTAATGATACTATTCCACCTCCAAAAATTATGTTAACGTTGGAAGAATTAAACGGAAAAAAAATGAGTGAATTAAAAGAATTGTGTGAAAAATATGGTATTAAAAAAAGTGGTAATAAAACCGAGTTGATTAAAAATTTAATGGGTAAAAATGAACAACCTAAAGAACCAATTAAATCCAAAATTAGTTTACCCGAAATTGATAAAATTGATCATTCTTTGGATATTTATGTTTCTAGTAAGACCGAAAAACGATCTGATTTTGAGACGACTGAAGGAAATGAAGAAGAAGATGAATTTGATAATCTTTCTGATAAATTTGCTGACTCTGAATCCGAGGCTACTTTAGAAGATGATGAAGAAGAGGACGACGAAGATCCATTTGATGAGGAATAATTTTTTTCTTGTATTAAACAAAATGAATACAAGATATGCCACATTAAATTCATACAATACCATAGATACTTCCGACTTGAGTATAGTTCAATATGATCCTTCAAAATCTAAAAAAAAAAAAGAAAAAGAAAAGACCCCTTCGCTTTTTAATGACAAACTTTTTATTTTAGAATCGGTTTTGGAAGGATATAATATGTCTCCGGAAATTTTAACGGATGCTTCTGCTGTTTTGACTATGGTCTATGATCCTAGTAAAAATGGTTTTCAAGTCAGTTTAAAAATTCGTAAAATTAAACATATGGTTGCTTGTCAATTGTTCATGTTGAATAATCATGATGAAAAAGATAAATATATTATGCCTTTGTGGGAAAATAAAAATATAAAG
>Ga0114973_10000953_pt1 | contig 21650 bp, 11 predicted proteins | sample M_140807_MF_Meta_FD_87025 | JGI IMG/M metagenome (GOLD analysis project Ga0114973, IMG submission 87025) | Freshwater microbial communities from Lake Montjoie, Canada to study carbon cycling - M_140807_MF_MetaG | ecosystem: Environmental > Aquatic > Freshwater > Lake | place: Lake Montjoie...
ATTTAGATCTTAAAGTCATATTATTAAATAATACAGAGGACAATAAAAGAGATCCAGATGATTATTTATCTTACGTGAAATATTACATAATATATATTGCCATAAATGAATATATTAAAGAAGGAATGCTCTATTTAGAGTCAAAATATAAAGAGATTAGTGATTATATGGTTGCAGCAATGTTTAATTATGTATATAATGTTGATATGGATAAAAAAAATAATAATGATTATGATTGTTTTCATCATGAGTTATTTGCAACAGATTATCTTCGTATTAAACTGAGAAAAATGATAGATTCACAACAGATTGAGTTTGTGATAGAGAGAAATAATGAAAGAAATAAATATCTTGATAGTTTGATAATGACGTTAGTAAAATCATTACCATTTAATGAGCGTAATTGTGAGATTAAAACAAATATTAAATTTGAAAAATTATTGAGATATCTACATAAATTGGAAGAGATAGAGAAAAACAGGAAAATAATAGATCAATTTGCGAAAAAAAAATTTTACAAAGGGACAAGAAATAGTAAGAATGAGATATTGATTAATTGGTACGACATCACAAATATATTAGCAACGTATCCAATTAATAATCAAAATAAAAATAAATTACTATATATTGTGTCGATACTGACAAGTATATATCATGAATTGCTATTTTGTGTAATAAATTTTCACATAAGAATAGAAAAATATAGAAATGAGATGAAAGAATACAACGAACCAATGACAGATAAAGAATTAGCTAAAGTATCAATATTTTTATATTCGGGTAATTACATGTCAATTTCAGCTGAAATGATTGCGGAAATACACAATATTCAGAAACATAGTACAATACAAAAAATAATAAGATGGCATAATATAAGTACTAATACTCGTAGTAAAGTATCCTATGTTATTAGAGTATCAGAAGTAATTTCTATAATCAAATGTCCTGATAGTGATAAACAATATGACTTTGAAAACCTAACAAGAGACGAAATAGAAAAAAATGATGAGATAAGAGAGAAAGAGTTTCCAACTATGTTTGAAAAAAATAAACAATTTTATAGAGATCATTTTAAGAAATATATATCCAAATACAATTATGAAAAAATAAAGGGAATCTACAGAACAAATTGGTATAGTATAAAAATGTTTATAATGTTGTCGGAGGATATTACTCTAATACAGAAACATGTTTTAATGTTTTTCTTAAAGTGTCAAGAGGATTATGGTAAAGAATATTTAGATATCAATATGAGGATTCATAAACTTCTACCTTTTGAACTATCAAAAAAAGCAATTAGATCAAATTTAATTGATATAAGACAATTATAAGTAAATTTGATTTAATTTAATCTAATTTTTTGTTATTTTTTTTATTATTTTTTTTTATAGATAATACTTTTTTAGGTTGAACGTGTTTCATATATTTCTCTATCGTGTCATTCATTCTTTTTTTATTTGTTTCGTAGTAATTTAAAACAAACATCATATCTTCAACAATCGCACATCTATCATCATAAGAAGTAGCATCATATTGTTTATTTTTGGTATTATCCATTATATAAATATACATATATATAACAATACATTTGATATAAAAAAAAAATCAATATTTTTCAATATAAATAAGTTAAAACGGAATTATATAATAATCATTATTATTATATAAACATGACGTCTAAATCAAATTCAAAAAAGATGTGTTTAAACATGATTGTCAAAAACGAAGCACATATTATTTTAGAGACATTAAATAATGTTAAAAAATATATTGATTATTGGGTTATATCTGATACTGGTTCGACTGATGGTACTCAAGACATTATTAAAAATTTCTTCAAGAAAGAAGGCATTGATGGTGAATTAGTTTCTCACGAATGGAAAGATTTCGGTTACAATAGAACTAAAGCTCTGGAAGCAGCATATGATAAATCAGATTATGTTTGGATTATCGATGCAGATGATATTGTTGTCGGTGATTTTAAATTTCCAAATAAAATGGATGCAGATCTATATAGTTTAAAATATGGTTCTGATTTTACATATGATAGAGGACAAGTATTTAAAAATCGTGGTCTTAAATGGGAATATAGAGGTATATTGCATGAATTTCCAGCATGTAAAAACAAAAAAGATGTAAAGGGTGGTAAAATTGAGGGTAATTATTACATTGATTCTAGAAGATTAGGAGCACGTAGTCAGGTAGCAGATAAGTATCAACGAGATGCAAAATTATTATCAGAACATATTGAGAAGTATCCAAAGGACGAACTAACAGCACGATATTGTTTTTATGCAGGTCAAAGTTATTTTGATTCACACGATTATGTGAATAGCATGAAATATTATCAAATGAGAGTAGATTTTGGCAATTGGTTTGAAGAAGTATATTTCTCACTAAATCGAATCGCACAATGTCTCTTACATCTCAAGTCTGATGAAAAATTGATAGTGGATGCTTATTTAAAAGCGCATAATTATTTACCGAGTAGAGCAGAACCGTTATTTGAATTAGGAGAATTTTATTTGTCAAAGAAAATTTTTGAGAAAGCAGTTTTTTATTTAGATAAAGCAACTAAAATTCCATATCCATCAAATCAAATCTTGTTCTTACATAAAGATGTATATGAATGGAGAGCTAAATACGCTCATCTTATTGCATTAACTGGACTTAATCAATTTAAAGAAGCATACAATCTTGCAGATAAATATCATTCAACATATATTAGAGAATGGCAACGTTTCGAACAATTAAAGATGTCATTGGTTCCTAAAATTGATGATGAATATATAAATTATGATTTAAGAAAAGTAGAATTAATAACAAGATATTTAAAAACGAATAAAAAAAATAATGTGACATTTACGGTTACGACTTGCAAACGATTTAATTTGTTTGAAAAAACGATGAATTCTTTTATTAATTGTTGTACTGATTTGTTAAATATTGATAGATGGTTAGTCGTTGATGATAATTCAAGTGAGGAAGATAGAACTAAAATGAAAGAATTATATCCATTTTGTGAATTTGTTTTTAAAGGTCCAGATGAAAAAGGTCATGCTGTAAGTATGAATATGATTCGAACTATGGTAAGTTCTCCATTTATTTTACATATGGAAGACGATTGGAAATTTTTCGTTAAAAAAAATTATATTAAACCAGCAATTGAAATTTTAATTCGAAATGAGATTAATCCAATTGATGTAATTCCATCTAATCAAAACATTAAAGACAAAAAGATCGGTCAAGTTTTATTTAATAAAAATTATACAGTAGTACATGATAGACCAGTTTTAGGTGGATATTTGGCAAAGACGGATAACAATATTATTTATCGTATTCACGAGCATTATCCTGCTGGTTCAAATGAATATAATGAAGCTGTTAAAAAATATAAAGGAGGTACTTGTATATATTGGCCTCATTATTCTTTACAACCATCAGTCATGAGTACTAAAATATACAATGAATTAGGTCCATATCCAAATGCTGGTTTTTTTGAACGTTCATATGCAGATAAGTATTATGCTGCAAACTATATTTCAGTATTTTATGATACATTTACTTGCGTCCATATTGGAAAACAAACATGGGATAAGAGCACCGACACTAAAAATGCATATGCACTCAATGAAGTATCTCAATTTGATTTAAACAATAAAAATCCGAGACATAACAATAATTTGAAGTCAAATAATAGTACATTTGATGACTATACTTTTCATCCCAATAAAGACACAATGGGATTTGATATTTGTTTCGTAGCTAATAAATCAATCGAAGAACTTAAAATTTTGGCAGATACAAATGAAAAATGTGTTGGATTTAATACGTATGGTTATCTAAAATTTAAAATTGATGAGTCAAAGTTTTTTAATCTTCAAAACAAATTTTATAATAATGATGGAATCTATATAAAAAATAAAATAGATGATATTGAAGTCATTGAAGACGTTCCAGTTGAAAATCAAATTGAAAATCAAATTAACACATCAACAAATTCAACAAATGCAAGTTCTAGTAGTGCAGGAATTATTAATCAAATTATAGTTCATGATGAAGAAGAAACACATGCAGAAAGTGTATCAAATCAACCTCCTCATAATAATAAACCGTTTAGTAAAGCTGACAATGATTTTGCATTTTTTAAAGGGTTAGACATAATGGGACATGACATACATTTAAAATTTAGTAGTATTGAAGATATGAAATCAGAAGCATTAAAAGATGAGAATTGTATAGGATTTAATACATATGGTTATTTTAAAAATGATATTGATAAATTAGTGCATCCACATATGTTTTCAATGAATGATGGTATATATATCAAGAAACAACATGTGGGGCGATTAAAAGACATGACTGTTACGCATATGAATGAAATTAAAAAAAAACTTCAAAAAACTGAAAGCCAAGAAAACCAACCAAAAATAGAAGTATTAAATGAAGATGATAATAAAATTAAATCACAAAAAATCGTTATTGTGACTACTCTTATCATTAAAAGCATTGCAGAGAAACTGAGAAATCTATTATTAGAATTAAATTATGATGTGGTTGTAAGATACAATTTAACTCTTCGAGATATAAATAGTGATGATCTATATATTATCATTGCTAATCAATTAAATACTAATTTATTACCAAAAAAATATATATTATATCAGGTCGAACAATCGACCTCAAAATGGTTTAATGATGATTACAAAAACATAATAAAAAAGAGTTTATATGTATGGGATTTTTCTTTAAAAAACACAGAAGTATATAATGATTTGAAAAAAAATACATATTATATGCCAATGCCATTTTATCTTCCAAATAATCCATCAAATGAATTATATAATGATAATATCAAATATGATATATTGTTTTATGGATGTAAAAATGAACGTAGAAATAATATAATGGATCTATTATCAAAAAAATATAATGTAAAAATTGGATTTGATTTAATGGGCGATGAAAGAGATAGATTGATTATGCAATCAAAGATAGTGTTAAATTTACATTATTACGAAAATGCAAGTTTAGAAACTTGTCGTCTTAATGAAATTTTAAAATTCAATAAATTAACTATTTCTGAAAGACCATTTGAGGATGAAAAGAATGAAGAATTATATAAAAATTTAGTTGTATTTAGTGATTTGATTAAAGATGATTTATCGAATATAGATGAATTGTATAGATTAATAGATCATTATTTGGATGATAATAATTACAATAATAAGATATCAGATATAGTTCAGAACATTGTTTCATTAAATGATGTATCAAAGAAATATATTGAAAGAAATATGGGAATTATAAATAACAATATGAATGTAGAAGAGTTTTATTAATTAAAATATTTCATAAATTTATCACTATATGTATTAGGAATTAGTGTAACACCATTAAAATAGTTATTAAACATTCCAGAACATACTCCATATGAATATTCATTTGCTTCATCTTTTGATAATTGTTTTCCAAAGTCAAAAGACACGTTATTATTGGTGTTCTCATTGAAATTAATTGTTTTATAAAATGGTTTAGAAGAATTATCAGCAAGTCTTATCGTATAAAATCTATATGCTAAGAAGATTGCCAAATATATTTTTTCCATAAGGTCTAATTCATCTAAATTGATTTCTGATGGGATTAGATTATATTTTTGATTAATAGCTAAATAATCTTCTTGAGATATCCTGTCTAATTTTTTAGAGAAGAAGTTTTGATTTTCGGCAACTTTTTCAAATGTACTGGTATTTAATAAGTCCAAATTATTACCCAATTCAAAATAATTAGTTAAAATATAATAGAAGAATAAATGATTAGAATAATTTGAAGAAACCGCATCAGGGAAGTTCTCATTTACAAAAGTGTTTCTGTCTTGTGGTTTAGTATGATTTGGAAATTTGATTATTTGTTCCACCTTAAAATTAGATGCAGATAATATTCCAACTAATGAATAAATCATTGGTAGATCTAATAATTTACCATAAAATGCCAATAGTGCCAATTCAAGACTATAGCCTTGTAGTTGGTTCATGATATTACCCAGCCGAGTGAGACATCCTTGAAAAGAACTCAATGATTTATAATTACTCATATTATTGTATGGTACGTCTGCAAATTTTAAAGTAGTTGAAGTGTCAAGACTATCTTCGTCAGTGCTATCATATGCATTAGGATCATCAGCGCCACCTTTTGCTTTATTATTTTGTTTAACGATTTTGATGATATTATAGAAATGTGAATATTTAATGCAAGAGACGAGTTGAATGATAGAGAGGGGAGTAATAAGGTCGCTACACAATTTAATTGTATCAGATAAGAATTTTTGATTTTTCATGAATGAAATAAATTCAGAGTTTAAATTAGCGGTGGCAATATCTGGTTTAGGAAATTTGTCAAATTTGTCAAATGTTTCTTTAGTGTAAAGATGATAACAAATTCCAGGTTGGGTACGACCAGCTCGTCCCATTCTTTGCATAATTTGTGATTGTGTTGTGTATTGTGACTTCATAACATTTGCATAACGATTAAAATCAAAATAGCCAGCAAATTCCAAACCAGAATCGATCACATAAATGATACCTTTGAATGTAATAGACGATTCTGCAACATTTGTAGCGAAAATAATTTTTCTTTTATAATTAGTATCTAAAGATTTATATTTATCTTCAGATACAGCTAAATCTCTATTTTCATCATTGGTTTGCGAACTAAGTTCAGCACAATAATATGAATTACATACTTCACCCATTTTTACTCGTTGGGGACATAATTTTTTGAGAAGCGAACATCCTGCTTCAAGATCTCTTTGCACTGGAACAAACATTATAATATCACCTTCTTTGCCTTCATCTAATAATTTTAAAATAACACCTACACCCACATATAAATAATTATATGAATCAATTTTATCATTAGGTTTCAGATATATACTTTCAATAGGATAATTTGATTCACCACTTACTTCTACAAGACCAAATGAAATTCCATCATCTTCATAAAATTTTCTAAACACTTCGACGTCAATAGTAGCACTCATAATAATAACTTTAAATTCTGGTCTATTTCTAACGACATGTTTAAAAAAATATAACAATAGATCGATAGGAATTTTTCGTTCGTGAGCTTCGTCGATGATAATACCTTGATATTCTGATAAGAGGACATCGCCACCATAAATTTGTGCTAATAAGATACCATCAGTAGCATATAATAATTTTGTTTCAGGACTAATAGCATTATCGGGCGAACCTCTAAATTTATAGCCAACTTGAGACCCTAAATTTACGTCTAATGTTTTAGCACCAAATTCAGCATTTGAAATAGTTGTCAATATTTTTGGATTAGTTACGACAATTTTACTGTTATGTCGTTTGGACTCTTCTTCTGACGTGATTTTATCTTTATTTGAGACCATAAAATACTTTAAAAGGAGTTTAGGGACGATGACAGTTTTACCTGAACCAGTACCAGACACAACTAATGTTATTTGGTTATTAACAATACTATTAAAAAAATTTTGTAATTGTTCTTTATTTTTGTATAAAGGAAATTGGGACCATGTATTGGCTAAACTTTTATATTCTTCAGAATATGGTTCTCCAGTTAAAAAATTATTATCTAATCCCTGATAATCAAGAGGATCGTCTAAATTAAGTCCTTCAATTTTAACAGATTTACTATTTTTAGTTTCTTTAGATTTTATTTCTTTTTTAGGTGGCATATAATAATAGATATATTATATTTTTTTATAATATAATATATATATATAATGGAAATAACACAAAAGATAAGAGATACAACATATATAATTGCACATGATGATTATATGAATTCCGCATATAAAAATGGATGGATTAATTTTAGAAATTTTATCAATCAATATGATATTTCGTTGGATGATATTACAAAATACGAAAATAAATTTCTAATTGTTGATTTCTATAAAAAAGCATTTAACAAATGTGCTTATATGAAACAACTAACAAAAGACTTTAATTTAACAAATAAAGAGGCAAATGAAATTGTAAAGAAAAATATAAATGATATAGTTGAGTATTATGTTGAAAGAATAAAATGCGGAATTATGCAAGTATAAAAATTTCAAATAATTAGTAGTTATAAATATTTGAAAATTATTATTTAACGTTTAAGATATAATTTGTAAAAGAGGAAACCAACTAATGATAAAACAATGAGAGTAGTAAAGGTGTCAGGACCGCTGCGTCTATGATGAGCTTTAGCTGCTTTATTGACGGTATGGACCATAGCTTTAGCAACTTGTTTAGTATCAACATTTGGTGGGACTTCTGCAGAAACAATAACATTTTTGCTGTTGCTATTAGGGTTAGTAAGGACTGCAACATTGGATACACCTGCTGGTGCTAGTGTTTTAGCGACAGTTGCAGCAATTGCTTCAGCAGTTGATGATTTATTTAGGTCGCAATTAGTGCAAACTTCAGCGGTAACAATGTTAGAGTTTTGTTGTTTGACGACTTCAGATGAAGCTTTAACAACAGCTGACGAAGATGCGGAAGGAACTGCAGCATCCATATGTTCTTCATCTAATGATTCATCCATATGTTCGATATGAATTTCTTCATTTTCTGGAGGAAGATCGTTCATATTTTCAATAGTATTTTGTGTTGAGTAGCTAGATTCATTGTATAGAGCAGTAAATGCAGCGTCATCGAAAGTTTCAAAGAGATGAGAACTAATCATATCAAACATGTTGGAATAAGTTTCATTAAGGTCATTTTCATCGAAACCTTCAGCGAAATGTTCTGCAAAGTCTTCAGTAAATTTTTCAACGACTGATTTAGCAATACTGGAAGTGATTGCACTGTTAAATTCTGCAACAGCGGCTGGTTTATTGACTTGTAAAGTAACGATAGTTCCACTGTTTGCAGTAGCATCTACTGACTTTTGAATGGTTGGTCCAATACTAGTAGCTAAAGGTTTGGTTAAATTCTCAGCTAAAGCAACTTTAACTACTTCATTAATGGGAATTTGAGTTTCACCTTTGGCATTACTGGCAACAGCAACACTGATCTGTTTAGCAGATTCAGCAATCGCATTATTAATTTGAGGACTGGTAGTAACTGGAGCAGGTGCTGAAACAGGAGCTGAAACAGGTGCTGAAACAGGGGCTGAAACAGCAGCAGTGACAGCTGATTTAATTTCGGAAACAGCTTTATTGGCGACAGTTTCGGCATGTTGGACCGATTCAGTGTGAGAAATACCAACTTCTTTTAAAACAGTTGAGACGTGTTGTTTAGCAATAGATTCAACTTCATTAAGAGACATAGACGTTGCTGGCTTTAATGATGACTCAACTTTAGCAGCAACTGCTGAACCAACCTGTTCGCTTAATTGTTTAACTTGTTCTTTTTTAACTTCAGAACTGATTTCAGGAGCAGGTCTCTTGTTAAGTTCTTCTTGAACTACTCTAACTGTAGATTCTTGGATAGATTTAACAATTTCTTTATTAACTTGTTCTTTAGTTGCCTCTTTAACTGCCTCAACTTTTGAACCAGCTTCTTTAGAAATTTGTGAAATAGCAGTATGAACTTTAAGTTCAGTATTGGATGGAACGACAGCGTGTCCGGTTAAATCACTTTGGGACAAAGATCCAAGAGCATTAACCATTTGAAATGATGCAACATTGGGTCCATGATTAGCAAGAGAGATGGGTGCTTTGTTAAAGAAAGGACGATTAACGACACCAACAACAGGATGTGAAGCGTCATGTTTAAGTCCATTGTGTGAAGCTGGAAGATTAATATCAATTAGTTTATCAGTTTGGGCGTAAGGAGGGAGCATAACAATATTATCATTAATTCCGGAGTCGGGTAAAGTGCCATTACAGTTGCATTCGTGATTGGTCCAGGAATAAGAGTCATTAAAATTGAATAATGATTTGGAAGAAACATTATGTATATTGTGGTTGTTATTGTTATTCATAGTATAAATATATAAAAACGGAATAGAAAATAAATATTAAATAATATTTAATATTTAATATTTATAAATCAATATTAATTTTATTAATCGAATTAATTGTATCATTAATAAAATCTAAATTATCTAAAGATTCTATTTTAATATATGTATCGTAAATATTTCCCATACTTGATATTTTTTTAAATGAAGAACCTTTTTTATCATCTAAATTATCTATATTATTTTTATTGTTATTATTTAATTTAATAATTTGAATATCATCAAATTCATCAATCAAATCAAATTTCAAATTGTCTGTCAGTTCAATTGAATCATTGTTTGTTAATAACGGTTTAATATCAATAATATATGAGTCAAAAAATAAATTACTAAATTTTCTCATGATATCATAACTAATATAAAAATAACCGTTGTCGCCAACTTTATCTCCCCAGCATCCACGTATCTTGAATAATTTATTTGTATTATCCAGTCCAACTATCACTATCGACACAGAATATATCGAATCTATATCACTGATTTCATTCAGATTTTTGTAATATTCTTGTGTCGTCGTCCAATATTTTTCATCATTGAAATAATTGTAAAAATGATTAGATTTAGATCTGGATCTAGATTTATTATTTGAAAAAATAGGTATGACTTTCAATGAAGTTAATACTGGTGTTTTGTTATTTAATAATTTTATCACATTTAATACATCTAAATCAATGTATGAAAAATACTCTATTTTATGGACGTTCTCATTTATAAACATTAATTCATTGCTATCGACTATATATGATGCATCTATGTCATTAATAAATCTAATACTATTCGATCCCAAGCTTATTGCTTCTTGTAAAGAATTATCGTCAATAATATGGTCTTGACATATACCGATTGTTGATGCGATATTAATACCGGTTTGTAAATCAATATAATTCCAATTTTTTGTTTTCATAAATTGCATATATGCGAGAAAATATGGAGATAACAATTTATCAATATTATAATACAGTTTTAAATAGTAAGAGATCACACTGATAATGGCACAAGAACTAGTAATACCTAATGTATCCTGTGAATAAACTTTGGGGAAATAATCAGTCAAATCAATCAATTGATTGAAATTAAGACTATTTTTATTTGATTTATATATATATGTGTTTGAATCGGATGTTTTGTGTTTTTGTATATTATTGTCATTTATATAATTATACGAATTATATAAACATCTGTAATTATTTTGCGATTCCATATTTATAATAATACTATATATTAGATTATTATTTAAAGAAATATTGAAATTTATTTCATTAGATATATATATATAAATATACATATATATATACATAGAATATGATTCAAGGAGACGATAATATTAATAATCTTAGAGGATTAAGAAATATTGGGAATAGTTGCTATTTTAATTCAGCATTACAATTAATAATGAGGATACCTGTTTTCAACACAGAACAAGAAATAACTAATCCTATTTTATGTGAGATGAAAAAACTACATGATAATTATAAATCGAACAATAATATTGATATAAATCTCAGAAATTTATATTTATTATGTTGTGCGGAACAAAAATATCAATTAGGCTCTCAACAAGATAGTTGCGAAATAGTTCAATTAATTTTGGATAAAGTGGTTGATTACATCCCTACTAAAAAAAGCAATGTTAGAGTATTAATTAATCAATTAATTAGATGTGAAGGAGATAATTGTAATAATAAATACAAAGTATGTGCGGATCAAGAAGAGAGTATATTAATATCTCAAGCGTTAATTAACAGTGAAAATGCGATTGTTGATTTCAAGCCTTTTTTACAGAGTGCATTAGAGATAAGTGAATGTCCTAATTACAATCATGTATGTAGTTGTCTGGAACCAAAACGGTCCGTTCAAACTGTATTATCAGATTTACCCGATTATTTAGTAATCAAAGTTGGAAGATGTGATAATTTTTTAAGAAAAATAGATAAAGAATTAGTTATTGCAAAAAATTTTACATTAACGACACCAACCAATCTTAATCAATTATGTGAAACAGGATATTCCGATCAAATTTCCCATAAATACGATATAAGTGGTCTTATAGTTCATTACGGACATTCATTAAACAGCGGGCATTATGTGAGTTTCATAAAACAGAATGACAAATGGACTTTGTGTAATGACAGTGAGGTTCGTGAAATTCCAAATTTTTCTCTTAGTATGCCAGAAATACGTTCTAATTCTTGTGTCCTCTTATACACACGATGTTAAATATTAAATGTTAAATGTTATTTTATAATTTACAATCCATAATAATAAATTATCATATTTATTATTATTTATCTATTCATCATCATCGTTTTGAATATCATCACCTTCATCCATTTTATCAGGTTCATTATTTGATTTGTTATGATTGGTGTCGATTGACATTTTATTACCGTCAAATACGATATCTAATGGTTTATCAATTACAATTAGATCTGATTTGTATGAATTATCATAGAACGAATCCTCAAAAAGATTGGAAGGTTCGTTTTTTCTCGCCCAACCAATATTATAGACGTGTTTAGCCATAACCATAAAATAATAAATTTCATAAATATTTTCAAGAGCCAAAATAAGAAAATGACTTTTCATTATGTCTTTCAAAGAAATTCCATTAATAAGTTCAATATTCAATCCATATTTTGGATTTAATAAATCCCCTTGTTCTTTCAAATGAACTAATTTTATTTTATATATTGAAGGAACGTCAATATCAAAATTCGTTAAATAATCTGATATACCTTCTTCAATATTTACATCAAAAGAAGACAAATTATCTTTGGAAGTATTGGTTGGTTTTGTTCTAACTAATAATGTATAACATTCATCAACTTCCGAATAATATATAAAAGCACATCTTTTACCAAATTCATTTTTAACATCAATAGAATTCTCACTAACAATTTCTCTCAAAATATCTGTGATGTTTTGAGATGGCGCAATAACTGCACGACACCCTGCATCAATTGCACCATTTACTTTCATATTAATACCTCCAATTGCTGTAATTTTAAAATTACTACTAATTTCACCAGTGAGACCAACACGATTTGAAAGAGTGTGTCCTAATAATTTACTTAAATGAGATACCATAAAAGCACCACCAGCACTAGGACCATCTTTCTGAATACTTGAATCTAATATAATATGTATTGCAGAATTATTAACAGTGAGTTCAATTCTTTTATTGAAGTCATGTTGCGATATACCAAAATAATTATTAAATATATTTTCATCTAATTTATTTAAATAATCAGATGTAAGAATAGTACTATACATCGCAGAATCTTGCATTGTTTTTTGTGCCCCTAATGTAATTAACGTCCCTTTCTTGACTAATGATTTATTAAATTTAATTGTAATAGGAAGAATTCCACCAATACCCATTGTAGTTGCATATAGACCTATAATTTTACCTGGTTCCCATTTTACAATGTCTCTAATATGGTCGTTCTTTGATTTAAATTTATCAGCTAACATTATATCAATATCAGTTTTAGTTAAGATGATATTATTTCTATTTTGATTTGAATCATACATATTAGATATTGAATTGAGATATGCCATATATCGATTAGTAATTCTCAAATACAATTCTTCAATGTTATTGTTTTTATAGTAATAATATTTATTGTCAGGAGAAAATTTACAGTCTAATGCCTCATTATCTGTAATATATGTTGAATCATTATATTCAGTTATTCTGGTTGCTAAAGATCCTATGTTTGTCACAATCGCCAAATTTACTGTATTTATAATTTCTAATATTAAATTTTTTAATTTACGAACACCTGCTTCCTTCGTCCTTGATAATATTAAATTTTCTAAAACTGGCAATGGTATTGTTATCAGATCTGGTGATAATCCTCTCTCCTTTAACAGTACAGTTAGCATCTGTTTTTGAACCATTGATGCTTTAGTATATGTACTATAACCGCTCACATTAATAATTTGCATACGATCTTTTAAAATTGGATTAATTTTTGAAGCATCATTTGCGGTTGCGATTAATACAACAGTTCTCACATCAACCTCAATTTCAAAATAATTATCAACAATTTTTGAATTTTGTGTATAGTCAATTACAGACAATAATTGTTCTATATATTTACACGGTTTATCGATTTCATCTAAGACAATTAATTTACGAAATAACGATTGAACGAATAATACTTCTTTGGTTAAAATACCAGGCTGAGCTCCTACATATACTGCATTGGATCCTAATAAAGTATTTTCACCAGTAAGAGACGGTATCGATAATATATATACTAAATTTTTTACTTCATCATCTGTTGGATTTTTGTCTGGTTCAAAAAACAGAATTTTAGCGATACACATTGCAATAAAAGTTTTACCGACACCAGGTGGTCCAATCAAACATAATATTTTTCTGGTAGCGAGCGGGTTTGCATTACAAACGATATCCATAATGTATTGCCAAATAGCTTTTTTGACTGTTAGCTGACCTTCAGACATATTTAGAATACGTTCTCTAACGGTCATTTCAAATTGAGCGAAATTTTGTAAATATAATTTAACTCTGTCAGATAAATTACCAGAAAATAAATCACTGCCGATACATTTGCTTTCATCACTTACCATCGCAATTAATATATCTTGTAATGAATTGATTTTTTTAGATGGATACATCAATTTCGCATTATCAACTAAATCAATCAGCTGCGAATGTATGTTTAATAAGAAGAAATTTATACTTATTTTCTCTAAATATCCTATCATCTTTTTTACTCTTTCTTTCTCAGCATTACCATCCCCAAACATACCACCTCCTTTACCTTCCTCATCCGTACATAATTCATTGCACTTATCCACCAACTTCTTCACATTCACTCCATACTTTAAACCAAATAATTGTTTCCATATGTTTATTCTTTGTGATAACGATATTTTGTCACTCACATTTGCATCTGTTTTACTTTCATCTACACTACCAATACCAGCATTTTGCATAATTGTTTGTTTGATTAAATTAGGTAATGTATCCAAAAATTCTCTACATAATCGATTATTGCATCTAACTAGAATAACGGCTAAAAATAAACAACTTTGAACGTTATATTCCGCAGTATGGACCATAATTAAATATTTTGTATGAAAACAGTATTTTGCAAATTTTTGAATGAAATGTGGAGATTCCGTACATCTTATATTTGCAATTGTATTATTAATACGCCCTTCTTTTAACCATGGTAAGTCATCATCTCCATTTATAACATCTCTATTTTTAAGTTGCAGGACAGATCCGGATGAATTTTTATTTTCATCAGAAGAACACAATATATTACAATTGCTAATAGCAGTGTAAGCTTTATCAATATAGTCCATTGAATTAAGACCATTAAATGAATTCAAACAACAATCTCTAATATGAATTTTGTTATATAATTTGTATGGACTTCCATTTGATAAATATTTTAATTTACCAAAATATTTTACAAATACTGGTTCATTGCGTATTGTCTCATATGGATCATTTACAACATATGCTTTAATATGTAATAAATATGCAGATTTATCTGTAAATTCTTTTGGAAATTTTAATAACAAATTAATTGCCAACAAATCTTCTTTCAAATCCTCATTTTTTATTTTTAATGTAATAACATTCTTTTTTGTTTCATTTACTGACACTCTTGATGATGTATGTTTAGTATTGAAATATGTATATGGCTGACAACTTTCACCGTCTTCTAACCAATCATTTACTCTGTAATATTTGTCATTATTTTCAACATCGCTCTTTTTTATAACAGTCGCTGATACACATCTAAATATTAAATCCATATAATCGTACAAATCACTTGTCGATAACGGTTCAATCAGTTCTTTGTCTTTTTTTCTTCTTTTTTTTGTTTCACTCGTACTCTCATTCAAAATATCTTCTTTTTTCTTTCGACCTCTCTTTGCTATTGTTAAAGTTTCTTTTTTACACTCAATTATTGTTTGTTTCATATCAACATCGTCATCAGGTGTAGCATTAAAAGAATTTATATTAAATAATTTATTTACAACTGAAATTTGTTGAGGACATGTTTCATTCAAAATATCTCTCAAAATAGTATCACTTGGCACGCTTTTCTTTCCCTGATTTATGTTCGTATCAATGTTAAATAATTTATTAAAAATATTTCCCGACACATTATTATTCGTACATAATATTTTCAATGATTTAATTATCGTCTTAAATTCATTAAAATTTACGAATTTTAATTCATCGTTATTTGCGTTATCTATATTATTTTTCATCACTTAATATTAAATAATAGAATAATATATATTTTATACCTAAATAATAATTATTATTGTTATTTAATATTATTATTTTTATAGATAATATATAATCTTTTTTTATTAAAATAATAAAAATTTCTATAAACCTTTTAAATATACAAATCTTTTATATATCAATTCTCATACATGAAAAATATTGATGTATAATATAAAGATTTTTAGAAAAAATTGATAATTTAATAATTACGATATAATGAATAAATGATACAATATATTAATCAATGGAACAACAATTGAACGAATTATACAGAACATTATATCCTGACCGTACATTAAAACCATTACAGATACAAATTTTACAAAATTTAATTAGTGGTAAGGATACAGTCGCAATTTTAGCTACTGGTGCCGGTAAATCAATCTGTTATCAGTTACCATATTTATATTATAAAAAAACGGTTATTGTTATTTCTCCTCTTATTGCTCTAATGGAAGACCAACAAATTAATTTACAAAAAATTGGTATTCCATCTTTATGTTTTAATTCGAATATGAGTTCGCAGGACAAAGAACACCATAAGATGGAAATCATAGATTGTGATAACCATAAAATTTTATATATGACTCCAGAATATATCATCAAAGAAGAAATATTTATTAAAGATTTGGTTAAAGAAAATAAATTGTGTTTAATTGCGATAGATGAAGCACATTGTATTTCAACTTGGGGACATGATTTTAGGAAAGATTTTCAACAATTATCATGTCTCAAAGACTGGACTCAAGGTTCAAATATTCCTATTTTTGCATGTACTGCGACTGCTACACCAAAAGTAGAAAAAGATATGACACACTTTCTCCAACTAGTAAGTCCGACAATTATTAAATCAAGTTTTGATAGACCAAATCTTTCGATTGAATGTCATAAAAAGTCATCTGATATTTTCTTAGATATTAAACCGTTTTTAGATAAATTTCATAATGATTGTATTATTATTTATGCTAAGACGAGAGAAGACACTGAAACTATTTGTGCGATTGTTAAGAAATTAAATATTACTTGTGAAGCATATCATGGAGGTATGACTCCTAAAAACAGAAAAGAATGTCATAATGGTTTCGTTAATGGAACTTATAAATGTATCGTTGCAACCGTTGCTTTCGGTATGGGTATCGATCAAAACGTCCATCTTATCATCCATTATGGGGTACCAAGTGACATGGAATCTTATACACAAGAAATTGGAAGAGCTGGACGCGATGGTTTGGAATCGAGATGTGTATTATTTTGGTCCAATAAAGATTTTATGATTAGTAGAATTCTTTTGAAAGACATAGAAAATGAAAAATATAGAAAATTCAAGGAACAACAGATAGAAGTAATGAGTCAATGGACTCAAACGAATGTGTGTCGTAAGAAGATTATATTAAGACATTTTGGGGAGATAATGAAAGATCCATGTATGAAATGTGATAATTGTTTGAATGCTGTCAAGGAGAAGAAACGTAAATACGATCAGGGTCCGTTATATTTTCCCATGTATTTGATTATGAAGACAATGTTTTCAATAAACAAACGAGGTATCGGAATTAATAAAATAGTTGAAATTTTACGTGGATCCAAGAGTAAATCAATCGCAGATTTACAAAACACTGCCACCTATTCTTTGGGATATAAATTTGGCATTGATTTTATCAAAGAATTAATCAAATTACTTGTATTTAATGAATATTTGAAAGAAGTATCCTTAGACAAAAATTATGGAACAATTATTATGACAACACAAAATACAGTTGATTGGTGGAATAATGCACGAAAATATAATCTTGAAAATGAAATGAATTATATTAAATGGCCTCAATTTAATATCCCATCCTCTTTTGAACTTATTCTCAATTATCTACCACGTAACAATAACCCTCACGATATCGAAAAAAGAAAAACTGATATGCAAAAAACATTAGACCTTTTTAATATGGATATAAATGGACGCTCATTAGATGATGGTATAGAAGAAATTAATTTCGATGACTCTCCAAATAAATTAAATAAATCTAATAAATTAATATTACAATCGATTGATATTAGAACGATTAAAACAGTTGCCATTAAAAAGAACAATAATAGTGAATCTTCTGAAGATAAATCAATTATTGAAATTCAACCTGCAACAATTAAAAGAAAAACAAAATCTAAAAAAGTTATTCCTAATCAAGAGTCATTTGCTCTTCCAACTAATATCCAAAATGTATTAGATTGTTAAATTTCAAATATTATGTGTTTGAATATTTCATTTATTTTATTTATAAATATTATATAGTTTCAATCATGAAAATTCTAATTCTGGGTGGGTCTGGTTTTATTGGTAATCATTTATGCAGACGATTGTTAAATGAAGGTAATAAAATTATTTGTTTAGATAATAATTTTACTGGATCTCTATCTAATATTCAAGATTTAATTACAAATCCTAATTTTACATTTGTTTTGCACGATGTTGTAGAACCTTTTTTTTATGAATGCGATCAAATTTATTTACTTGCTTGTCCTGCATCTCCAAAAGCGTATCAGTATGATTCAATCAAAACAATTAAAACCAGTATTTTTGGAACTATGAATGCTCTAGAACTCGCAAAACAAAATAATTGTCCGATTCTTTTAACTTCGACTTCTGAAGTGTATGGAGATCCTCAAATCAGTCCTCAGATAGAAGAATATTGGGGTAATGTTAATCCAATTGGTATCCGTTCATGTTATGATGAAGGAAAGCGACTGGCTGAAACATTAATGATGGAATATCACAGAAATCATAAAGTTGATATCCGTATTGCAAGAATATTTAATACTTATGGACCTTTGATGGATAAAGATGATGGACGCGTCGTTAGTAATTTTATAGTTCAATGTTTAGAAAATAAAAATATTACAATTTATGGAGCAGGGTCGCAAACACGATCTTTTTGTTATGTGGATGATACGGTAGATGGACTTATTAAATTAATGAATGGATCACATATTGGTCCAATAAATATTGGAAATCCGAATGAGATAACAATAAAGGATTTAGCCGAGATAGTTATTAGGATGGTTAAGATAACAAAATCAAAAATTGTTTATCAAGATTTGCCACAAGATGATCCACAAAAAAGAAAACCGGATATTGAAAAAGCGAATAGATATTTAGGTTGGAGTCCAAAGATTAATTTATTAGAAGGTCTCACAAAAACAATTGAATATTTCTCAAATTTAAAAAATTAATCTACATATTTAATATAATGAATAATAATATTAAATATGGTTCTTTTACTATAATTTATAGTTTAGATTTTAATTCTCTAAAATCATCCATTTATAGTCTTCTTTTTAAAAATCAGTATAATGATGCAAATCTGTATTACCATTCTTCAATCAAAGATGTTGTTATTGATTTTGATGACGATTATACTGTCAAATTAGCTGATATTCCATTAAATCATGTTATAAGATGTTTTACATACGATAAAAATATTAATCCATTTACTCCTCAAATCATCTATAATAACTCTTCAAATTTGCATGTATATAATATATTTTTAAAAGATAAAATCAAGTTGCTATTTGATGACTATAATAAATTCAAAGATGTTTTAAGTTCATTGGTAACAACCAAAGATACATTTGAATACGTCAATTCGATTTATAACTGTGTTTATCATGATGAGAAAAACAAAGGACATTTAACATTTGGAATAACTAAGATTAATGAAACTAATAAATATATATTTGCATATGATAGTTCAGTATTTGACTGTGATGCTGTTCTCAATATTATTAGATTTATATTTGATAAAAAAAATTGATTTTTAATGATTTAATTAGACACATAAATAATATATGTCATATATACATATATAGATGTCACGAACTTTAACTTTAAACTCTAATGCTGGACGTTCTTTCAACGATGCAATGAATTACACTCATAAAACAAAGAGTAGTGTTGTTATTAAAGGATTAAAGGGTGTTTATGCTTTTATCAAAAAAATGAGAGAGGATATGCGGATAGCCAATAGTCCGTTTCAAATTGATATTATTATTGGAGGTTTTGATAATACATGTGATGTTAATTCAACTATTGTTTTACCAAATACAGATCCAAACATTCATAAATTATTTACTATAACAAACAATAATTTTGAAGAAATTAGTTCAGTTATTGAGGATCATTTACATCCTCGTGGTGGTACTGATTTTAGAAGTTTTGAAGAAGCTATGACTTTTATTTCTCAAAATATTAATCCTGCAATGAACTACAAAATTGTTTCATATGTGATGTCGGACGGACAACATTATGGTGATCGTCAAGATATTTTAAATCTACCAACTAATAGATACACTACATCTTTAGGGATTGGATCTTCGAGACAATATGATAAGCCTCTTCTAAATCATCTAAGTAATAATTTTGTTGCTGGATCTGATGATAGTATTATAAATGATTCCATAATTGGCGACAATTTTGGTGCTATTTCAAAGATTGCATCTAAAGTTAGAATTAGTTTAATTACAACTTTAGATATTATAAAAATCAAAACCAATATGAGATTAAAGAGTAAAAAAAGTGTTTCAAGACCAGAACCGTTACAATTTTCTAACAATCAATTATTTGTGCCTTTTATGTCAAACAATACCATTAAACTATGTGGTAACTCTCGTCCGGTTCCACTACCTCAGCAAAATATGTTGTTTGTATTCTGGGTAGATAAATCGGGATCTATGGGAGATCTAATTTATCCAGAAGCTGATTTAAATGCTCTAAGTTTCCCCAGTTCTGCACAACCAATTTCAGAATCAGTTCAACTATATGATGATTTTGTTTCTGAAAATGTTGTATCGGCATCTGTAGATCCTAATCAATATTATGAATATGAATATGAAGTCAGAGATGAGTATCATTCATATACACAGGAGTATTTTACTTTTGAGGAACAATCTGATAAACCATCATATTTTAGGATTGAATCTGAAGGAAATCCGACTTATTATTGTAACGTTGAAAACAATTCATCTTTATTTGAAGAAGATGAGGTTTCATTAATCAATCTATTTTGTGATTTGTATGAGAGGTTTAAACCGATTAAACACATGAAGTCCAAAGATCAGGTTGATAGTATTAAAGAGTTAGGTGAATATATAGGAAGTCCTGAAATAAATACAGTTTATCAAAGGATTAAGATAGAAGAAAATCAATCTAGAATTAAATTATATTTGATTGCATTAATAGTTCAAATTAAAAAGTTAAATCAAAAACAAAATTGTCGTTCAGATAGACTGTTAAACCAACTACAAAACATGCCGATGGCTCTCACAAGGGCTCTATCTGCAACTGTAAGTTCTCAATACTCACAATCAGCTCCTG